>MDTG01407609.1_pt1 | contig 18948 bp, 17 predicted proteins | sample 811421 | NCBI WGS metagenome assembly MDTG01 (sample SAMN05326645, study PRJNA326480) | marine metagenome | isolation source: seawater | place: Pacific Ocean: South East | collected 2011
GCACCCGCACCCGCACCCGCACCCGCACCCGCACCCGCACCCGCACCCGCACCGGAACCTGCGCCCGCACCCGAGCCCGCAACGGAACCCGCACCGGCACCGGCACCGGCACCGGCACCCGCACCCGCACCGGAACCTGCGCCCGCACCCGATCCTCAACCGGAGGGAGATTCTGGCGGCGGCGAACCTGCCGAAGGCGATTTTCCTAATCCGCAATCCGAGGAGCAGGAAGGAGAAACCCAGCCTTCCGCCGGTCCGGAAACTACCACCCCACCGGCCGAGGCTGCTCCGTCGGAACAATCGGGGACCGCGTCCGCAGCCACAACTGAAGACGCAGCCACAACTGAAGACGCAGCCACAACTGAAGACGCAGCCACAACTGAAGACGCAACCAGAACTGACTCGGAGGCCGAGGCGGCATCACCCTCGCAGCCTGCCGCAGCTCCAGCGGAACCAGCCGAGCCTGAAGAGGAAGAGGAGAACCATCACGTCCTCGAAGCTTCAACCGCTGGAGCGATCGCAATCATCTCCGACGTCGACATGCTGTTCGACTACTTTCTCGGTGACGCCGAGCGCGGTGCTGGCCGGGACAACAACAACGTGGATTTTATCATGAACCTGGTGGAATACCTTGTCGGTGACGAGGACCTTCGACGGATCAGGGGACGCGACTCGACTAACCGCCCTTTTACTGCCATCAACGAGATCCGGGAAGAAGCGGCAAAGAAAACCCAGGCGAAACGGGCGGAAATTAAGAAGGAAATCGAGGAAGCTAACAAGAGCCTGCAGGCAGGGCAGGAACTACAGGATATCGGAGGCGGCTTCGCGATCCGCACCCAGAGCGAGGAAAGCATCAAGGCCTTCCGGAAAGCAGAACAGACCATCAGGGACAAAAAGCGCGAGGAGAACAAGGTCAACCGCGAACAGCGAAAGGAAATCCAGGCCGCAATCAACGCCCAGAAGTGGTCGAACATGCTCCTCACCCCGGCCCTCGTTATCATCATCGGCCTCCTCGTGGGCTTTAAACGGAAAATGAAAACGGCAGCAAAATGAAAAATTCTCCCCTTCTCATCCTCGTCGGGGTCACCGTCATCAGCATGATCCTCGCAACGGTCATGCTGCTCAATACCCCCGAGCGCTTCAGCCCCAACAATGAACTTATCGGCGAACCCCTGAATTCCTCCTTGAATTCTTATGAGGGTTCTTTCGAGAAAATTCGTATCAAGGACTCCGAGAACGAAGTGATCCTTGCCAAGAAGGGCTCGGACTGGGTCGTTTCCAATCGGCAGGACTACCCGGTCGACAACCCCAACGAGATCTTCCAGCTCCTTGAATCCCTGAGTGCTTTCAAGATAGGCCTCGAAGTGCCGGCCGAGGAAGAGCACTTTGCCCAGATAGGCCTCCTTGGCCCGGAAGACAAGGAGGAGGCTGAAGCTTACCAGGAAGAACGAAGACAGTCTGGAGAAGCTAGCCCGGGAGACCCACGCGGGACCCATATTTCGGTCACCGGCACAGGCGGAGCCAAACTTGTAGACGTCATCCTGGGAGAAGAGTTTGGTGAGGTAGCCAGCCGCGCGCCCCGCGGCTTCGTAGTGCGCACCTCAGTCGGCAACCCCGGCATCTGGAAGGCCCTTGGCACCCTGCAGCAGCGGACTGGCGAAGCCCAGTCCAAGAACACCGACAAGCGCCGCGGCCAGATCTCCGACCCGACCGCCTGGCTTTCCTACAAGTTCGTAGAGGTTGAAAAGATTCAGTCCATCACCCTGAGTGCCCCGAACGATAAGGAGTTCGCGGGTTGGTCCGTAACCCGCCCGGACGAGGAAGGCGACTTCTCGACCGGCGACCTCAGGGATGACCAGGAAATGGACACCGGCGGAACTGGTTCCTTTGGAACCCTCTTTAGCAAGCTGAGGTTCGAGGATGTCCTCGATCCTGCAGAGGCGGAGAAGAAAAAGGATACCGCGCAGGCCCGTACCGCCGTCATCAAGACCTTCGATGGGTTCACCTACACCTTTTCCTTCTGGCCCATCAAGGACAGCGAGGAAACCGAATCAAAAGATGAGGATGCGCCGCCCCCTCCCTCCTCGAATTACATCGGGACCGTCAAGGTGGAGGCCGAATTACCGGCAGAAAGGGCCAAAAAAGAAGGAGAAACCGAGGAAGAAGCCAAGAACGCTGACCAGCTTTTCAAAGCCTCCCAGGAGAACCTGAAGTTTAAGTTGGAGCAGGAGCAGGCCTTTGGCGAGCGGACCTTCGAGTTCGCAAGTTACACCGTCGACAGCGTGAACAAATCCCGGGATGAAATTGTAAAGAAAAAGGAGGAGCCGGCGGAAGAAAGCGCAAATCAGAAACCCGGAGGAGGCAGCGTGGTCTCTCCTCCGGTCGCCCTGCCATCCCCCGGCGCAGCGGTCACTCCTCCCATCCCCATTCCTCCCCGCCCAGCCCCGGCTGAGGAGGGCGGAGACGAGTAAAGGAGAGCCTGCTCTGCTCGTCTCCTGACTACACTTGAAAATCGACTGTGGTATAACATTGCCCCTTGCCAATCGGGGCGACCTTCATACGGTAACAGGGAGTTCGCGCGTAGGAAGCGCTCCCCTATGAAAGCTCTCGCCCGCACGGTCGGATCCTTCTGGCACTCGTCTATCGGGAAAAAGATCCTCGTTGCCCTGACCGGGGTCGCTCTCCTCCTGTTCCTGCCGGGCCATCTTATCGGGAATCTCCTCCTTTTCGCCGGAAAAGATGCCATTAATGAGTATGCCCTCTGGCTGCACGAGTTGGGACACGGGGCAGTGATCTGGGTAGCACGCCTCGGCCTCCTCACCGCTTTGGCCGTTCATGTGCAACTCACCGTGCAGCTTACTACCCGCAACAGGGCAGCCCGGACTGCCTATGCCTATCCAGGTAACGTGCAGGCAACCCGTTCCTCGCGCATGATGATCTGGAGCGGGCTGACCATCCTGTCCTTTATCTTCTACCACATCAGCCATTTTACAGTTCGTCTCGGTAACGATTACGACAGCAGCACCTACCAGACGGTCCTGCCAGGGCACGACGGGGAAGTTCACAACGTATACCAGATGATGATCGACGGCTTCTCCCATCCCGGAAACGTGTTCTTCTACATCCTCGCGATCACCCTCCTTTGCTCTCATCTTTCTCACGGATTCGCCTCCGTTTTCCAGACCCTCGGAATTCGCTCAGGTCGTACTAAGCTGCTCATCAAGCAGTTGGGCTGGGCCTACGCAGTATTCATCTGGGTGGGCTTCTGCTCTATCCCCATCTCCGTTATCGTCTTTGGCTTCGGCCAGTGAATTCATTTTTCGCAAATCAGCGTATTGCAGGTAATCTTCGACCAGCTTCCCACCCTCCGCCCAGATGCCCGTTAGCCTTGACAGTGCTGTTCCGCCCGGTCCCCTCGAGCAAAAGTGGACGCGGCACATGATGGATTCGCGGCTCATCAACCCCGCGAATAAACGCAAGTTCTCCATTATTGTGGTGGGCAGTGGCCTGGCAGGAGGTGCTGCTGCCGCTACCCTTTCAGAACTCGGTTACCGGGTAAAATGCTTCTGCTACCAGGATAGCCCGAGGCGGGCGCACTCCATCGCTGCCCAGGGGGGCATCAATGCAGCCAAGAACTATCAAAACGACGGCGACTCGATCTCCCGTCTTTTCTATGACACCATCAAGGGGGGTGACTTCCGGTCCCGCGAGGCGAACGTCCATCGCCTGGCTGAGGTCTCTCTAAACATCATAGACCAGTGCGTCGCCCAGGGCGTCCCGTTCGCGCGGGAATACGGGGGCCTGCTCGACAACCGGTCCTTTGGTGGAGCGCAGGTCAAGCGAACCTTTTACGCCCGCGGACAGACCGGCCAGCAACTCCTGCTAGGCTGCTATCAAGCTCTTGCCAAGGAAATCGCTTCTGGAGGAGTGGAAATGCATTCTCGCGCCGAGATGCTTGATCTGGTGGTCGTCGACGGGCACGCCAAGGGCATCATTGTCCGGGACATGGTGAGTGGAAAAATCAGCTCCCATGCCGCCGACGCCGTGGTTCTCGCGACCGGAGGCTACGGCAATGTCTTTTACCTCTCCACCAATGCAAAGGGATGCAACGTGATGGCAGCCTATCGCGCCCATAAACGGGGCGCCGCCTTCGCCAATCCCTGCTATACCCAAATCCATCCTACCTGCATCCCGGTAAGTGGCGATTACCAGTCCAAGCTCACCCTGATGTCCGAGTCGCTTCGCAACGACGGAAGGATCTGGGTCCCCAAGAGTGACTCCCTCGCCGAGAAGATCCGGTGCGGCGAGCTGCGCGCCAGCGAGATTGGCGACGCGGACCGCGATTACTACCTTGAGCGCAAGTACCCTTCCTTCGGCAATCTTTCCCCTCGAGACATCGCCTCCCGCTCGGCTAAGGAGGTATGCGACGAGGGAAGAGGGATTGCTCCCACGGGTCTTGGTGTCTTTCTGGATTTCCGCGATGCCATCAAGCATTACGGGCGGGACGCAATCTCAGCTCGATACGGTAATCTCTTCGAGATGTATGAAAAGATCAAGGGGGAGGATCCCTACTCGACACCGATGCAGATTTTCCCCGCCGTGCATTACACCATGGGTGGGCTCTGGGTAGATTACAACCTCATGTCTAACCTGCCTGGCCTGCACGTGGCCGGGGAAGCCAACTTTTCCGATCATGGGGCAAACCGCCTCGGCGCATCTGCCCTCATGCAGGGTCTGGCCGATGGTTATTTCGTCCTTCCGTCCACCATTGCCAACTACCTCGCCACCCAGGAACCCGGATCTGTCACGGATTCGGACCCTGAGTTCAAACGCTGCCGGGAGGAAGTGGATGAACGAATCAACTCCCTGCTCAGGATTGACGGAAAACGCAGCGTAGATAGTTTTCATCGTGAACTCGGACTTCTGATCTGGGACAAGTGTGGTATGGCCCGCTCCCGCGAAGGCCTGGGGGAAGCCCTTGATCGCATACCGGAAATTCGTGCGGAATTCTGGGATAACGTCAGGGTTCCGGGGGCCGGGGAAACGCTCAATCAAGAGCTCGAGAAAGCCGGGCGCGTTGCCGATTTTCTCGAATTTGGAGAGCTCCTCTGCCACGACGCTCGCGACCGCGAAGAGTCCTGCGGCGGTCATTTCCGGGTCGAGCATCAGTTCACAACCGGGGACACCGAGGTCGAGGACGGTCGAACCCAGCCCGGGGAGGCTAAGCGTGACGACGAAAACTTCTGCCATGTCAGCGCCTGGAGCTTTGAAGGCGTTGGTAAGAAACCGAAACTGAATCGAGAACCGCTTGAGTTTGAGAATATCGAGCTTAGTATCCGTAGTTACAAATAATCAGCTGGTGCGCATGCTAGCCCGCATGTAAAACCCTCCCAACCCCCTATGAGGCGTAACACCGCTCTCAATGAATCTGACCCTTAAAGTCTGGCGCCAGGAAGACCAGGACTCCAAGGGTTCCATCGAGGCTTACCCAGCGGAAGACATCCCCGCCGAAGCCTCTTTCCTGGAAATGCTCGATATCGTCAACGAGCGTATCATCTCCGAAGGGGGAGAGCCCATTCATTTCGATCATGACTGCCGGGAGGGCATCTGTGGGATGTGCTCCCTGACCATTAACGGAATTCCTCACGGACCAGAACGAGGAACCACGACATGCCAGCTTCACATGCGGCACTTCGATGATGGTGATACCATCTGGATCGAGCCTTTCCGGGCAAATGCCTTTCCGGTCCTGCGGGACCTCATGGTGGACCGCAGTGCCTTTGACCGGGTCATCCAGTCGGGAGGGTTCATTTCCGTCCGGACGGGATCTGCACCGGATGCCAATGCTACCCCGATCGCCAAGGACGAAGCCGATACCGCTTTTGATGCTGCTACTTGCATCGGGTGCGGGGCGTGTGTGGCTTCGTGCAAGAATGCCAGCGCGATGCTCTTCGTGAGCGCCAAGGCCTCGCACCTGAATCATCTTCCTCAGGGACAACCGGAAAAAGAACGCCGGGTCCTTAAGATGGTGGAGACCATGGACGCCGAGGGTTTTGGAAACTGCACCAACCACTATGAGTGTGAAGCAGTCTGCCCGAAGTCCATTCGCGTCGACAACATCGCAAAGCTCAATCGCGACTTTGCAGTCGCTCAGGCACGGGACGCCGTAAGATAGTTTCTCATCGTTCCTGCAACACCGTGTATCAGGCGAACCTTGCCACCCTGAGACGGTAATTCTGCGCTTCCAACCTCGTCGGTAACAGAGCCGGAACAACCACCGCCCACATGAAGCACCCCGTTCTCCCGGACTTGGCCAGATCTAAGACCAGAGAAAGGTCTCATGGTCGGGGGGACCAAGATCCGATCTCCCTGGTCCGCACAGAACACCTTGAAACCACTCTCTGAACCCTCAAGACTCTCTCCGTGCTCCCCCCCAAGGCTCTCTTTCTCTTCATCGGTCTGCTCCTCGCGGGATGCGGATTTCAAAAGCGGGAGGAGCGCCCGGCCAGGAAGGTTACCGTTGATACCCCTGCAGGCTGGACCGGAACCACAAGCAGTTCCCGTGGAAGAATTTCTACGGGATGGCTGTCAGAGTTTAACGACCCCCGGATGAGAGGCCTCGTTCAGGAAGCCCTCAGGAAGAATAACAACCTGCAAGCAATAGCACACCGATTGCGCGCTACGCGGGAAAGCACCATCACGAGCAGGGCGAATCGCCTCCCTCGAATCGGGAGTGGAGGAACCGCCTCCCGTGTCCGCTCCGGTCTCGGGCCCGCTACGGACCTTTCCTCCAGCTCGTACGGACTGGCCTTTAGCGCTAGCTGGGAAATCGACCTCTGGGGACGGCTCCGTGATCTTGATCATGCAACCCGTACAGACTACGAGTCCGCCCGCGCAGACTATCACTCGGCGCAGCTCTCCCTTGCAGTCAATACTGCCAAAGGGTGGATCAACCTGACTGAGTCGCAGCAGCAGGTGGAGCTGGCAGAGCAGACCCTTGCTGACTTCAAGAAAAGTCTCTCCCTGATCAGTCGCCGTCATCGTGAGGCTCTCCTTCGAGCGGTTGACGTGCAGTTCGGCCGTAACAACGTGGCCAGCGCTGAACGAAACCTGCGGAGCCGCAAATTGCAGCGAGCTGAGGCCGCGCGAGCTCTTCAACTTCTCCTCGGCCGCTATCCCTCCGGAGAGCTGAAGGCCACCTCGGAGCTCCCCTCCCTCAGGCGGGAAGTTCCTGCCGGACTTCCTTCCCAGCTCCTCGCCCGCCGACCTGACCTCGTCGCGGCCCGCCTCCGCCTCGAGTCCACCGCCCTGCGGACTGAGGCAGCTCGGAAGGATCTTCTCCCAACGCTCCGCCTGACCAGCTCGTCGGGGACAAGCTCCGACCAGCTCCGCCGCGCACTCGATCCCTCCTACCTGACCTGGTCTGTTGCATCTTCCCTCGCCCAGACGATTTATCAGGGGGGAGCTCCAAGCGCGCGGGCGAGGGCAGCCCTTGAAAACAACAGGGCTTCTGTTCACGACTACGCACAGACAATCCTGCAGGCCTTCCGGGAGGTCGAGTCGGCGCTCCAGGTTGACAACTCTCTCCGGGAACAGGAGTCCTTTCTCCTCGTGGAGGTCGACCAGGCCGGGAAAGCTCAGGCTGCCGCCGAGCGAGATCTCGGACTGGGGATCGAAGGCTCAAGTGTGCTAGAGATTCTCGAATCCCAACGCCGGGCCGTAAATTCTCGTGGCAGCCTGATCCGCCTGCGTAATCAGCGTCTTCAAAATCGCCTCGATCTCCACCTCGCCCTTGGCGGCAGCTTTACGACCGGGGACCCTAGGTAGGATATTCCGGAAGCTCCGAATCAACGTCCTCCGGGGAAGTCATTGAATAAACCCCACCGAATTTCGCTGTGCACGAAACCACGACCCAGATGATAATTTCAGGCAGCCTGCCTCAGGCCATGGGGCAGGTCGGCGCAGTCACTGACTCTGCCGCAGGGGCCTCCTAAAAATCGGTTGCCTTGCCCGGAGCTTCTTTTTTTCGCCCGGCCGAATCATCCTCAAACGGGAGAACCTTCCGTTCGGGAACCTCCCATGATACTGGCTCCACTCCTTCATTCGCTGAACCACTTTTCGGCCAAAGGAAAAAAACCACCATGAACAGGGCGTAACCCGCAGCGGCTCCATACATCCACTTGGTCCGCCCCATCTGCCTGACCGACACTCCCACCCGTTCGTATAGCAGGCTGCGGGCCGAACGTCTCATCAGGTCCTGACGCTGGCGCAAGTGGAACTCAGCGAGAAAGTCTTCGAAATACTCGTCTGCCGGGGAACTTTCACCCCGCATCCTCAAGAGTTGTCGAAGCTCTGGAAAATCTTGGCTCACAAATTGGGATAACTAGTAAAGAGGTGACGAATTCAAACCGTCTCCAACTGAAAGATTAAAAAAACTACTGCTTCCAGAAGTCTTCGAGGTGCCCCTGCAGCTGCTGGTGCGCGTAGTAGAGACGCGACCTTACCGTGCCTTCTGACACACCTAGGATCTTACTTATCTCTGCGTGGGGCATTCCCTGGATGTCGAACATGGTTACAACTGCTCTGTGGTCCTCAGACAGGACTTGTAACGCTTCGTTCAATTTTTTTTGAAGTTCGTGGATATTACTCTGCCTTCTTGGATTGGCGCGATAGCCTTGGTCCACGAAAGAGGTGTCATTCTGAATACCACTTTCTTCGTCATCGAGACTCAGCCCCTTCCGCCTCCCCCTCTTCTTCAGGAAGTTCAGCGTCATATTGGTGGCGATGGAGTATATCCAGGTATAGAAGGTCGATTTTCCACGAAATAGCCGAAGGGACCGATAGGCCTTGGCGAAAATATCCTGCAGAAGATCGTAGGTATCCTCCTTGTTTGAAGTCATGTTGTACACAAGCCCGTAGAGTTTACGGCTGTATTTGCCGACCAGCTCATCGAAAGCCTGGGTGTCTCCTCCCTGGGCGCGCCGGACGAGTTCTTGGTCTGGGTCGTTCGCGTTTTCGGCCATTCCGGCAGGGTGGGATCGGGTGCAAGCCTAGGACAGCCACACGGAGTGTCAAAGGGCAACGAAAGACTGAAGGACAGGCAATGGTCTGGTGTCGTCAACCAGTAGTTTTCGGGAAGAATCCTTTCACCTTCATATCGAGCACCCGGGCCCCCTGCCGGGAATATCCTGTTTTTAACCGGCCGTGCGGCAGAGAACGCCCGGCGGACTTTCTCACACCCCGAAAAGTCCTCGGAAAACACTCTCTATCATCCCCTGATACGATTCCCTCGCCCAGGAGCCATTCTCAAACTCGCTCATCGCACCCGGCACGTCCGAACCAGCACCGCATCGGTTTCGGGCAAGATGTGTTTTTCTATCTCTACGGACACCGCCACGGCCGGAAACTCCGAGAGAACCATGACCGCTACTTCGTCCGCGAGGGTCTCGATTAGCTTACGAGGATGGTCTTCTGCTAGTTGAACAACCCGAGTGGCTACCCGGTCGTAATCCACTGTCTTTTCGATGTCGTCCTGCAAGCTGGCGAAGCTGCGTTGCGGAGTAATCTCGAGGCTCAGGAAGAGAGTCTGTTTCTCCGCCCTTTCCTCGTCAGGGACTCCGATGAAACAGCTTAGTGCCAACCGCCTGACGATAATGGCGTCCTGAGCCCCTCCCGCCATTACCGGGCAGACCCCAGAAAGCAGATCGTGTAGCGACCTGACACAGGGTACTATGAGATCTGGAACAGCAGCTGCAAGCCGGGCCGCCGGATCATATCCACTCAACACGCCTATCGACGTCACGTGTCCGTGACGCGCCGTGTCGATGTCATGGACCATATCGCCAACGTAGGCTGTCTTGTCCGTTTGCAGGCCGTGATTACTTATGATTTCGCAGATCCTGCTGCGTTTATCAACCACCCCCGCATAAGTTTTCTCAAAGAAGCGATCGAATCCAAAACGGATCAGTTGCTCACGGAAACAGTCCGCGTTCATGCTCGTCAGAACGAAAAGCCGGATTCCAGCTTGATGACACCATTCGAGAAAACCAGCCGCCCCGTCTAACGCGGTAACTGCATGCTCAGAGGAGTCGAAGGCTGCGCGAAAGTGGACCTCCAGTTCTGTGAGCGCGATTCCGGGAACCTGCTCATCGTACCATTCGGAGTATGGCAGCCGAAAACTTTCACGAAAGCGTTCCCAGCTCATCTCCTCCTTCCCATACTTGGTCAGAACCGCATTAGTGGCGGCAAGGGTAGGCGCCGAGTCATCCACAAGCGTGCCGGACCAATCAAAAATGAGAGCGTGAAACATAGGGTCGTGAGATCTTTGGATATTTCTGGTCGGAAGGATAGTCTGGCTCTGGCCCGGGTTTAGTTCCTATTCACGGCAGAGGGAGCCCGACAGCACCACGCCCCCATTAGCCGAGGACCAGACGCACATCACGGATCACCTTCGGTCCAAGGTTTTTTCTCAGCCTCTGGAGCAGCTCCCCCCGACTCTGTTCCAAATGAAACCTCATTGCCGGTTGGATGACCCGAAGAGTGAGCACCCCGTGATGCAGCGAGACAGGCTCGGTTTGCCGGGCAACGAACTTTCCAGCTACCTCAATCCATGCATCCCGGATCCGGCTCTCTTCGACACCCTCTCGCAACCTAAGGCCATCTAGAATACCTTCTAGTAAGTCCGCCGGGGTCGACATGTTTCCTTCGAGGTCAAGGGGTTCCCCTGCCCCGCGAAACTCACGAACTACCTGCGCACGGATAGCGTCGCCGCGGGACACCCCGCGACGCCGGCCACCCTGCCCTAAGCGCTCCCGTCGTCGCCGATTGCCTCGACTGGACAACCCTCCATAGCCTCGCGGCACAACTCCTCCTCTTCCACGTTATTGGGCTGTTTGTAGACAAACGAATAACCTTCGTCGTCTTCACGCTTGAAATTCTCGGGTGCGGTTTCGCGACAGAGGTCGCAGTCGATACACTGGCAGTCTACGTAGAACCTTCCAGTGACATTCTCTTCGTTTTTTTCTTCCAGATCTGCCATGGAATTAGGGATACACCTGTTACCGCCTACATTTGTCCTTCGCCCACGCGGAGGGGAGATGCAACCCTTTTTCCCAGCAGTTCCAACGTTCCGGATTCGGCGCTAGCCAAGGACCGGGCAACGAGTTAGAGGTTTGGGTAGTTTCGGATGAAATCAGATCCCGAAAAGGACAAGTCCGCGCAAGCCCAGCCTGCCGGGGAAAAAGGGAACCTGGGCCCGGCCGGGGAGAACCGGCAGGTCGAACCTGACGCAGGGGCGCGCGGGGGCGAACCTGCCAACCCTTCCCCAAAAACCCATCCCGGGGCGCCTGCGGAGAAGAAGCGGATCCTGCCCCAATATTCGCGGAGGGAACTGGCATGGCTGTGCGCCCTCGGAATTGCCCTCCTTTTAATCATCATCCTCGCCCTCAGTCTCTTTTTCCGGGACGTCAACACCAGCACCCCGGATAAAGTCGATTTCCCGGTTGAGGGCAGTAATGTCGTGGTCAGGAAAATTGAAACTTTCTGGCGCAAAGTAGACCGTGAGAAGGATCTTGGAGTCCAGCTGAGTGCCAAGTTCATTCCTTCCGCAGACGTTACCCTTAAATCCTCGCAATCGGGTTCACTCCGCTTTTTTTTCGAAAACCCTGAAGGGGATCGCGTGGGGGACCCCGTAACTGTTAGCTTCTCAGGCAACAAGTTCGATGAAAGCAGGGATTCCACCATGAATATTCATGCCACCGGAGGACTTGAGGACCTTGGTGACTATAACGAATATCTGACCGAGAAAGTTCATTTCTGGCACCTTATCGTAATGGAAGGATCTGGCCTCGAGGCGGAAGGGTCCTCCTATGAAGAAATCATCCGCATGCGCATTTCACCGAGGCGCCGCTAACATTATAAAAGATGTCCGAACCTGCATCGCCCCTCGTGCCCCGGGAAGGCTGGCACGTCATGCATCTCTTCTACCATATCGACCACGGGCAGTGGCAAATACTGGAAGAGAGCGAGAAGCGTGAAGCCAAGACTGCCTTTACCGAGCTCGTGCAGGAAATCCGTACTACACCCGACACCCAGCTTCTTACCTTTACCATTGCCACTCCCAAGGCCGATCTTGGATTCATGCTTCTAACGCCCGATCTACAGGTCGCCAACGCGTTCGAAAAACGCCTCTCCCTTTCCCTGGGAGCAGACGTTCTCAGCCCTGCTTATTCTTACCTTTCCCAGACCGAGCGATCGGAATACACCACCTCCAGCGAGCAATACGCGGAGGAGACTCTGAGGGGTGAGGAGGGCCTCGAGGAAGGTTCAGAGGAATATAAGTCCAAGCTCAAGGAGTTCGAAGAGCGAATGGAGCATTACCTCCAACATCGCCTCTATCCCGTTCTTCCAGACTGGCCTGCCATCTGCTTCTACCCGATGTCCAAGCGTCGACAGGGAGACGATAACTGGTATGGCCTCGACTACGAGGATCGTCGGAACCTGATGAAGGGGCACGCTACCACCGGCCGAAAGTACTCTGGGCGCATCCTGCAGCTCATTACAGGCTCAACCGGTCTTGATGATGCCGAATGGGGCGTCACCCTGCTGGCCAAGGATACGATCGACATTAAATCCATCGTATACGAGATGCGCTTTGACACTGTGTCCGTCCGCTATGGAGAGTTCGGGGACTTTTACATCGGGATGCAGATGCCACTTGATGAGATCTTCAAGCGACTCTGCCTCTGACTGCCCGTCTCGAGACGCCTACGATCACCCCTGTCCCGCGGCACTTCGGTAACTGGGGCGGCCATGGCAGGTGTTCCCGCAGCATCAGCCTATCAGGGTCCAAACCCTCCGAGGAGGTCGGTATACCATTTCCATACCATCCAGCCTCCGAATATCCAGATTCCTCCCCCGAGCGCAAGAAAGGGACCAAAGGGCAATTGTCTTCCAAAACCGATCCGAGCTGGAAGCGCCCAGAATAACGCGAGCATACAAGCTGAAAAGAGAGTGAACACCACCCCCTGCCAGCCAATGAACGCACCGATCAGGCCGAGGAGAGGTGGATCTCCATCCCCCATGGCTTCCCTCGGAATGACCACCCGGGTGGCCTTTCCCTCCAGCGACTTCATGCTCGCAATCGAATACTGCTTTCCTCCCATCTCGACCATTTCCCGACTTATTACGATCCGGCTTTCTCTTTTTCGAACTCCATCCATTCGAAAACCATGACCCTCAATTTCGAGGCGGTCGTAATCACGGAAAAAGAGATCTCCCCAGGCGTATGACTCTTCTTCAAAATTCTCCTTACCCTCCCTCGCGGGGATCTTGAGCACAAAGCACAGCTGCTCGTCTTCAGCCTCAGGCTCCCGCAGGAACCACTCGTGGCCTTCCGTAAAATCAAGGCGCTTGAGGCCCATGGTCTTTTTCCCAAGGTAGACCACTACCATCAGACCTCCCCACCCAAGCGCGATTCCGTAAAGAGCCTGCAACCCAGCCTGCCACCACGTCATACCCTGCATTTGGCCAGTCAGAAGGACCAACGTTGGATCGAGGCAGGCCCCCAGAACACCAATTCCCATTCCCCACCAGCAGAAGTCAACCGGCACGACCATCAGGTCGGCATCAATCCACGCGATACATACGAGGAGCACCGAAAGAGCGGCTACCAGCGCAGCCGAAATCGGTAAGGCGGATTGGTGCGCGGTAACGAAAACATACCACCCCATCGCGAAGAGCATTGCCGTAAGCAGCTCCACGGCCACATAACGAAAGGGGATCGGAGCATCGCATTCTGCGCATCTGCCCCTTTGTAAGATCCAGGTCACCACCGGAATGTTGCGATACCAGGGAATCTCCTTTTCACAAATCGGGCAGAACGAGCGGGCGGGCCTGCTGACCGACAGATTTTCGCGCGGCCAACGATAAATGACCACGTTGAGGTAGGACCCCACACAGGCCCCGATCACGAAGACGCCATACAGCCAGATCGGGTTGTCCAGCTTGATATCCATGCGGCCGATTATGACCTCTCCCCGGGATTTCGAAAATAACATTTGTCCCCGCGCCAAGTTATGTTTTGCAAACCGTGTGCAATCACTCCGCCAAGCTGCCGAGTCCGTAGCCCACCGTCTGAGCGCGGCTGGCTACGAGACCCTGTTCGCTGGAGGCTGCGTGCGTGACGTCCTGCTCGGAATTGAACCGGAGGATTATGATATCGCCACCGCAGCAAGCCCCGAAGAAGTGGCCGAACTCTTCCCGCGCAACAACGAAGTGGGCGCTCACTTCGGAGTCGTGCTGGTTCGGGAGGCCGGTCACCAGTTCGAAATAGCCAGTTTCCGCTCCGACGGAACCTATCTCGACGGCCGTCGTCCGGAGAGCGTAACCTTCACCAATGCGCAGGAGGATGCACGCCGCAGGGACTTCACCATCAATGGACTTTTCGAGGACCCTGCCACCGGAGAGATCCGGGACTACGTGGGGGGCAGAGAAGATCTTGCAGGCAAGATCCTCCGCGCGATTGGAGTTCCAGGCGACAGATTCAGCGAAGATTCTCTGCGCCTCCTCCGTGCAGTCCGCTTCACAATCCACACGGGTTTCGAGCTCCACCCTTCAACCTGGGAAGCTATGTGCGCACATGCTAGCCTCCTCTCCCGGGTAAGCCCGGAGCGCATCAGCAGTGAGTTCAGCAGGATTATCACTCACCCTGCCCGGCGGCGAGGTATCGAACTCCTCGTTGAGAGCGGTCTCATGCAGCACGTTATCCCGGAGTTTCTTGCCCTGCAGGGGTGCGAACAGACTCCGAGGTTCCATCCCGAGGGAGATGTTTACGTGCATACCCTGATCATGCTGGATCTCCTCGACGACGAACCCTCGCTGGAACTGGCTCTGGCGGTCCTGCTCCACGATATCGCCAAGCCCCCTACCTTCACGGTGGATGAAACAGGTCGCATCCGGAATAATGGGCACGACCGGATCGGAGCGGAGATGGCTGAGGCCATCCTGAGACGCCTGCGTTACTCAAACCAGATCATCGAGGACGTGTGCGCCATGGTGGCCAACCACATGAACTTCATGAACGTGCAGCGCATGCGAACAGCTAAGTTGAAGCGTTTCATGGCCCGTCCAACATACCAGGACGAAGTCGAACTCCACCGCGTCGACTGCACCAGCAGCCACGGCATGCTTGATAACATTGATTTTCTCGCGGAAAAAGAGGCGGAGTTTTCCAAACAACCACTCATTCCGTCACCCCTAGTCTCCGGACACGATCTAATCGCCCTCGGGTTCTCCCCCGGTCCACAAATTGGAAAAATACTCGAATGCGTGCAGATTGAACAACTCGAAGGGAGGCTTTCTGACCGGGAAGCCGGCCTTGCTTTCGTCCGGGAAAAATTTGCCCCCGATTAACATCGATTCCCCCAGCCTCGCTGGGCCACAGTCCGAACAGTTTTCCAGCTGAGGCACCCGGCACATCCCCACCATTCAATGAGCATTCCGACCGAACACGACGAGGCAATTAACGCCCGTATTCTTTCTGTATCTGAAGACCTCGTGGAAGGCTTCCAACCTCAACCGTTTCATGTCATTGCGGAACAGTCCGAAGTGCCTCTTGACACCGTTCTCCAGCGCATCCGTGCAATGCTCGAAGCTGGCGTCATTCGACGCGTCCGGCAGACCCTTCTCGCAACCAAGTTGGCCCACGGTGCACTCGTGGCATGGCGGGTCGACGAGGCAAAGATCAAGGACGCTTTCGAATTCATGTCCAAACACGACCCTTTCTCGGGGCATGTGGTGATCCGCTCCACCGATACGGAAGTTTCCGGTTCAGGCTACCGCCTCTGGACGACCCTCAAGGTGCCCCAGGGCGAATCCCTGCAGGAGCACGGCGAAGTCCTCCAGCGCCTCGTGGGCGCGGAAGAATTCCTCCTTATGCCTGCCAAGGGCCTTTTTGCCCTGGGGGTTGGTCACGTGCGTCGCCGAGGACTCGAGCCGGGCGCAAGAATTGCCGAACCCGCTCGCATGATGACAACTGCAACGGTTGAGCTGGAGGATGAAGAATGGGACGTGCTGCTCGCCATGAAGGAAGAGTTACAGCCTGACGAGATCGTGAAGGACCCATGGGACCGGCGGGCAGAAATAGCGGGAGTATCCCTCGCCCGCTTCTTCGAAGTGGCCCAGATCCTCAACGATAAAAGGGTAATTGGTCGGTTTTCGACTTTCCTTGAACACGTCAAGCCATCCCAGACCGGGAAAAGAGTGACCCGTTTCAACGGGCTCTTTCACTGGGCTGTCCCAGAAGGCCGGGAAGTCGAGGCTGGAGGGGAAGTTGGACGCCACCATTGCATGACCCACGCCTACTGGAGGGAGGGCGGTCCCCAGTTCGGGAACGTGAACATCATGGGAGTAGTCCACGGCACGGAAAAGGACACTGTGCTTGCACACAAGGCTGCCATCGACCGTCACCTCGAAAACTGTGGAATCGCAGTCTCCTATACGAATGTATTCTGGGGGGGCAGGAGCGAAATCAAACCTTCTGAGATCTCCCCTGCAATCTACCGGGCGTGGCACGACAAATACCGAGTCCCCGGAACATAGTCCATTGCTCTTTCTTAACCATGACGGAGGCGTCACATTAATCCGCTGGCAGACCCAGATGAATAAGAATATTGCAGCCCCGCCAATGCAAAAAATTCTCATCGTCGAGGACGAGCCCGACATGGCTGACCTCGTCGCCTTTAAACTCGATCGAGCAGGCTTCAATACTGTCGTTGCACACGATGGAATTTCTGGACTGGAGCGGGCCTGGACCGAAGCGCCTGACCTGATTCTCCTCGATCTCATGCTTCCAGGTAAGGATGGATTGTCCGTATTTAAGGATCTGCGACGTGACACCCGGACCAGCCAGATCCCGGTCATCATGCTTACCGCCAAGGCCCAGACTGAAGATCGGATTGAGGGTCTCAAGGCCGGCGCCGATGACTACCTCACCAAACCTTTCAGCCCCAAAGAGTTAATTCTCCGAATCCAGTCAGTGCTCCGACGTACTGGCAAGGCTCCCAGTTCGGACCGACTCGAATACGGTCTCTTCCGCTTCGATAGAAACAACTTGAAGTTTTACCTCGGCGGGGAAGAGATTGCACTAACCCACACCGAGTTTAAACTCCTCCTGTTTCTCAGTGAACGGGCAGGAATCCCCCAGCAACGCGAGGACCTCCTCCGTCACGTCTGGGGCTACAGCGACCAAGTTCACAGCCGGACCCTTGATACCCATATGAAACGGCTACGCCAGAAAATGGGAGAAGCAGGACGAATGGTGGAGACCGTCCGCGGCGTAGGATACTGTCTCCACACATCGGATTAATGCTTATTCCATTTCTCAGTATTCTCTGCACGTTGCTGGTAATTGGCTTGGTGATCTCCACCCTGTGCCAGGTCAATCAGCGCCGCAGGATGACGGAGGAAAAGGCGCGCCGGGAAAAAGATTACCGGGCTGGCTTAGCTCAGCGGGAACGACAGAGCCTCGATCTGCTAAACGCCCTGAGCGACCCCTTCCTGCTCCTTGACGGCGAGGGGATCATTCGGTTCGGAAACAAGCCCGCGGAGGACCTCTTTCCGGAAGCTGCCATCCTTGATCGTCACCTCGACGAGGTCTTTCTAGACCGGAACCTCGCAGAACCGGTGCGAAAAGCGCTCTCCAGCGGGGATACGATTACCGATCAGGTAATCCTTACTCAGCAGAAATCCCCGCCCGGACAGCAGGACCAGGCCGGAGAATCGGCGTGGCTTGTGGATGCCCGCCCTGTCGATTCGATCCAGCCAGGCGGACTGATAAGAGTAGTCATTCGAAATACGACCGCGGAGCATCACAGTGAGCAAGTGCGCAAGGATTTCGTTGCTAATGCCTCCCACGAGCTGCGAACGCCCCTTGCCATCATCAACGGATACCTCGAGAGTCTCATCGAGGAAGAGCTGCTCGGGGACCAGGAGACCTCGCTGCGTTTTCTGAAGATCATGCGTAAACATGGTCAGCGAATTTCCCGGATCGTGGAGGACATGCTTATTATTTCACGCCTCGAGTCCGGGGAGGCAAGCGCGCTTAAACTCAAGCCGTTTCCGCTGGAGAGCTGCGCGCAGGACGTGATCGAACGCCTTGAATCGGTCATTAAAGACCAGAAGGCCTCAGTCAGACTGGCTAACGGAGATCCTGACCTCTGCCTCCTCGGTGATCGCTTTTACTGGACACAGATCCTGTTCAATCTCGTCGAAAACTCACTCAAGCAGAACCCGGAGATTCCGCTCCGGGTGGAAATCGGGTGGCAGGTTCAGGATGATCAGTTCCTGCGCATCTGGGTCCTCGACGATGGGGCGGGAATACCCTCCGCCGACCTGCCCTTTATTTTCCGGAGATTTTATCGGGTCGAAAAGCACCATTCTCAGGTCGAGATCAAGGGAACCGGGCTGGGCCTGTCCATCGTCCGGAGGGCGGTCGAGGCGCACGGGGGCGAGATCACAGTCTCCTCTATTCCGGGCGAAGAAACCAGATTCTCCATTACCCTGCCTCCTGAGACCGTCGCATTAAGGGCACCAGAAGTCGCAGGAAGCTCGACCCCAATCCCCGGAAGCAGTGGGGCGTAAGGCTTGAAGCAGGGGATCTTGGACACGAGGTGCCTACCTCGAAAGATACCTGCCTTACCTGGCAAGCCCCGGGTGTTTAGCCGGTAACTTCAGCCTCGTCCGGCGTCGACTGGGACGGTTTTGCCTCAAAGGAAAGCACCTTGGCTCCCTCCTCGTGGCTTACTGCTACGACGTGGCCGGTCTTGAAATCCCCCCGAAGCAGGGACTCAGCAAGGGGATCCTCAAGATGGCGCTCAACTGCCCTCCGCATCGGCCGCGCACCAAAGTTCGGGTCGTATCCCTCCGTGATTAAAAAGTCGCGGGCAGACC
>MDTG01211398.1_pt1 | contig 18947 bp, 2 predicted proteins | sample 811421 | NCBI WGS metagenome assembly MDTG01 (sample SAMN05326645, study PRJNA326480) | marine metagenome | isolation source: seawater | place: Pacific Ocean: South East | collected 2011
TAGCATTACATGCGGTACCGCATGGGGGAATGACAAATGAAAGAACTAAGAAATAGAAATGTGAAAAGCGTATTTGGCGGAATTGGAATTGCCACGCTATTGTGTGTTTTGATGGTACTAATGTCCTGGTCGGCAATGGTTACTAACTCAGACATCAATAATGAATCAGCAATAGAAGCTGATCCGCAGGATACCAAGATTGACAACATGGACAAAGTCGATGTTGAAAAAGAAGATACTTCGTTTGAAGCGGAAAATTTGGGCTTTGACGAAGATCGTGAAATGTTGGGTATGAGGACCGAGAATACCAAGACATTCCTTGATGATCAAGGAAAGCAACATGTGGTGATATCGAACAATCCTCTCCACTACACCAACAATTTAGGTCAATTAGTTGACATAGACACTTCGATTAAAACAATGGATGATGGATATTATGTTCAAGATATTTACAACCCTGTCAGCTTTGGAAACAATGCTTACGAAGGTTTCACAATGGAGTTGGACGAATCAGAGATCGTATCAGGTTTAGATCCTGTTCCAGTTATTGTAATGCACGGTCAAACGAATGAGTTGCAACTACCTGGCGTCAAAGGTGCGCCAATCAATGCAATCAATGAAATTGGTGTGAATTACTTTACACCGCCAACAGACAATGTTGAAATCGGTGGTTCCAGCATCCTATACCCGCTCGCTAAGGGTATGGAATTAGCTTATCACGTTACGCCAAGCAAAGTCAAGCAAGAAATGATAATCAAGGAACTATCGCCTGAGCTGAGACTTCATTTGGAAGACTCAACTACCAAGGTCAACGAAGCTGATACTTCAACAAGCATGTTCGGACTGATGGAAACAATGATTCTTCCCGAAAACACCCAACTTTTTGCTGGCGAATCCATGGTAACTGCTGAAGATGGCGTCTTTGCTTATGATTCCCTTCTAACTATTAGAAATGCAGAGACTGGCAGTGTTGTAGCATACATTGACGCTCCAGTAGCCAGTGATTCCTCAGAGAATGCTAAATTTGATGAAAACGCCGAAATAGCCTCTAAACCAAACACACATTACTTCATTCAGATCGCTAAAGACGGACAGAGCTTAGACATAATTACTGCTGTCAACACCGAATGGTTGTTGGATGATTACACCGTATTCCCTGTACTCATCGACCCAACAGTTGGCGCAAATACAGAAACAACACTCACTACCCCGGGATCTTACAGCGTGTGTGTTGTAGAGGATGTCGACTGTTTCACACAAACTGACGGCCGCTACGAGCACGACTACAGCCCAGGAATCCACGAGTTTTCACCATGGTTTGACTTCGAATTTACCCAAGGAACAGCCTTGTCTGTGGCTCAAGTAACTGCATATGTTTCATGGAGTAACAGAATTTGGTCCCAATCCGGGGCTGAGTATACCTCAATTCAAATTATGGAAGACTGTGGCGGAAACCTTCCAGATGGCCAAGAAAACAACTTAAACAGCTTCGCAAACCCTGCCGGATGTACAGGAACTCCCCTGCCTGCATACACTCCGCCAGCAGCTACAGGTGGTGCTACCACATACGTTTTCGCTGATTTCCACCCTTCTTGGGGTACTGGTGACATGGAATACCATTACGAATGTTCCCTAGGATATCAATACGACTTGACTTCTGATCAAACTTCGTGTCAATATGGATCAAGTTATGATTGGATTGGTGTCGGTGGCTCAGGTTCAGCCTCAGGCCCAGAAGAATCTGGCGGTATCTTTACCGACGGAGATTATTCTTACGTCATCTATGACTCCGCAGGAGATTCATTGGACGGCAATGCAGCTTTCCACTTCGAAACAAGAGCTGCAGGTTCAACAGGTCCATGGACTACAATCCTCAGCGAGGTTGGAACCTACATCGGTAGCACAGGACATTCAGGAACTCTTACAGTCCCTACTGGTGATGAACTAAGACTTGCATACCATTGCCCGTCATCGAACTGTTATTCTGACGAGAACTACATGACTTTGACGCCAGTTGTAATTCCACCTACAATTCCTGCAGCAGCTGTGGGCGTCGGCGGATCTGCACCGACTGGCTCAGAGCCTGCTGATGTTTCATTCAATGTAGTCAGTGGAGAAGAAGCTTACTTCGAATTCACTTCAGGCAGCGCTGTCGGTGATGCAGAAGAAGTTGAAATCTACTACAGAGCTGCCGGAACAAGCGGATGGACTGACAAGTGGGACATTTGTACAGGTACCGATTGTGCACCAAACACACAATACTTCTCATACTTAGCAAACCCATCCATTCTCTTCCAAATTCCTGGCTCTTATGAGATACTAGTTTGGGATACCTTTGGTGACGGTTCAGGTACTGGTGCAGGTGGTGCTGTTGCATACGCTTCTGCTGGTTCAACCACTGGAACAATTCAAAACAGTCCGTCTGGTTTGAGGCTTGTATCATTGGTAAGTAGTGAGCAAATCGCAACCTTCCAACTAAATTCCTATTCTGTAAACAACCGAGCAGTTCCACTTTGTAATTCAGTTGTTGACTGTAACACTGGGGCAATGGCAATGTTTGTCGATGCATACAAAAATACAGGATATCTTGAGTTTACCTTAGGATTCCCTAACGGTGCAAACAACCCCAATGGACCAATTACAGGTAGCAGAGATGGTGGAGCATACTTCCAAGATTTCTACCTGGTAGTAGAACTTGAAGATACAACACCTGATGCGGACCCACCAACTGTAGAGTATGATGCGCACTACACTGGCGTTACATCATACGTATCTGGCGAAAGGACCCTATTCCTATCCTTAATGGACACTAACAACCCAATCGATACCACAACTACAAATGGTCCTAAGTTGCACTACAGTACTGATGGCGGCAACACCTACACCGTTGCGTCTGCAACATCTACTGGAACATGTAACTCAAAGAACCAAGTATGTGGTTTCGGGGCTACCACCACGGAACTAGCTGCTGGAACAACAGTTGATTATTATTGGACCTACACTGATGCAGCGGCTTATGACAACACCAAGATCCCTGCTCAAACACCAAATCCTGGTAGATTCCCAGCTGCTGGTTCAGCCGACTTGACATTTACAATTGGCGACATCTATGCGGCACCAACAGATGGTACAGACATGAAGATTGTTACCTACATGGATCACATTAGAAGCGCAGAACCTCACAACAGTGTTTCCACTGACTCATATGCATCAGACTTGGACAGACAAATGACTTACTACACAAGCTCCGGAGAATTCCACTTTGAGTTCAATCTTGATAGGTGCGGTTCTAACTTCGCTGGATCTGGTGGAGTACCAGGCACTGATGGACAGGGTAACTGTTTCTTCGACATTGATTCTTACACCTCATATGGCGAGCAAGCAGGACATTGGGACATCAATTGGGAAGGAGTCGCTAATGACTGTTCTCCTGGAATGACCGGATGTACTGGTGCCCCAACAAACAATCTAGAACTTGATGCGTATTTCGGTGGACCTCTAGGTATATCTGGTCTAATAGGCGCAGGCAATCTGATCTTCGTTTACGATTCAAACTCTAACGAGTGGATGATATCAGGCGCTGGAACTGGAATTTCTAATGTTCTTGACTCTTCGCTGTCCGATGTCAACTCAATGTCAACATACACTTCAAACATCTTTACTCCAACTGGACCGAGTCCAGTTACCACAAGAGTTTCAAACGGTGTAAGTGGGCTAGGTGGTTATGTAACTCAGTTCACAATCGCATCAGGCGACATTGGTAGACTGGTTTACAACTGTGGTTCCTATTGTGGTGAAGGTGGTGTAGCAGTAGAAGACACTGCTACAGGTACCGTATATGACATGGGTAGGAACAATATCAGGAGCGCACAAGGTGGCGGCTTCCAAACCCCTATAGGAACACAGTGTTCCTCATCTAGTGGATTCTCTGGCACAGTTTACTCGGATTCATTCAACGGTCCTTGTAACACGGTCAACACATTGTCTGCTGGAACCTACAACCTATACCACTGGGATTACTATGGAGATGGCTCCAATGGAGGTACTATCGATCTGCAAACAATTGCGGCCTCAGCAGGTTTCGCCGGTGGGTCAACAGGACCATACGAAACTAACACATTCAATGGAAGAAGCACATCATCCACAACCAGGCACGCGCAATCGTACGTGATCGACTTGAGTTCTATCACTGAAACAGTCGGAACCAACAGTGGTTTCGGCGGTGTTCCATTTGGAGCAGGCGCAGGTGAGTTCAACATGATTTGTGTAACTACCGCAGGCCATGTTATGTTCATGGATGCTGTAGACCCAAGATGCACACCTGACGCAACTTTGACTAGCGCAGGTGGACAATGGCAAGGGTTCGCTTTAGGTGCAGGTAAGACCAACTTCCAATACAACGGAAATGGAATGTTGTGGCAAATTCGAGATGTTGCGCCTGACCCAGATATAGATGCTCCAGAAGTAATAGGTGCTGAAATGGGTGACTCGCATGCACTTGAGAGATCAATTACAGTCAGTTTGTCAGATGACGGACCGTATGATTCTGGACTAGACACCAGCCCTGTTCCAGGTCAAGGCCCTACTGCATATGTAACAATTACATCTGCTGACGGCACTCAAACCTCGAGCACTTTGGCTCTTCAACCAGAAGGTGATAGAAATCTCTGTGCAACAATTGCTTGTGATTGGACAGCGGATATTACTAACTTAGCTAGAGGCGACTCTGTTTCCTATTACATAACTGCCAAGGATACATGGCCGGGTCTAGGAGGAGTCAATACAGTACAAACTCAACCATACACCTTTACAGTTGCTAACCCAACTAACACATTGGTAGTTGAGTGGCATGAATACGCTTACAATACTGCGACCTCACAACCATGTTCCATGCAGGTGGTAATGTATGACGTAACCAATGAATTCGAATACCATTACGATGACGATTGTTATGTTGATGATATTGTAGGATTGGTTGGAGTCAGAGAAACTCAAAACAATGTACTACAAGTTCGCAATGACCTTACCGACAGGTACTCCACAGGATCTGCAGGAACTGACCCTGGCAACCCACATGACAACAACGTTAGGTTTACCGTTACCGATAGTGGTGACTATGCATATGAGTATTTCGACAGGGGAATGTCTTTCCTGCCACTTGTATCATCAGACCAAACAATTCCTGTAAGGTCAACCACATTCAGTAACGACAACAACTGTGATTCGAATTCTGATTTTTCATTCTACGGAGTATGGTGTGCTGGAAACTTCGACATACCAGATGATTTCGACTTCGATTTCTATGGTCAGAGCTTTGATGGTGCAGATTCAAACAACAGAATTCACGTCATTGGAAGCGGTATGATGTACTTCATTGACGATGGCGACACTAACACCTACAGGCATGAAACAAGCTGGTCATCAAACGGTGAGATGTATGACTTAGACACAACATCTTCACTATTCCCGGACATGATGATGTCACCTTGGTGGTCAAGAGAAACAATGGATTATTGTTACTCCGCAGGTTCAAGAACTTGTGAAGGTGTTTGGTATAGAACTCTACCATTTGACGGCCAAGGTAAGACTGTTTCTGCAGACATTACTACAGATACAACATGGTATGCAATCGACAGTCCAATCAAGGTTAATCCAACTGACCCAAGTGGATACTTATCAATAACTGCGGACTTGACAATTGAGCCAGGTGTTGAAGTAATCGTTGGTGAGAATATGGGTATCTCATTCGATGGCGGTCTACAATCCGACGGTACCTGTGCTGAGTTCACTGCTCTTGGCAGTGGTTCGGACAGAATCACCTTTGATGTTGATAGAAGTGTAAATTCTCAAGCACTGTGGCATGGATTGGCCTTCACTGATGACTGTGGTGGCAATGGTGTTGCAGAGCGACACAGTTTTGACATGGTAGATATCAGTAACACAAACTATGCGGCAATCACTGCAGGAAGCAGGCCAGCTGACTCGAGCGGTCCGTCTTGTGGAACTGCTAGCCAAGATTGTAATGTTGGAGAATTCTTCATGAATGATGTTGTTTACACAAATGTCGAGTCTGCATTCTCACACGGTAGCGGACAAGGTACAGTCGTAACTATGTCCAATTTCGCTGTTAATAGCGCCAGAGGATCTTGTTTCTACTTCGCTGAGAACACAGTAGCCACTTTGACCGGTACGGCAAGCAATCCGTCTACAATGAACGGTTGTAACACTAACAACAACGCAGACGGTGGCGCAGTACGTACAGTACAGGGCAGCACAGCTGGTTCTCTAACCATGCAATACGTGGATATTGTCGATTCGGAAGTATCCTTGATTAGAACTGACTTACAGATGATAACAATTAGCGATGTAACTGCTACCATGACCAACGGTGACAACAACTACCGATGGACAGACAACGGTAATTCAGGAACTATGTACGACACAACAGGTGTAAGCCTAGGTCTAAGCCACGGTGCAGGCTCTGAAGTAGTTATTACCAATTTTGATGCGCAGAATTATGCGCAAGGATGGATATGTGCTGCAGGAAAGGTTTCGTTAACCAACGTCGATTTAGGAACTGGCTTCCATAATAATCACCGATTCGATATCGATCCGTACTGTGGTGCAGTAACAAGCACCGTTGGTACAGTAGGTACTAACTCAGTGTTTGATGATGTAACAGTTGCTGATATGACCATGTACAGAACTTTCCCTGGCACAGCTAACGATATCAGTGTAACCAATGAATTCAAGATTGCTGAGTTCAGCGCAAGCGGCTCTCCATCAGATGTGATTGAGTTCAACAATGCAAACGTTGGCTCAAAGTTCATTATCGATGGCTGTGATGCAAATGTCATGCTAATGACCTCCAGCGTAGGGCAATTAGATTCACTGTGTTTCAGTGCTGCTGGTTCAAGTGTTGTAGAAATGATTAACTCAAATGTTGCTCATAGCACTTCTAACTCCGCAATTTATCTAATGCAAACAACAGGTACATTCGTTGATGTAACAGTGACAAGCAGTGTAGTAGGTGCCTCTGGCCCATACGTTGTTTATGCAGACTTCTCCAGTGATGTATTCCTGATAGATGTTGATTATGTTGATGGGTCAGGTACGACAAATGCATGTGCTGACACCAACGGAAAGACTGCTGAATGTCACACAGGTATCAATGGAGCTGGATTCGGCGCAAGCATCCCAGAAATTTACTACGGTGGGTTCGCTAATGCTCTTGCATACAGATTGGGACAAGACTCCTCTACAACACCTCCAACACCAACTCAAATCCCAGAAATCGGTGTAACAATAACAGCTTCAGCGCTTGATTCAACAGGTGCCGAAGTCTTGCCAGGCAAGGTAATTTACAGAGATTACACAGCTGCAGATGGACGTGCAACGAGAGTTGCTGTACTAACAGGAGATCATGATGGTAACACATACGACTCACACATTGTTAGGGCGTCTGGTGCTGCTGGTGCTGGTGAGGCAAACCCAGTACTTGCAGACGGTACACCAGCAAGTCCAGTTGAGTTTATTGACGGAGTACTGCAAACTTCATTCCCTCTACCAGACTTCACAACCTATACCATTGGATCTTATGCTGACATTAGATTGACCTCACCTCCAGTGACACTGGATGATGCTGGAATGAACTGTGCGTGGATGACTGGAAACTCCACATTCGTCACAGCAAATACGCCTAGTACTAACGAATACGTATTCAAACAAGCAGAACTGGTACTGGCGGCAGATTTGGACATCGATGGTTGTACTGTTGAGCTAAAGGGAACAAAGTTAATCTTCAGAGAGGACTCAGTTAACAACCCAACTCTAACAATTTCCAACGGTGGTTCATTGATTATGTCAATAGATTCTGAAACCGGAGATTTGCCTAAGGTCTTCGGTGAAGGTAACCTTGACGCTGTAGATATCGTCATTGGTAATGACGGTACTCTAGATATGCAAGGTGGTACAATGAAGAACTTCCTTCTAAGCGGATCAAAAGCTGGACAGCTAGTTGTTCAAGATGGCGGTTCACTAGGCTTGTCTGATGGTGCTTATCTAACATCATCTGACTTGTCAACATCAGGATCTAATGATTATCCACTAATCCACTCAGATGGTGGAATAATTACAGTAGCCTCTTCTGCAACTCTAGCAGGTTCTGGAAACCTCGGAAACGGGGTTGAACTAGTTAATGGTGGTGAGTTAAACGGCAACGGACTGACAATCAGTAACATGTTGACTGGTGTCGATTCAGACGGCGGTTCAATCAATCTTGATTCATTTACTTCAAGCGATAACACCAACGGTATTATCGCAGTAGATGGACCAAAACTACCTCAAGTATTCTCCAGCGCTACATTGCAGGGAATTACTCAAAACTACCCACAAATCAACTTCGGTAGTTTCTTCGGTGAAATCCCTGGAATGGACAACTGTTACATCTACCACATGTACGCTTGTTTTGAATGGGAAGAATACACAGTAGACTTATCCAGTTGGATTGGTCAAGAAGATTACTTGCAACCAAGTATGATGCTGAACTACGGTGGAATGGGCTTCAACTATTGGAGCGGGTGGTCGTCTGGTAACTTCCCTTACATTGCTATGGACAACCTGATTATTACTATCACAGATGATCAAGGAAATGTTTACGACGTAGATTCTTCTGATGACATCGGCTACTATCCTTATGGTAACGATGATCCAGAGGTAGTCAACAATGGAGCTACATACCTAGGTGGTCAAGGTGGCGTACCAAACTGGGATTGTAACGCAATCGGTACAACCCTAAATCCATGGAGATTCGGTACCAACCTATACTACAACTACTACAACAGTCCTTCATTAATTTCAATTGGTGGCCTTTATGGAATGACCTCCAATGGATACCCAGATGAATTTGGATTCAGACTCGGCCCAGGTGAAACACCAGAGCCTATTGCAGTTTCTTCTAGACCTCTATTCTCTTGGGGATACGATGAGCCGTTCCTCGGACGCTGGGGACCTGGTGCTAGTTCACTGACCAATATTGGAACATACCATGACACAACAGTTGGTACAACAGCCCCTGCTGGTAGTAACTATGAGACATGTTTGGCTAGAGGTGCGTCTTACTTGACCCCAGGTTCAAACATGCTACTTGAATGGCCAACTCTAGATTTGACCGATCCTAGCATTGAAAAGGTCGAATTGAAGTTCGACATGTGGCACAGATACCACGGATCATGGGCTAATTTCTATGGCAACAACTTCCAAGACAACGTTGAAGTTCTAGCAAGGGCAGGTTCAGATCCTTCACAATTCGGCGAATACTCTGAGGAGATTGCCGGCAAGGGCGTCACACTGACAAACTCTGCCATCACTGGATCAACAGTAGGTTTTGATATCAAGGGTAACACAATTACCAAGTTGACCAATGTCGACATCGACGACCCAACTGCATTTGCTGTTCGAGTCGCTGGAAACAACCTAGTTTACATCGACGGTCTAGATGTCGATGACTCTGCATTAGGTGCTAATAGTAACTACGGTTTCTACACAGAGTCAACCAGTACAGGATTCCAAGAGATTAAGAATTCAGATTTCAACGGATTAGGTACTGGTATCTATTTGACTAACGATATCGACACTATGGTAGCAAATACTGTGCTTTCTAATGGCGGAGTTGGACTAAGAGTCGGTGCACAAAGCGCCGGAAACCACGACTTCGACCTATTGACAGTTACTTCTAACGATGTTGGAATTAAAGCCGATGGAACAGGTTCCATAACAATGATTGGTGTCGATATTGCATCCTCTACAACTGCGGATGTCGAAATCACTGACGGTAACACAATATCATTCTTAGATGGAACAGTTGACGAGAACAAACTTGTCTTTGACTCAACCTCAACAGGTAAGTTTGACAGAGATAGAACATACACAGCTGTTATTACCGATGATGTTGGTAATCCGCTCGGGTCTACCAATGTAGTAATCTCAAGTAGAGATGCTGCCTCATCATCATCCGGAACCACAGATTCCTCTGGAGTTACCAGCGGTTTGAGTTTCTCGATTTACGACTACGATGCTCTCGGTAAGACTGACTTTACAACTCTCTTCAATACATATACACTTTCCACAGTCGGTATGGTGTCATACTCTTACACAGATGAGAATACCAATGATGGCGATTTCAGATACATACAAACAACCCCAACCCTAACTGATGATGTTAGTGACCAGACTTCAGTAAATTATGAGACATTCAGTCTTGTAGATCAAATAGATGTTAGAATTTGTGGAACCAATTCAGATTATGTTATGGTTGCTCCATGTGCAGGTACTGGATTCTCGAGCAGCTCGACAAGAACTTACTTGAATGGCATGGTAGAATACGGTGACACTGAAGGTCTACAAGACGGAACATCAACACTAGATTTGACAGGTAAAGCGATTATGATCGATACTGGAAGTCTAGAACTCAAAGATGGTGTTCAATACACATTTGATAATGCGATCATCTTTGACACTGCATACACTACTGAATATGGGACAGGAATAACCGAATGGAGAACCGATGTTCCATATGGAACAACCATAACTATGAATGGCGGTGAAGTCAATGGTCTATATCCAGAAACTGAAAATGGAGACGTAGTTGGACTAATAATTGGTGGCCTGCAAGGTGGAGATAATGAAGGTGCTCTCAATTTAGACTTTGATGGCGTTACACTAAACAACATTGCTGGATTTGCAACTGGTACTGGAGATAGAACCTTCTCATCATTTAGTGGTTCATTCAATACCTACCTGCCAAGCATAGTAAACATCGAGAACAGCTTCATCAATCACTACAGAGGATACTTCTTCTATCCAACACTGTATTCAGATCTTGATTATTGTGTTAGGCTGAGTGGTGTATCATCTGCTTCTATCTCTGGAAACACATTCAGTGACTGTACTGTCGGAGTTGCGTTCTTTGACTCTGAATGGAACTCTGCTGGAACAACAAGTGTTGCTCACGAACAGATAGGTTCTGACAATGTAGTTATTGACGGAAACACTTTCTTGGGTGCTTCAGGATACAACGTCTTGGCTTGGCCAGACTCAGATACTGACTTGACTCAAATATCTAACAACGTGATGACCTGTAATACATGTATGCATGTAAGGTACATGGATGACACATCAGTTATGCCAATGATTTCTGGTAACACATTCAATGGTGGAAACTGGGGTGTGTACACAGATTCGACAGAATTTGTCACCATCGAAAACAACGTATTCAACAACCAAGCTGAAATGGCAATTAGAGCGGAAGACGGTGACTTTGATGCTACAGGAAACACCATCAACAACCCAGGACAATATGCGATATATGCAGAATCCTTGGAAAAGCCTGGTGAAGTAATAGAAAGCGTCGTTGCTGGTGTGAACTCACCACAACCAGATGATGGAACTCACTACATCACATGGAATTCCGGCTGTGGCGGATATGGTAATGGATTGGGAACCGGCGGTTCAATTGCATGTACATCACCTGACGTGACTTATACACTTGCTGCTGGAGATGAGATGATTATCCGCATGCATGAAGGTGGAAGTTATCTGTACGAGTTGACTGTGAATTACAAGGACCCAAGCGGCAACCTTGGTTCATGGGATCCAGGTTCTGAGGGTGATACCTCCGATACAGACGGAACTCCAAGCCCACTGATTTTCAGTGCACCTGGTGTCTATTTCTTCAACTTGGAAGACAGCTACGGTGACGGAGCTAACGGTGGAGGTTTCGAAATCATTAAATCTACGGCAGGCGCATGGTCAGCATCAGGTAATACCAATACCAATCCTAAGGAATGGTGGGACCCAGGTGTGGCCGGTCTACTTACCGTAGAACCTGGTTACAGAGGACCATACCTTGGTTATGCATATAGCCCTTCTAGTGCACCAGTTGGTTACTCCAACACACTAGATGGTGTTCTGTTGCAAAACAATGGTGCAGACCCGGTTGCTTACGAGTTTACTGGCGTCGACCAATGGGGTGACGGTTGGAATGGAAACTGGATGAGAATGCAGGTTGCACCTGTTGGATCTTGGACTACAGCTACAACTGGATACCCGCCGCAATCGGGTAACTCCGGTGGTCCTCAAGGTACCACTGTTGGAGGAATTGGTGGTTCATCATCCTCAGCTTACCCGTGGATAGGTTTCTCTTCTGGAAGATATTCTGACCCGATCGAAATTACCCTCGATCCTGGATATGAAATGAGATTCTCCTTGCACAGAGGTGGTTCTTACCTAGGTGAGGTCGTACTACAGATACAAGAAGTGCAACCACCGGACAACTCATGGGACGGTCCGACAATTGCTAACAATGATATCAACTTTGACAGTACAACTAACGATCCAAACACAGTCGGTATTTACCTATCCAACTGCGATGTTGCAGACTACTCCATAACAACTGAATCGAACACAATTGACATCGGACAAAACGCTGTTTGGAACGAAGGTTGTATCTGGAATGATGTAAACTCCGTTATTACAGGTAGCGACCAATCAGGCTCAGTTGGATATGATGATGACAATACATTTGGCTTCGATATTACACTGGATGGAACAACAATCACAGGTTTCGAAACTGGTATCCACAAGACTGGCGGTGGCCTGCTAACATTGACCGGCGATGCCGTGATTACCGCTGGTGACAACGGAATCGGTGTTCACACAGAAGATATCTCTGTATCTGCAATTGGAGCAACCGCTGATGGTGGCACCAATGGAATCGGTATGAAGGTAGAAGATAGCCCGCTTGCTTGGTTCTACCCAATGGACGTAACAGGTAATGTCGGTGTCGACATAGCTAACTCAGAAATCCTTTGGGAATCTGGTGATGTTGACGCAGATACTATCCTAATTGCTAGTACTGTTTCTGGCAGAGTACAATCACTGACAGATCCAGCAAGCTCTGGTGGTAGTAGCTCAGGACCAGCTTCTGTTGCATCAACAACCATGATCGACGCCAGATCAGACAGCCGATTAACTGTTGTAGACTGGCCACTAGATGCAGGAAAGATATTAGTAGATCAAACTTCGATTATTGAGGAGTCTAACTGGTTGAGCATAGATGCTAACCACTTGGGCGCTGAACCAACATCATCAGTTGGTCTATCTATCATATCGGACGGAGATTACACTGCTTACAGTTCACCAGTATTTGAAGGAGACATGTTTGTTGACGGCGACTCAAGCGATTGGGTTGGCGGAAATGACCTGAACCCATCTGGATACGCAATGCCAGGAAGTGTCGGTGGACCAATGTATCTAACAACAGATTCGGGCAACATTGTGTTTGGATTCGATGCTATATCTACCGCCTCTAGCGATGTATACATATACGTAGATAGCAATGACATGGCAGGAACCACATCAGGATTTAATGGTGTACACACTCTACCGTATGCTGCAGACTTCGTTGTCGTAGTAGATTCAAACGGTGCAGAAGTTTACTATTACAACGATCCTGCTTGGGTACTAAACCCAACAGCAAATGCAATCACAGCAGAAGGATCATATCTTGAAGTCGCAGCGCCAATCAGTTCACTAGGCGGAAATTCTGTTAACAACATGAACATAGTTGCAACTGTTCAAGACGTAGGAACAGATACTGTTTCAGCAGTAAGTCCAGCACAGTCAATTACTGGAACTGGCCCAGAAACACTATCTGAAGCATACAACCTAGAGTTGAACAAACTTGATCTGTTGGATGGAACAATTGACAACGAGATACTTCTACACAGAGCTTTCGAGTTTAGCAACATCCCAACAGCACCTCACACATACACTGTGATGGTCAAGACAGCTGCTGAAACAAGACACACATGCGACTATGACTGGGCAACAGAAACAGGAGTAACAATGAGTGCGAGCCAAACGTTAACTTTCGAGATAAAACGTGCCTGTCCAGAAATTACCGCAGCTCTAGATAGCTTTAGAGTAGTGGAAGATTCGGGACCAGTAACGCTTGACTTGGCATCTTTCGTCGATGACGAACAAGATGTTGAAGCAAACATGCTATGGGAAGTTACTGGAGACAACATGGATGCATTTGCTAACATACTATCTGACTTCACAGACCTAACAGGTGCAACTGGTACTTTCGACATAACACCAATTAACGACCAATTTGGAACCTTTGAAATGATTTTCGAGGTCGTTGATAGTCATGGACAGACTGCAAGCAAGACTATTGTCTACGAAGTATTGAATATCAACGATGCTCCTGTAATCTGTGACGCTAGACCAACAGTTGATCCAGATTGTACCAACGGAGCAGTGTATCTTTACTACGATCCAGGCAACCCAGCTGCAACCCCACCTATTGAACAAAGAATTAACTCTAGAGACGAAGGCTTCGTAAGCTTCTCCAAGCCACTCGGTAAGGATGCTAACGATACCTTCAACTCTTTCATCAGAGATATGGCTAATGAACAAGTGATTCCAGATCCAATAACTGGAACACCTACCAAGCAGGCATATACATGGGGTGCTGAAGCAGACTGTGACCAAATATCAGTAAGTCTACAACAAGCTTCAAACCTGGTTGACGAGATCGTAATAGTTGAGAACCAAAACTGGGAAGAGGGTGGTATTTGTGCAATCACTCTAACACTGTCTGATGATGGTGCTGAGAACACAAATGCGGATCCTGTGACAGTATTCTTCGAGGTTGCCCCGGTAAATGACGCACCAGTTATTGCCGTAGAAGGCTTAGTCCAGTCAACTGACGGAAGCAACTCCTTCCAGGGCGTACCAGACGGTAGCTACAGATTGGACCTTGTTGAAGACACCACAGACCCCGACGCATTGACCTTCGATTTATCCGGCATCAAGTCGGATATTGACCATGTTGATGCCGATCTATCCTGGACTTTGGCAAAAACCAACACATGTAATTCAGATAACTACTACCAATACCAAATCAATGGTGATATACTAGAGTTCACTTTGATACCTGATGCTACAACTAATGCCGAACCATGGGAAGTTGATAAATTGAACAACAACGGAGATCACCAAACAAGAACTGCTAATGGACGTTGTGAGATGACGTTAACTCTATCTGACAGCTTAAACCCACCAAGTTACATGCCTAACTACACCGCACTTACACCAAACAATTACCAGCAACTAACTGATTCGGTGACGCTATCAATTCAAGTAGATAACGTACCTGAGAACGTACCAGATTACTACCTCGACGAGACTGAAGGATTCTCCTTCAACGGCGTCAGCAATGTCATGCCAGGTACTTATGTTCCTGTCGACTTCAGCATCCATGCTGGCGGAGATCAAGGACCATACACCTATGACCATTTGTTAGTAGTCTCTCTACGCTCTGATGGACATACTGAAGTGGAACTACCGAAATACTACAACCCACCAGCGTTTGGTGAGTCACTAGATATTGATGATTGGGAAGTATACATTACTGACCAAACAACCGAAGTTTGGGTAGAAGTTGATGTGGTAACCTGTGAACCAGGAGCTGTATGTACACCTGAGACCAACACTATACAAGTAGACAACCCTGAATCACACAATGCAATTAGTGCCAACGGAGTTGGTGGTAAGTGGTCTGAACCTGGTAGAATTGGCGAGAATGTAGAAGGTCAAGAATCCAACAGAAGACCTGCGTTCGAAGATAAGAACTGGTGTAACAACATGATGTCTACCAACGGTGGCACAGAAGTTGCATGGAGTGATGCCTCAACATGTGGTCACTCAGAGCAAGGATACATCGGAATCCAGGCCTCACAAGACTGGCAAACTTCTGGAACACCTCTTCCAATTACAGTGACTACCATTGGTGCTCTATCGGTTGCGTCTTTCGCACCAAGTATCATTGCAGTCGCTTTAACTGGATTATTCGTTAGCGCTCTTGTCCTTGCTGGACGCAGAGATGACGACGAAGAGGACTTTGTTGAAGAAACAGTCTCAGACGACGAATCAGCAGTGAGCCCAGTAATTGCAACCATCTTGATGGTAGCGATTACTGTTGTTCTATCTGGTGTGGTCTATGTTTGGGCTGCTCAACTAGCAGACACAGATGCCAAAGGTGTACCAAGAGTTACCTTTAGTGCAGTTAACGTAGATACTGGTGAGCCTGCAACTGACCACTGGAAGATTACTGTCGGTCAAACACAAAATGTATTGGCTACCCAAGCAGTAGAAGTTCAAGTGACTTATCTAAACAGTGCTGGTGAACTCGTAACAGACATAACCAACTTAGCTTCGACTAACCAAGTGTATGGATTCTCTGCATTCAACAGTGATCAGTTGGTAACCTTTGGTGATGTAGTAACACAAAATGGTGCTGAAACAGTATCTTCATTTAGTGCAGGTGATGATATTTATGTCAAGACCCACGATGCTGATGGAACACCTCTAGTTGATGCAACTATCAGAATTGTGTACAACCCACCAGGTGACGGACAAGCTTCAGTATTGAAGACCTACTCAGGTCTAAGTTGGAACCAACCAGTCTGAAGTAACTAAGGTAGTAAAGACAAGACGACAGTGGGAGGGTTTCGGCCCTCTCACTGCGTACTTGACCCTCTATCTTAGTGAAAACTGCGATGGTATATGACGAGTGTTTTAGTACTCTAATTCGGAGAGATTTGCATGGGTGATGTTCCAAGGGTAGTTGTGTTTGACTGTGACGGGGTCTTAGTTGATTCAGTGAGCTCATGGAAGACGTTACATGACCACTTTGGTACCGATAACTCACACAATCTAACTAGATTCATCAACGGTGAATTAACTGATGTTGAGTTCATGCGTTCTGATATACAGATGTGGAAGGAAATACAGGATCCGATATATCGCGACGAACTTTTCCGCTCATATTCTGGTGTTAAGATAATGCCTGGGGCAAAGGAATTAGTCGCTGAACTTAAAGAAGCAGGAATTTTTGTTGCAATAGTTAGTGCCGGAGTTGACTTATTTGTTTCATCAATAGCAGCTATGCTAAAGGTGGATGACTGGATTGCTAACGGTTTTGTGTTCAATGATGACGATACTCTATCAGACGAGGGAATATGTCGACTACATGCAACCAAGAAAGACGCCATAATTCAAAAAATCCTTGACATGCAAGGCTTTGATGCCAAAGACTGTGTCTCAGTTGGTGATTCTGAAATGGATTTGTCAATGCAGGTTGATGGCAGCCGCTTTATCGGATTTAACCCGTCTAGAGAATCTTCCTTATCGGCGTTTCAAAATGCCGGGGTGCCAATTGTTTTCGAAAAAAATCTACTAAACCTAAAGCCACATTTGGGGTTAGAATAATCACACGAATGGAATTGCAGTCGTCGCATGACTTTGCAAGTTAACAATTGTAAGCATACATGGTTTAGGTTGGAATCCTAGCATCCGCTGGTATGATGTTTGGTCTTGCCAAGTGCTTGAACAAACTAGAGTTGTGCCTTTGAAATCAATGCAGGCATGACCATGAACGTGACCTGTAACGAAAATGTCTGGTACCTCATTGATCACTAGACCATCTTCAGGTTCTGGAGATAATGGGGTTTTACCCCCCCATTGAGGGGCAAGATGTCGTCTTCTGAGCATTTGGCGCATTGCTTCAACTGGGTCAGCGTAAGTTACCGTCTTTAGACCGGCTACGAAATCGTCAATCGATTTACCGTGGTATGATAGCAATCTAACACCATGCAATGAAAAGTCACAAGGGTTGCCAACAAATGTTGTGGTATTGTAGTCTTGTTGAATATCTTTTTCGAAAGTTGGTTGTGGCTCTGCTGGTCTTACAGCATCATGGTTGCCGGGCAGCATGAGACATTCTACCCAATCTGGTAGTAACTCGAGCAGCCTAGCAAACTCAGAATATTGGCGAAAAAGGTCGGGGATTGCCAATTCTTTGTCTTGACCAGGATAAATCCCCACACCATCGACACAATCTCCTGACAAGATGAGATATTTGATGGTCTTAGCAAGTGGGTCGGTATGAAACCATCTTACCATCTTGTGCCATTGTGCTTCAAGGAAGGTTTTCGAGCCAACGTGGATATCTGAGAGAAATGCTACACTGACGCCGAATGGTGAAGATGCTTTTTGGTGTCTTTCTTTCATTGGAAAATGTAAATCATCGACATAGAAGATGTCGCCATTTTGACTAAAGGTCCCAGAAACTCCAAGAACATCATCAGGCATTAATCCAGCCTCGATAATCTGCTCCTGGAATCGGTCTCGATCATCACCTTGCCGTTTGGTTAACAAGCAATTCATTTCTCCAGTTTCATCCTCTAAGCTCCACATTAAGTGGCCATTTTTTGTGTACCTGGGCTCGTTAACCAATCCGATTGCTACCGCTTTATTCTCGTAGCCTTGGTATCTGTGTACTTCTCTTAGCAAACGTGCTACCTCAGTCGGGCGGCGAGGTAGCTTAGAATTCTTAACAATCATATCACGAATTTTATTGAGTCGGTCGGAAAAACAAGCAGTTATGTCATTCATTTTTCCCTCAGTAGTACTCTTCCCTGTAATGTCATAATGAACTGTGATATCGGTTGGAGCATCCACTGCATGACAACTGTAGTCATTCTCGTCCCAATCAGGCAGGTTGTTGCGGAATTCTAAATCTAAAGGTTCAGGTGCGGCAATGGGTGCAATGACTCTTCCAAGGTCGCCTGGCGCATCATTTGTCGATAATTTAGGAGTTGAAGTGAGATTTGTTTCTTGACCACTGGTTGGATATAATTCGGTTAATTGACTGAAAATTTCTTGGGTAAGAAAGCCCTTGTGAAAATCTATTTTTCCACCCATATTGAGTAATTTGGCTGGGTTAGGATGCATTCGCAAATTATCAACAATTTGCGCTGATGCGATAATTCTTCGTTGGCGCAACAGATTGACAATATCGTCGGATGTCGCTGCCATAA
>MDTG01415695.1_pt1 | contig 18947 bp, 20 predicted proteins | sample 811421 | NCBI WGS metagenome assembly MDTG01 (sample SAMN05326645, study PRJNA326480) | marine metagenome | isolation source: seawater | place: Pacific Ocean: South East | collected 2011
CCCCGTTCGGCCGCCGTCGCCATGGGGTTGTCGGAGTTGCTGATCAACGCCATCGAGCACGGCAATCTGGAATTGGACTATGCAAGCAAGACGGACCTGACGGCGGCCGGCCAATGGGACAAGATCATCGGCGAACGCTTGGAATTGACGCCCTACCGGGGGCGTGTCGTCATCATGGACGTGCGGCGCGACGCCCAGAAGGCGGTCTTCACCATCACGGATGAAGGCAAGGGATTCGATTGGCGCGCCTACATGGATTTGACGAAGGAACGGGCTTTCGACACCCATGGCCGCGGCATCGCGATGGCCCGTAAATTGGCTTTCGCATCTCTGGAGTACCAAGGCCGAGGCAACATCGTCGTTGCGACGGTGGCGCTCAGCGAAGGGGGGCTGGCGGCGCAGAGCGGGCAAGACCCGGCGCCGACGGCGGGCCATTCTTCGCAAGCGGAAGAGGGCGACGAGACGGACAAAGCGCCGGAGCCGGTCATCGCCGTTGCGGGGTCCGTTCCGGCGGCGGTCGAAAGCCGGTTGCGGTCGGTTGAAGGATGGACGGTCATCGGCGGCGGCGAGGTGATGCCGGGTGGCGACGACGACGTTCTGGTCATCAGCAACGATGATGCGAACGGTCCGGCGGGGCTGCGTCTCAGCCGTCGCGGGGCCGGGGCCAAAGGCGAGACGATCCCGCTATCCGGCGACCCGAATCTTGTCGAGGCCGTGGCGCGTGCCCTGGTGTTGCCCGAAACGCTGGAAATCGGCGGGGACGCCGAAGCCCGTTTGGGAGCGGCGTTGGCTTGTCATCAGCAGGGATTGGCGCCCGATCCGTCGACGTTGGTAACGCCTGTCGGCTCCGTTTCCGCATGGACGTCGTCGTGTTCCCGGGTCAGCGGCGATACCTGGGGCGCCAGATGCTTGGACGATGGACGGCTTTCGATTTTCATCGCCGATATGACCGGTCATGGTCCGGTTGCCGGGGTGAATACCTTGCGATTGCATGCGCTGCTGAATGATCCCGCGACCGATCCGGACGAGGCGCCCGATGCCGTGTTGCGGCGGTTGGACAAGGCGCTAAAGGCGGTCCTGCCGTCCGGCGAATACGCGGCGATGCTCTACGGCATCGTCGATCCGGTGGCCGGCCGGTTCGATTACGCGGCGGCCGGCGTCCCGCATCCCGTGGTGATGGATGCTGCCGGCCGTATCGTCGCGGCGGGATCCGGCAAAGGATTGCCTGTCGGCGCCAGTGGTGTGTTTCCCTATGAAAAGCGCGAACTCCATCTGGTTCCGGGCGGCGGTCTCGTCATGTTTACCGACGGACTGTTCAGCCTGGTCGACAGGGGCCATCCGGGGGCAGACGCCTTCGAACGGTTCACGGTCGCCATGGAAGCCATGGTCGGGGGCGGCACGGCGGCGGAACGGCTGGCTGCCCTGGTGTCGGCCTTCGATGGCCCCTGCGCCGACGACGTGACGGCCGTTTGTCTCAGCCTCGCGGACTGAAGCCGAAACAAGACTTCTCGTCGGAAGATGTTGCCAGGTGTGAAGGTCCCGGATTAGTAACGGAGCCTGAGGGGGGCCTGAGAAAACGACCAGATGGGGAAAGTCCGGGCCATGAAGTTCAAGTCCACCGTGCCGGGTTTCGGCAAGAAAGTGATCATCGAAGTCCGCGTCAACGAGTACATGGCGCGCGACGTCAATCCCAACGTGCCGTTCACGCCGGACGAAATCGCCGAGGCCGCGGCGGCCTGCCGCGAGGCCGGGGCGTCGATCTGCCATTATCATGCACGCAATGCGGACGGCTCGCCCAACCACGATCCCGACGTCTATTTTGAGACCATCCGGAAGATTCGCGCCGCCAGCGACATCATGATCCACCCGACGCTGGGGCAGGTGACGCTGAAATCGTCGGACGAGGCGCGCCTGCAGCACATCGTCAAGGCATCGGAAGACCCCGACCTGAAACCGGACTTCGCCCCGATCGACATCGGCTCGACCAATGTCGACGTCTACGATGTGGCCGCGAAGAAGATGAAGACGGACGAACTGGCTTATGTGAACACGCCCAAGACCTGCGCCTATTTCGCCGAACGGATGCGCGGGATCGGGGTCAAGCCGGTGATCGTGTCCTGGACCGTGCCGTTCACCCGCATGTTCGAGGCCTTCATGGAAATGGACCTGATCGACCAGCCGGCGTATCTGCTGTTCGCCTTGTCGGATTCGGGCTACCTGGGCGGTCATCCGGGCAACATCAAGGGGCTGATGGCGCATCTGGAATTCCTGCCTCAGGGCTTCAAATACGAATGGTCGGTCAATAATAAGGTCGGGAACCTCTACGGCCCGGCGGCCCTGGCCCTTGAAATGGGTGGGCACGTGGCGATCGGGCTCGGCGACTATCCCTATCCGGAATTGGGTGCGCCGACCAATGCGCAACTGGTCGAACGGGTGGCCCAGATGGCCGAAGCTTTCGGGCGCGAACCGGCGACGCCCGCGGAAGCGCGCGCCATGCTTGGAATGGCGTGAGGAATCGGCGATCCCGCCTTTGAGTTTCTGGGCCTTTGGGTTTCTTGAATGAGAAAGGGCCAGTCCTTGCGGGGACTGGCCCTTTCCTTAAATTGGCTCCGGCGGCAAGACTCGAACTTGCGACAAGTCGGTTAACAGCCGATTGCTATAATGACAACCGTTGCGTATAATTGCCTACCGTTGATAAGGCTGGATATGGGGTTTTCTCCCTGTTACAAGCCGGTTTAACGCTCAAGGATTGGCAATGACGCGCAACGCTGCACAAGCCCAGATGGCACCTATTTGGAACCTAAAAATCGGTCAGGTGCCATGACAAATCGCGTCCGCAATCTCTCCAATAGCCGAACGGTCGGAGCCGCCGACTTAATCCCGAAGGCGGGACAGGTGGATTATTGGGACCGCGATCTAAAGGGCTGGGGGCTTCGCGTGTCCGCGTCTGGCCGCCGAACATGGTTTGTGATGTATCGGGCGGGCGGCAGGCGCGAGCGGTTCACCCTGGGGACTTACCCCGCGATGGGTGCGGCAGATGCCCGCGAGAAAGCGTTAGGCGTTCTGCGTTCCCTCGCTAACGGCCACAACCCCGCCCAGGAAAAGCGCACCGGCAAACTTGTCGATACGTTCGCGGAACTGGCAGAGGGCTATATCCGCAAATACGCCAAAGGCGAGGCATACGCGACCTGGGAAGATGGCCGGGAAATCTGCGAAGCGAACCCCGGCTTTAAGTTGTTAGGCCGTAAGCTGGTCACGCCTGACGGGTATCCCCCAAAAGACCTGAAAGATAATGACCGCGCTATCCGCGCTTACTTGTCCGCGCCTGATGCACCGCCCGCGCCGAACAAGCGTTCATGGCGCAAGGACCAAGACGTTATCGACCGGGACTTGTTGCCCGAGTGGCGCTATCGCAAGGCGGACAGCATTACCCGCCTGGACGTGAACAGGGTCTTAGACAAGATTGTGGATCGAGGTTCGTCCGTCCAGGCCAACAGGGTCTTAGAAATCATCCGGGTCATGTATTCATGGGCAATCGGGGCAAGCCGTGTCGAAATCCATGTTAACCCGTGCCATGAAGTCAAAAAGCGCCACAAGGAAAAGAGCAAGGAGCGTCATCTTTCGACGGATGAAATTCCCGTGTTCTGGCCGATGGCGGGCAGCGCCGAACACCCTGCCAAAATAACCGAAGCGTCTAAGCTGGCGTTGCGATTGATCCTGGCGACGGCACAGCGCCCCGGCGAAGTCCTGGGGATGCGGAAGGACGAACTAGACGCCAATTGGGAAACGTCAAATGATCCGGGCTGGACCATACCGGGCGAGAGAGTGAAGAACGGGCGGACGCACCGCATACCCTTGTCACCCCTGGCCCTGGACCTCTTGCGGGAGGCCGTGGCGCTATCCGGGGACTCGCCTTTTGTGTTCCCGTCCCCGAGAGGGAAGGGGGCTATGCTGGTTTCGTCCCTGTCTCACGCCATCGCCCGTAGCCAGTTTTTCGGGCTGGATCCATTCACCCCCCATGACCTCCGGCGGTCTGCCTCAACGCATATGGGCCGGAAGGAATGCGGGGTACGCCCCCACGTCGTCTCCCGCGTCCTCAATCACATAGATCAGACGGTTCGGGCGAAGCACTATGACCCCTACGACTACGACGACGAAAAGCGCGAAGCGTTGAACGCATGGAGCCGCCGCCTTGTCGAATTGATCGAGGGCGGGGCGAGCGTTGTTAGCCCGGAAAGGGGGGCGTGATGGTCGAGTTTGTGCAGGTCTTCGATGTGTTCGGCCAAATGATGGTTGCCCATGCCATCGCGTCACTTGGCGACAACGCCCCGCAATTGTCAGAAAAGGACCGAGCGGAAATTCAGGAGTATCTAAAGGCCGATCAAAAATACCGAGCTGCATTGAGCGCCTTGGAAAAGAAAAAGCGGGCGAACAAGGCTATAAAGGCTTCGATGAGTAGCAGGCCGCTAAACGATATAACTGCACCGGCCAAGCCCCCTTGCCCCCGGGCCGCGAAAGACCTTCTAACGGCGATTGCGGTTTATGACGGCGACGACCTTTCAAAGTCTGCCCGCGCGGTCGAAGAACACATAACCAGCGGTCGGATTAAATCGTTTGCCATGGACAAAGGGGTGCCATACCGCATTAAGCAGGGCGGATATTATATTTGCTCTCGCTATGAAAACGGGGTCAAGGTGCCCGGCTTGTACTGGCCGGGCCATACCCCTTGGTTCTACGGGCAGGGCGAAGGGCCTTATCGACCTATCGCCATCCTGAAAGATGACTACGAATATTTCATGCAGCACGGGGAGCCGATGGGGGATGCAACGCCAGCACCCCAGCCGCCGCCCGCCGCGCCGATCAATAGCGCCAAGAGGAAGCGCGTCAAGCCAAACTCCAAGAAGGAAGCCGCCTGGATGGACGCGTTAGCATCTGAGTTGATGGGGGCGGGGCTTGTTATCTCGAAGCCTGACTTTAAGGAACGCTATCAAGCGGATTTTCCCGACGCCCCGGTAAAACATGCCCTAGCGATGTATGGCAAACTGCCGGAGGATGTCCGAAATGCACCCAACCGTCCTCGAAAGAACGGGTAACTAGGCCGCCCCCTTTTCAGAACTGAGCGGTTTTTTTTACCGCCCACTTATCTCAGATATGTGGCCCACTTTCGGAATGTTCTTCTATCGACAGCAGCGATTGGCAGTTGAGCCAGCCGCGAAGTGAGATAGGAGAACCGCCCCATGACCGACCGCATTCTGTCTGTCCCCGAAACCCTCTCCAAGTGCGGCGACGTTAAGAGCCGTAACACCTTGCGCGGCTGGATCGAGACGCGGGGATTCCCCGAGCCGGTCCAGATTTCGCCGGGCCGCATTGGCTGGCGCGAAAGCGAGGTGGACGCATGGCTTGACCAGTTGCCGCGCGGCTTCCTTCGCCCGATTGGCCGAAACGCCCCAGAACACCAAGCCGCCTAAAGACGACCGCCAGAACGGCGGGCGATCCTTCACGCCTTGATGGGAGAACCCCAGAAAAGGCATGGCCCCGAAGCGCGGGAACGCAACGGGGCCGGAAACTTGAATATCAACCCCTCTCGCAAAGGAATTGACGAAATGAACCTACACGAAACCCCCGAAATCTTCAACGCCCATGACGCCCTGGCCCTGGCCCGCCGGATGGCGAGTGACCCGCACCTGTCTCAAGACCTAAGCGGCTTCGCGCGTGTCGCCACGTCATGTTTGACCCTTTACGCCAAGGAGGGCGGCCCGATCAACCAAGCCAAGGCCCAGGTGCTTGCCGAGCGCCTCGCCACGGTCGCGCCCGGTCGGATCGTCAGCACCCATTGGCCCCTTCAGGCGGAGGGTTGAGCCATGAAACAGGATCAGCTTACCGCCATTGTGTTCCGTGATGGGGATGCGCCCTTACGGATCGTCGTCACCGGCAACCGCTTTTGTCGCACCCTTCGGGAACTGGTCAAGGTAGGCCCGAGAGGCACCACGGCGGCGGAAATGGCGTCATGGGCTCTAAGGCTTGCGCATTATGTGCATATCCTCAAACGCAATTACGGCTTTCATATCGATATGAAGCGCGAGCCGAACTCAGACGGGATTGGCTGGCACGGGCGCTATTTCCTTCGGGACCGGGTGCAGATCGTCGGCCCGGAACGGGAAGCCGCGTGATGGACGGCGGGAACTTCTCCACGGCGGGGGCCTCAGCCCCCGTCACCCCGTCAGACGGAGGTGTTGCCCTCCGTTTATCGGAAAGTTGGGAAATCCACTTTGACCCCTGCCAGTGGATGATCTGTAAGGCCCGAAATTTGCGTTCACAGCGCAAGTGGCAGCCCTTGGCCTACATCGGGGGCCGGAAAGCCTCTCTCTTGCGTGTGCTCGCTGAAATGGACGCGGAAATCACCCCCGAAGCCATGGCTATCCTGAACGCCTGGCCTAAGAGGTTTCGTGACTGGCGGGCCGCACTCCTTAGCAGGGAGCCCGCATAATGCCGAAAACAACCCACAAGGGACGAAACAATAATGAGCCGTACGTCATGCTGCACCGTGGTGTCACAAATTCCGACGCCTGGAAAAGCCTCGACGGCATTACCCGCGCGGGCCTCATTGAGATCTGGACATATCACAATGGGTCAAACAATGGGCAGATCAGCTTCAGCGTCCGGCAGATGCGGAGCGCCCTGAAGGTCAGCACAGGAAAGGCCGCCAAGATTTTCTCAGACCTCCAAGACCGAGGCTTCTTGGTCAAGCGTCGCGGCAGCTCTTTTGACTGGAAAGAAGGCGCAGGCAAGGCGCAAGCAACCGAATGGGAAATCACTACAGAGCGATGTGACGGCCAACCCGCAAAGCGACTTTATCGAACCTGGAAAAATCAGAACGCGGTTCACCTAGAGCAACCGAACGGTTCACCCAGAGAAACCGCTGCACATAATGAAGTGCCTGAAACACCTCCAACGGTTCACCCAGAGAAACCGATTAGGCCCCAATCCGCATCCAAACGGTTCACCAGTGGTAACACATCTATTAGCCATACCGGACGGGACTTCCTCGACGTGGCGTCAGATAGTTTCAGGGTCATCGAAGGGGGCAGAAAATGACCTTGAAAGCCTCCATTTCAAAATTGGCGAAATCCCGGGTCTTGGCATGACAGCAGAACGCCAACGACGCTATCGCCAACGGATGGCCAGGGGCGAGCGGGTCTTGGGCTTCGTCACCGATCCGGAAATTGAAGATGGATTGGTTGGCGCCGGCTTCCTTGCACCGATAAATACCGACGATCCTGAGGCCGTACTTCAGGCGCTCCGAAAGGCGGTATTAAGCGTGATTTCAGATGACTGATTCGAGGACTCCCTTACCAAGGGAAGCGGCTCATGCTGGAACCACCGACACCCGCATTTTCAGTGCGGTGTATTACCCACGTCGAAGTCCCTATCTTGTTTTCGGTCCAACTCGGCAAAAATTGGTTTGGGCCACTTTTGCCGCTTGAGGGCTTCAATCTATGGTCGGTCGGCCGCGCCGTTCATTTCTTCCAAGAGCCAGGAACACAGGAACTGCACCTTTCTCAGTTCCTTCTTCTTTGGGCTGACATGCACCGTGTAAGCGAACCCAGGAAGGTGAACAACCGGGCGATAGTGCACAAGCCAGCCCCGCGACACCATGTCCTGCGCAAGCACATCGCTGATTAGAATAAGACCCTGGCCGGAAAGCCCAGCCTGGAGCACTTCATACTCTTGATCGAATTCGCGAATTTTCGCTTTATCGGCCATATGGTCGCCCGCAGCTTCAAACCAATTTTGCCAGGTCACCGGCTTGAGCGTTTTCGATATCCACCGTGTGCTGATGAATTGGGCGTCGGAGATATCGTTTAGGCGTTCGATATAGTCTTTCGTGCCGAAGGCCTGAAAACGCTCGTGCGTCACGAGCGCCACGTCATCTGACTCTTCGTCCTCGGCGCCGTAACGGAGGGCGATATCAATGCTCTGATCCCGCCGCAGGTCCGTCACCTCGGTTGAGGAAACCATGCGAACCCTGACGTTCGGGTGACGCGCTTCGAATGTCGCAACGCGCGGCGCAAACCAAAGCGCTGCGAACGCCGGTGTCGTGGAAATCGTCGCAACGGTTTCCGACGTCTGCAGCGCATCGATCGTGGCTTGAATGCGCGAAAAGGAAACGGACGTCGCTTCGGCCAATTCTCGCCCCGCGTCCGTCAAGGAAACCTGACGTGTGCCGCGAACGAATAGCGTGACGCCTATCTGCGCCTCCAATCCGCGAACATGATGAGAAATCGCGGTGGCGGAAACGTTCAACGCTTCGGCCGCGACTTTGAAACTGCCGCTCCGCGCCGCGGCGTCAAAGGCCCTGAGCGCGGCCAAGGAGGGCATAGACATAACGCCTCCATAAATAAGTTAAACTCATTTATAGGTGAGAACTTTGCTTTTGTCACGCGCGCGGAAAACGCCTCTTCTATGTGAAACATCTACGACGAAGAAATTAGAAGACCTTCTATTAATTCATTTTCGTCAGATAATTAAACACATAGGAGCCAAAAGTTATGAGCAATATTCTACGGATCGACGCCAGCGTACGTCAGGCTCGATCTCTCACCCGAATGATGAGTGATTTGTTTCTCAAAAAGTGGCGTGAGACCGGTTCGATTCCGAATGTCATCCGTCGTGACGTCGGACTCAACCCGCCCCCGGCAATTTCGGAAGACTGGGTCGCCGCAGCCTTCACCCCTCTGGAACAACGCTCGCCCGAGCAATGCGCGCTGCTTAAGACCTCCGACGGGTTTATCGAGGAGGTCGAACAGGCCGACATCATTTTGATCGCAACGCCAATGTACAATTACGGCATGCCTGCCGCCCTGAAGGCCTGGGTCGATCAGGTCGTGCGGGTCGGTAAAACCTTCACCTTCGATCTCGCGCGCGGCGACCGGCCGCTCGAACCTATTTTCAGCGGAAAGACGCTTGTTCTGTTGACCGCATCGGGAGAATTCGGGTTTGGCCGTGGCGAACTGAACGAGGGCGCCGATCACCTGGTTCCCCATCTGCGCACCATCTCGAAATACCTAGGCGCCGACGACATTCATCATGTCGGGATCGAGTATCAGGAATTCGGTGACCATCGCTTCGACGGATCGAAGGCGGATGCCATCCGGGAGGTTGAACATCTTGCCCGAGACCTTGTCGAGGGGAGGAGCGACTCCTCCTATCGAATGTCAGCACCTGCATCCGCGGCGACAAAAAGCCTTCACGCTACAATTTTGGGGGTAGCCCGAAGTTGAATTCTCAACTTTAATCCTCGATAGAAATTTAATCTGCAGGACACACCAATGGGGGAAGGCATGAACAAAGGTTTAGGTTACGCAGTGGCAGCCGCCATCATTTCTATCGCTATCACAGGTTGCGCAAATACTCGTGATCCCAATCCGGTCGGGTTGAAGCAGGCTGGGGATGAAAAGTTAACCTGTCGCGATATTGAGACCGAATACCGATCAAACACCAATATCGCTACAAACAAGATTTCGAAGAACAATTCCGACGATGGCCAAGATATCCTTCTTGGGTTTCTTATTTGGCCCGGCCTCGCTGATTTTAAGAATGCAGATGGCACCGAAGGAAACGCGCTCTTGGACCGAAACAATTACCTTCGCGAGGTCGCAGTCCAAAAAAGTTGTGACACGCGCTCTTGGCCGAACCAGCCGACGCGATACGACTAATTCATCAGCCAGCCAAAACAATGTGTCCCGCGCATGTGCGCACTTTGGTAGACGATTGTGTCTTTAGCCGGTTGCTTCCTACAAGCCCTTGGCGCGCTTTAGAAAAATCTTCTATTCTTTCCGCTGCAGTAGCAAAAGAAACAAATCGTGCTCGCGGGGAAGGCCACGTGAACAAGGTGTAGACACGGGGGTTGGCTTAACGTGCGTTCTGAAGTGGTGTTCCGCGACGGGTCGCGGTCCTGGACCGTTTTCGGACAGGACGGCGGCAAGCCGCCTGATCTGGTCGATACGAACCAGGTGGTCGTGCGCGCCGGGAACGAGGCCGTCCTGATCGACCCGGGCGGTGTCGAAATCTTCCCCGCCGTGTTCGATGCGGTCGAACGCGAAGTCCCGCTGGCCGATATCCGCCACGTCATCCTGACCCATGAAGACCCGGACGCGGGCTCGTCCCTGCCGCTCTGGCGCGAGGTCTGCGTCGACGAATTGAAGGTTCACGTCCCCTGGCTCTGGCTCGGCTACGTCACCCATTACGACCGAGAGGCCGATTTCGTCGCCGTGCCCGACGAGGGCATGGAAATCCGCTTTGGCGATAACGGGCGGCTGCATTTGATCCCAGCCCATTACCTGCATTCGCCGGGCAATTTCTCGGTCTTTGATCCGGTCGCGAAGGTTCTGTTCTCCGGCGACATCGGCGGCGCCTTGGTGCCGCCCGACGACCGCGACGGCTTCGTCGTCCGCGACTTCGACCGCCACGTGCAATACCTGACCGGCTTTCATCAGCGCTGGATGGGATCGCCCGCCGCCCGCGACGATTGGATCCGCCGGGTTCGCGAGGCCGCGCCCGAAATCATCGTGCCGCAGCGCGGCCTGGTCTTCACCGGCGAAGACGTCGACCGATTCCTCAACTGGTTCGAAACGCTGGAGATCGGCACCGCCGTGCGCGGCGGCACGCCGCAGCGCGTCGCCGCTCCGTCTCCTGCGGTCGAAGGCGACACGGCCGCTCCGACGGCTGACAGTGCGCCCGCACCGGCCCCGTCCGCTCCGGCGCCCAAGGCCGCCGCGCCCATCGAATCCCCGATCTTCGGCGCCGGCCGGCCGCTGATCCGCGCGTTGAAAGACAGCGGCAAGCAATTCCGCCTGATCACCCGGTCGGATTTCGACGGCTTGGTCTGCGCCGTGCTGTTGGAGGAACTGGAGCTGATCGACGACATCCTGTTCGTCCATCCGCGCCAGATGCAATACGGCGAGGTCGATCTCACCGACAACGACGTTTCGACCAACGTGCCCTTCGACGAACGGGTCTATCTCGCCTTCGACCATCACCTCAGCGAGATGGAACGCGTCGGCGGCCAGAAGGACAATCACGTCATCGACCCGACCGCGCCCTCGGCGGCGCGTGTGGTCTACAACTACTTCGGCGGCGAGGAAGCCTTCCCCTATGTCTCCGGCGAACTGATGGATGCCGTCGATCAGGCGGACTCGGCGCAATACGTCATGGACGACGTGCTGGAGCCCCAGGGGTGGGCGCTGCTCAACTTCATCATGGACCCGCGCACCGGGCTCGGCCGCTACCGCGGTTTCCGCGTGCCCAACTACGAATTGATGATGGGCCTGATCGAGGACTGCCGGAATTACACCATCGAGGAAATTCTGGAGCTTCCCGACGTCAAGGAACGTATCGACCTCTACAACGAACACCGCCCCAAGTTCGAAGAACAGGTCCGGCGCTGCACCACCATGCACGGCAAGCTCGCCGTCATCGACATGCGCAACGAGGCCGAGATTTATTGCGGCAATCGCTTCCTGGTCTACGCCCTGCTGCCGGAATGCAACATCTCCATGCATGTGGTCATGGGCAAGCAGGATCAGAACACGGTCTTCGCCGTCGGCAAATCGATCTTCGACCGGTCCAGCAAGGTCAACGTCGGTGAATTGATGCTGCGCTTCGGCGGCGGCGGCCACCGTGCCGCCGGCACCTGCCAGGCGGACAACCACATCGCCGAAGAAACCCTGGCCGAACTGATCCACCGCATCGCATCTGAAACTTAAAATATCTTGGGGTCGGAAAATGATGGACGAAAATTCTGTCAATGACCCCAGGTGGACCCGATTGATCAATCGCGGGGCCAGAGAGACAATTTATCATCGGAAGGATGTTTATTACTGGCGCGTGAGGAAGTGCAGAGCGCTGGGTTATCAAAAAAAACTAACCGCGCCCCGGGGCAGATGGACTGCATATATCCTGCTCAAAAACGGAAAAGCCAGAACTAAGGCCCTGGGGATGGCCGACGATGACTGCAAGGCGGACGGCGTCAAAATCCTGGATTTCAACCAAGCCCTCGCTGCTGCCGAAACTTGGTTCGCCGCCAATGAGGCGGACGCAGCACCGGACAGAAAAGTCCACGAATATCCTGAGGTGTACCCGGAGGTGAAACCGCCACCACCTTACACGGTGGGCACAGCGGCCAAGCATTACGTTGAGTGGCATCGGCTCCACCGCCGTGGCATTTACGCGGTCTACTCTGCCGTTCGGCGGCATATCGTTGAACCATTGGGCGATATACCGCTATCCGAATTGACCCCTAGCCTGATCCAATCTTGGTTCGAAAACCTCGTCACAACTCCGCCCATAATAGGGACGAGTCGTTATACAGGCCGCACCTTTGGCCCGGTCCCAACCGATCCGGAGAAATTGAGAAAACGGAAACGAACGGCGAATGGGATCCTTCGCCATCTCAAATCAATATTGAACAGGGCATATGAGTACGGGTTCGTGGACTCGAACTGGGCCTGGGCAAACGTGCGCCCCTTCAAAAACGCCAACCGGAAGCCACCAGAAGCCTGCCTCGAAAAACAACAGATTGTTGCGCTTCTTCAGTCGGCAAGGGAAGACGCTCGGGACTTAATTTCAGGGGGACTGTTGTCAGGATGCCGAGCAGGGGATCTCATGAAAATGCGCGTGGGCGATTATTACGGCGAACTGAAAAGAGTTAGGGTTCACGCGGGCAAAACACAGAACCTCTTTCACGTCGCACTTTCAGTCGAAGGTGATAAGTTTTTCAAACGCCTTACAAACGGTCGCTCCAGCAAAGAGCTTATGTTTTTAAGGGAGAATGGTCGCCCCTGGTCTTACTACCACTTCCGGGTACAGCTGACTAAAGCCTCCGAGAAGGCAAACATTAAACCCGAGGTCACGCCGCACAAACTGAGGCATACTTTTGCAAGCAAAGCCGCAATGGCAGGCATACCGCTGAAGGTTATCGCCAGCCAACTCGGCCACAAAACCACGGTCATGGTTGACCGCTATTACGCCCATTTGTCGCCGGATTACGTCGACAAAGAAATAGAAGAGAAGATGCCGGATATCCTCTCTTAGTCATGAGCAGTCGGTTCGGTTCAAAATCGCTTATGCGAATTCGAACTGCCGACACCCGCATTTTCAGTGCGGTGCTCTACCGGTTCAAATTGCCTTGCATTGAGGGGTAGACTTGCCAATCCGAAAGGAGGGTTGGGCTAACATGGTTCGTTTGATTGCGATTTGGGTATTCGGAATTTTGGCTGCCGCAATTTTCGGCGGCTTGGTTGGTAATTTTTTGGTCCGAGGTGACGGCGGAATTTTTGGGTTCATAGGAGGCGCTTGCGCATTCGTATGCGCACGCCTCTGGCTTGCAAAGCCATCTAAAGGAATGCCGACCTAACAATTGCGCCGTTAGTTTCGAGGAATACAGTAGGGTGGCAACTTGATCGCCTTGTGCGCAGCTGGCGTCTCAAGGTTGGTGTATCTGCCACCGGAAAACCTGGGGCAATCGAGCGCCAGTCCTGCCTTGATGACTTCGCCCCCAATGTCCAGATGGTCGAGGAAGCAGACGCCAATAACCCGGTCATGCGACCGCTCGCCGTTCAATTCGCACCGAACAAAGCGGCCGGCGACAAGCTGCACCATGAACGCTTTGCCTTCATCGTAGAGAGGGCGGCCTTTCTCTGGCGCGGATACGCCCTGAAGGCGCACCGCGATCCCCTCAACCTCGATGGTGTCTCCATCGCGGACGTGGGTAACGGTTCCGGTTAACTCAGCGGCCTGTGCCGAATTGGTCAACAGGATCAGCACAGCGAAAATGCTTATGAATTGTCCCATTATCCGATAATAAACGCCACAATGACAAAGGGCGCTCCCGTTTCCGAGTAGCGCCCTATTCTACGGTCTAAGGTGCTTGTCATCGCGTTCCCTAAACCGGCTGACCTGTGAAGCAAGTCAGTCTTGAAAGCCCGATGCCGAAGCAGCGCGGGGACAAGGGGAATATACGCTTCTAGTCGTCTTCAGTCAAATGAGACAGACCCAGGCCGTGCAGCATTGCGCGCTGCACATTGGCGAGTTGTTCGTCATCCATTCGGATATTCAGATAGCGGCGTTTGCCGTCCTTCCCGCGCTTTGTGGCGATCAGGTCGAGACGATGAAAGCCGACCGTCGCCACCATATCCGCTTTAACCCACATTTCGGGCGCGCGCCACGGGGCGGGGAGATCGAGTTTCACCGTGCAATGGTAGTCGCAGACTTGAGCCGGTGGTGTGGTGCTGAGAGGGACCACCGTGCAGAGGCCGTGCCGCGTCCGATGCCTGGGGGAGACGACAATCACGGGCCGCCGCTTCACCATTTCCGGTACTTCGAAGCCCGTATCGAAGTTGCAGACCAGAACGGCCCCGCGCTTCGGATGAAACCTTAGCGCCATGATCCGACCTCGGGCCGATGGCGCAACACTTCGTCAAAGGCCGCCCGCAACAGGGGGTAGGCGTTGGCGCGCATTTCATGGATGGCCGCCAGGGTGCCGCGTTGCTCCCGCGACGACAGAAAGGGCGAGCCGGTCAAGGCTCCCGAGACGATCCGTTCCGCCTCAGAGACGGCGGCGGCATAGCTGGCCGGGTTGGTCACTCGCTCGGCTCCCGCATCCGCACCCCCGGACCCTGGCCGTTGCTTTCAATAAACACGATCCCGGCACCCTCAAGGGCGGACCGCAGCATTAACCGTTAAAACAGAGGGAGTGAAACTATCAAACAAAAACCAGCGTTACGATTGTTTCTGGAAATTATCTGAAAATATTACAATTTATCCTCTTCTAAACGCGACTTCACACTTATCGGCAATATTCCAAATAATTCACTTGGGTATATTTCTACATTCCAATGCACTTTCAAGTCTCCATTATTAGAAACGCAGTCATATCCATAATTTCGTTTAATTTTTCTGTCACAGTTTAGATTTTTTATTTTTGCAGATGTTTTTCTTGGCTGTCCATTTTTGTAGACTGGTGAAAAAGCATATCCTCCGTTCGGCAATTCAGTGCGCGTCAACCTGTAGGTTGATTTCCGCCCATAACCTTCTCCGCAGCGTCGCCAAATGGCGCCTTTGTCCCCATACCTCGGATTATTACTAAACCTACGATAGGCTGCCTTTGGTCCTATTCGTTGAGAGAGGACGCATGCAGCGGCTTCTGCTAAATAAGGGTACCCGTTCCAGTCTTTGTAATATCTTCTTTCCACAATACTTGGGCTTCCAATTCCTACTTTACTAAAAACATCGATTTCAATTGGATTTTTTATTACCTTCATTATTAAATCGTTGTAAGATTTTTCAAATTTACTTATATCTTTTCCGTTAAAATAATATATCGCCAAAAACTGCAGTGGGTTAATCATATCTGTCCGAGGAGATATTTCTACTCGATTTGCTAAAACCTGCTTTTTCAACGCTTTTCCTGAGATGCTCAGCATTTTGAATAGCGTTTTTTCGAATTCCCCACCGGTGATAATTTTATGGTCGCCATATAAGGAAATAATTTTTTTCCCTGTTTTCAGAAAATCACGATTACTTGACATAAACTCACTTTTTAATCTGAGAAAATATGCCTCAGCTGCTAATTTTTCATGATACTTGATTATGGAATTTAATGGTCCAATCGCTCCCCCATAATCGCTTCTATCGTAGAGGTTCTTAGCAAAGTTCATAACGCGGTCTGCTTCGGGTCTCGACATTGAGTTGTCAATAATTTCAATAGTGAGGCCAGGCGCTATGACTTCCGTTCGCGCAAAAGCTTCTTGGGAAAATAAACCAAACAGTAAAATAGTAATTAGGCAATTAAAGCGGATCATTACAGGCTCTCTTTATCAAAATAATATTCGCCGATATGGATACCGTTATTTGTGATATCAAATTAACGCTATACCATTCCCATGATAAACCAACTATTTTGGTAATATAAATTAAGAGACCGACAGGTGGGTTCAGCACTGATCGGCACGTTGATGTTCTTGATGCTCCGCGTCATGCTCTGCCCCTTTAGTTGTTAGCCTCCAGATGATCTTATCAACGGTTTTACATGAATCGCAATGCGCTCGGATATTGTCCGCTTTCAAATTAAGAAAATGTAATATTATAACCTGGACGATTGGCATGACCGTAAGTACGGGAAAAAACGGGATGAAGAATGCGACCCCGCGAGACAATACGAAACGAAAGCCGCCCAAAAGAAGCAGGCGAAAGAGGCGGACCGGACACGCCGAGAATTAAGTAGCGTGGAGGCCGCGCTGGTCGATGCGCTGGACGCCGAACGGGCGAAAGCTGTTCCGTTCCCATACGCCAAATTGGCCGAGTGCTCTAATGGCGAAGTGAGGGTTACTCACGACACCTACGACGATTACCGCGTATCTGACGCTATGGTGTGCCGGGCCTTCGGGACCATCGAACACGGTTATGCTGCCTCGTTAATCAATGACGCCGCCGCCGCAAGCGCCAGTCAAGATGCCATCGCAACGCGGGGGGACGATATTGTTAATAAGGCGGTTCTTGCGGCAGCCTCCCTGAATGCCCAAAGCCCCGCCGAAGGTATGCTTATTGCTCAGATGGTCGCGGTTCATAACACCGCCATGTCGGCCCTAACGCGCTACCATGCAGCCAAGACGATTCCGGTTGCCGATAGCTACAGCAACCAAGCGAACAAGCTCTTGCGTACTTTCGCGGCCCAGATGGAAACCCTAAAGCGGTTCCGCCAGAAAGCATCCCAGACCGTCCGCGTCGATCACGTTCACGTCAATGAAGGCGGGCAAGCGATTGTCGGCAACGTCCAACAGGGGGGGGCGGGGGATCAGCAGAAAATGAAGGATCAACCCTATGAAGCCAGCCAGCTTGCCGATGGACAATGCCCCCCGATGCGGAGCCAAGAACCGGCAAGGGAAGCCCTGCCAAAGCCCGGCGATGCGGGGGAAAAAGAGATGCCGATTGCATGGCGGGAAGTCGCCCGGAGCGCCGTTGGGTAATCAGAACGCCCTTAAACATGGCTACTACAGCGCGGAAGCCATCGAGGCCCGCCGAATGACTCGGCGCCTTTTGAGAGAAGCCCGCGACCTAATGGCTGCGATTTGAGCCGGCGCCGGACTTTCTAAACCGGCGATTGAGTGTTTTAGGTTATCATTATTCCCTGCCTTGAATTAGGGAGGGGGCTACGATGGCACGAAAGTTCCTATGGTTGCGTCTAAACCTGCCTGTCTTGATGGCAATGGCAGTCTTCCTGTTCCCAGCGTCATTGCATGCGGAATACCCGACGAGTTGGCGGGACGCAAAGAACACGGCCCAAGACAAAGTGTACGAAGGACGAAAGACGAAGACCTTCTACTGTGGGTGCGATTATGTTTCCGACAACGACAACGACAACGACGGCTCTGGCGATGTTGATTTAGCGGCTTGTGGCATGGCGCCACTGCCTCTGAAACGAGGAAGCGCCAAAGAAATTCAGTGGGAGCACATCGTTCCCGCTTCCTTGATGCCCGCTAGGCAGCATCCATGCTGGGATAAATCGGAGCAGTTTCCAGAATGCGTCTCAAATTCTGGGAATGTAACGACCAAACGCGATTGCTGCGTGCGGGTAAAAGACGAATTCCGCCATATGATTTTCGATCTGCACAATTTGGCGCCGGCAATTGGCCAAGTGAACCAATATCGTTCGAATGACCGGTACGGGATCGTCAGAGCGGGAGGAGCGATGTGGCCGGGTTGTGACGCAAAGGATCTCGGCGGCACTTCCCCAGGTGAGGCAAACCTTTTTGAGCCCCCCGATTGCATGAAGGGCAACGTGGCCCGAGTTTGGCTCTACATGTCTGACGTTCATGGCGTCAAAATCCCGGACCATGAACGAATAATGTTCCTCCAGTGGGATCGTTTAGATCCGGTCAATTCCTGGGAGCAGGAACGAGACGAACTGATCCGAAAGGAACAAGGGACAAGCAATCCTTATGTTCGTGGGGCAATGGCGAACGCTCGTGGAAACTGCGCTTGGGAGAAACGGTAGGTTTCTAACAATGGTGGTTCCATGGGACATATACGCCACCGCCAAGTTGATCTTGGACCAGCACGGCCCCGAGGGCGCCGCTAACCACTGCCTCGACCGCATGGAGGTATTGAAGGAAGCGGGAGACGACCAGGGGGCCTATGTCTGGGGCCAGGTCCGCGCGGCGCTTCTCGACCTCTCCGACATTCGCCTAGACGGCGATCCCATCAATTGACGACCATTCGGGCCCTTGTGGCGTCCGGCCATGACGTGCTGGCGACGTGCCAGGGGTGCGGCTTTATCGTGCTACTGCATCCCGACCAATTGCCCGAGGCGATCCGCGAGACAGTGACGCCCCAGGACATTGAGCGCCAGGGAAAGTGCAAGCGGTGCGGATCGACAGGCCCCACCGTCACGGCAGAGGTTCCAGGCCATCGTCTGATGACCTTCGGCGGGCATGGATAAAGCGAACATGTGAGGCACTTTGAATGGGGTTTGACGATTCGTGGAACTCGCGCCTAACCTACGGGTATGGGAACTTCGCCGTGTAAATCATGTGGTGAGCCGGTCGCGGGGTCCGCATGGGCATGCCCGCATTGCGGCTCTCGTATTCCGACGACCGGAGCGCTAGTCGGGCGGATCGCCATTGTCGGCGTTTCTTTGAGTGCCCTGTTTGTCTTGCTGAAATCCTGCGGACTCTAGATGGCCTCAGCCGGACGCAATTCGGCTTTGAAAAGAGGCTGAAATCGTGTCGCCGTGGCACCTATATGGCACCTAAATGAAAAAGGGGCTAGCCCGTTACAGGCTAACCCCTTGATCTAATTGGCTCCGGCGGCAAGACTCGAACTTGCGACAAGTCGGTTAACAGCCGACTGCTCTACCAACTGAGCTACGCCGGATCAGGCGTGGAGGCGCG
>MDTG01264987.1_pt1 | contig 18945 bp, 19 predicted proteins | sample 811421 | NCBI WGS metagenome assembly MDTG01 (sample SAMN05326645, study PRJNA326480) | marine metagenome | isolation source: seawater | place: Pacific Ocean: South East | collected 2011
GATGGAGTGATTTGATCTCCTGCAAAATATCTTTCAGATTTATAGCTTCCCGAACTATGATTCCATTCTTTTGCTTCCAATGCATATAATGAAAAAAGAAATAAAAATAAAAAAGAAGTGGTAGCCTTCATAGCATGCATATTTTAAGAAACTTATCTTTTACAATTGTTACAAGTTATAAGAATTTAATTTATTTTAAGACATATCTATTATAATGACTTTTTAATTTTTAATGCTAAATAAATGTTAAATGCTAACGAGTTTTTAAGTGAACTATATTCTAGGTTAGATGCTGGGAATCCTTTATATAATAAAGGCCAGATACATATAGATAACTTCAAGGCAAACGAAATTGCTAATTACTATATACATCAGTATGCGTCTATTCTTCCATCGAATAAAGATATCAAAATCCTTGATATTGGTGTTGGAGAGGGCTGGTTTGCATCTATCTGCTATAAGCTTGGCTATCAACATATTGAATTAGCAGACTTTGGATGTAAATCAAAATTCTCTGAAATTAAAGAAAGTCTTAATGAAGTAAAAGCATTGCATGATGTCGAAACATCTATCAAAGATTTGCTTCAACAGGATAAATTCGAAGATCAATATGATTTTATTCATATGTCACATGTAATTGAGCATATTCCAAAGTATGACCTAATATCAACTATGGATTCACTAAATAACGCTCTTCATAAGCAAGGAGAATTATTTATCAGAACACCAAACCTACTTGGACCAATTCCATTTAATTCTTTGTATTGTACAGCTGGCCACGAATATGGTTTTGTACCTTCAAACCTAGATCAGTTTTTTCAAATCTCAAACTTTGAAAATATTCAAATCCATAATCTTGAGATGCCAGCCAAGGGCTTCAGTCAAATTATTGGGCGCGCGATAAGAAAACTATATATGCTTAATGAAAAAATAAAATTTCGTGCATTTGAAGGGGTCTATCCTGAATCTGTTGATCCTGAATTAATTATGTCTGGTTCCAAAAAATGAGCCGAAAAATAATGACAGATTTAATGCACTGCAATATAATCTGACCATCAAAATCAATGTGAACCCCCTAGAGTATTAAGAGGAATTATGAGAGTTTATTATGCTGAAGCAAATTACGGCAAAGATGAAATAGATGCTGTAATCAAAGTTTTAAAAGAAGATAGACTCGCAATAATGGATGGCAAGCAGGTCCATGAGCTAGAAAAAAAAGTTGCTGCAATATTTAGAAAAGATTATGGCCTGATGACAAATAGTGGATCATCTGCAAATCTCTTAGGTGTACAAGGTTTGCAACTTCCAAAGCAATCAAAGGTAATTACGCCTGCACTTACATTCTCAACAACAGTTGCTCCATTAGTTCAGAGTGGCTTAGTTCCTCTTTTCGTAGATGTGGAGCTAGATACACTTCAAATAAATACCAATATCTTAAAAGAGGTCCCATTAGAGAATGTTTCAGCCATTTGTGTGCCAAATCTTATTGGAAATATAGCTAATTGGGAGGATATTTATTCTTTTGCTAAAGCAAATAACCTTAAAATTATAGAAGATTCTGCTGATACTATAGGCTATGAGTATAAAACTGATTTACCAGATTGGTCAGACGTCTCAACTACTAGTTTTTATGCTTCCCATGTTGTAACAGGCTCAGGCTTTGGTGGTATGGCAACATTTAAAAATAAAGAAAATTATGAATATGCAAGATCTTTAAGGGGTTGGGGTAGAAGATCTTCTCAATATGGAGAGACTGAAGATTATAATCGTCGTTTTGATTGTAAAATTGGTGGGTATGATTATGACGATAAATATGTCTTTGATGATCTAGGATATAATTTTATGCCCTCAGAGATATCAGCAGCATTTGCACTAGTTCAACTAGATAATTTAGAAAATAATCTAAGAGGCAGAGCAGATAATTTCAAGACCTTAGCTGATTCTTTTTCTCAATCTCCAAATTTTGAAACCTTCAGATCATATGAGAACGTTTTTACAGGGTGGCTAGCATTCCCCATGCTGCTAACAAACAACTTGAAAGGCAAAAGAAAGCAATTACAGATTTTCCTAGAAAAAGCAGGAATTCAAACTAGAACTATCTTTACCGGAAATATTTTAAAACAACCTGTATCAGACAAATTTTCATGGGATGCTCATGGATCTTTTGATATATCTGATGAAATTATGCAAAATGGCATCATGCTTGGCTGTCACAATCAAATGGATGCAAACAAGATGGAATATATGCAACAAAAAGTTTTTGAAGCGGAAGCAAGTATTGCATAAAACAATTTATGTAACTGGAATTACAGGGTTTATTGGCTCTAACCTCCTACCATTACTGCTGCAAAATTTTGATAAAGTAATTAATTTCAAAAGAGAAGGCAATCTTGAGATCATTAGTAGAAATACATCGAAAGAAAAAAAAATATCTAAAGATATTATTATAAATAATCCATCAAAAACATTAATAAATTTAGCAACATTATATAATCCGTATCCTGAATCTACATCAGCCTTAAAAGATCTAATCCAATCAAATATATTTTTTCCATCAGAGGTAATTGATTTATTAAAACCTTTAGATGATATGAAGGTTATTAATGCTGTCAGTTATCACCAACTTCTAGATTTTAACAGTCAAAATGTTTATTCGCTTTCAAAAGAGTTGTTTAAGGTATTTTTAGATAAGTATCACTCCAGCATAGTAAACATTTATATCTTTGACACTTTTGGAAATGGAGATAAAAGAAATAAAGTCACTGATATTTTTATTACAAATATATTAAAAGGAAATGATCTAACTATTCCAAAAAATGATATTAAGATTAATTTATCAGACTCTGAACCAGTTAGCCTATCTATAATTAATTCAATAAATCTTAATCCAGGAAATTACTGTATCTTAAGCCCGGATACAATTTCACTTTACGATTTGGCAAAAACTATTATGAAAATTACAAACAAAGAAGTGGAAATTATTAGAGCTGATATAGGAAGAAGTTTTTTCGATGAGATACCTAAATTTCCAGAAAATATATTTTCCTCAGATCCAGAATATTCTTTTGAAAATAGCCTAAAGAATAGAGTTGAAGAAATTGAAAATATTTTAAATGATGATTTATAAAAAAATTTTTAAGGTCTTCCCAGATGATCGTGGATATTTAAATCCTATTGATCTCAAATATCTATTAAAAACTATCGGTAAACCTAATTTTTTATTTAGCTATCAGTTGATTTCTTCCTCAAAAGAAAAAAATGTGTTTAGAGGTTTTCACTATCAAAAGCCTCCTCATGAACAAATGAAAATATTGATTGTCCATCAAGGCAGTATTAAAGATATAATATTTCCAATTAGTTCTACAAAATTTTCTGATATTCATGAATTTGATCTCGAAGCTGGAGATGTAATAGTTATTCCAAATAATTTTGCTCATGGTTTTTACACAAAGTCTTCAAATGTCCTATTACAATATTTAATGGATAAAAAATTTTCTCCTGAAAATTACACTGGATTTAATCCTAAAAAGTATATTCAAAATAGTCTTCCACATTCAGAATTTATTATTTCATCTAAGGATAAGGACTTGCCAGAGCTACCATTTTAGTAAATTTATTTTTCTTTCTTGAGCTGAAATATACTTATAATGAATGCTAAAATGCTTACTGTTTAAATCATATTCGTGCATTAATTAGTTAATAAAATGGCAAGTCACAAACTCATCACTGTTTGCATTGCAACCTTTAATAGGGCTGAGATAGTATCGAAGCTTATCCAAGAGCTTCTTGATTTTGATTTAAACGATAAAATTGAAATATTAGTAATTGATGATTGCTCTTCAGATAATACCTTTCAAAAAATATCAAGATTTAATGAATACGATAACGTAACAATCCTTAAAAATGATAAAAATTTAAGCCGTGCAAGAACCCAATTAAAGTACTTTAATATATGTCAAACAGAGTATCTTATTGAACTTCCAGATGATGAAATGCTATATAAAGAGGGTTTGATAGAACTTTTACAACTTTTACCGACTTTAGATGTTGATTTTTTATCAACTAGGTGGACAGACACGACTGGTTTGTATTACGGAGGAAGAGGAAGCGACGTTGTTCAAGAAATTTCTCTAACAAATCTTCGAATTCAATCTGAGCACAGTATAGGCTGTGTTTTTAAGTCCTCAATCATTAAATTCTCCGAAGAAGAAATATTACGAAGACTAGAACAAGATTGTGCCGCAGCTTTTTTTTATCATCAAAACATTGTTTTATTAATTGCTAAATTAAATAATTTAAACTTATTAAGTTCTCCAATTTTGTTAGGAGGATATAGACCTGAAGGTCCTGCAATTGGCAAGTTAACTGACTCTAAGGGAAATTGTTATACGAGTCTTCCCGCAGCAGTAGATAAATATTTTGGCATGAAAAGTCTTTATGAAGATTGTTTAAAAAAATACCAAAATTCTAATTTTTTTGAGGAGTTAAAATCTTTGTCTGATAACCATAATATGTCTATATATAGTGTCGTTGAAGATGCGCTGGGTTACAATGAAGACGCTGAAGCTGCTATCTTAGTAAATAATCTTAAAGTTGGTTCCTCGAGAAATTTTTTAAATCCATACCATGCTTGCCGTCATTTTATAAAATTTATAATTGTGAAACTAAAAGCATTTCAATATCGTTGATATGAAATATAAGATTTCGATAGTTGGGATGGGCTATGTTGGTTGCGGAAATGCATTGCTTCTCTCAAAAGATAATGAGGTTTCAATTGTTGATATTGATCAAGAAAAAGTTGAAGCGTTTAATAATAAACAATTACCAATAAATGATAATTTTGCACAAAATTTTTTTGAGAAAGAGGATCTTCAAGTTTCAGCAACAACAAATATAAAAAAATCAATTAGTGGTGCTTCGTTTATAATTATTTCTTTGCCGACTAATTTTGACGATAAAACTAAGGCCTTTGATACATCTATAATTGAAGGAGTAGTAAAAGAAATTCTATCTCATAATAATGAAGCATTAATCATAATAAAATCTACCGTTAATATTGGCTATACAGAATTCTTAAAAAAGAAGTTTGGATCAGAGAATATCATTTTTAGTCCCGAATTTTTAAGAGAAGGGCATGCACTTAGAGATAATTTATTTCCATCAAGAATTATTATTGGCGGAACAAATAATGAATCTAGATTATTCGGAGAAGTTTTAAGATCATGTGCACATGACGAATCAGTTCCATTATTATTCATGAGTTCAACCGCAGCTGAATCAGTAAAGCTCTTTTCTAATACCTATTTAGCTATGAGAGTTGCATATTTTAACGAGCTTGATGGATTCTGTATGGATAATGAAATTGATACTATGGATGTTATCAAGGGAATTTCAATGGATCATAGGATCGGAGACTTTTACAACAATCCTTCGTTTGGCTTTGGAGGGTATTGTCTGCCAAAAGACTCAAAGCAACTTTTAAGTAGATTTGAGAGAACGCCAAATGACTTAATTAGAGCTATACAAATTTCTAATCTTGAAAGAGCAAGGTTTTTAACCTCAAAGATTGTTTCTCTTGCTCCAAAAATTGTAGGGATTTATAAGCTAGCTATGAAAGCTGGCTCAGATAATTCTAGGGACTCATCAATATATGTAATAATTAAAGAGTTATTAAAACAAAAAATTCAAGTAGTTGTTCACGATACTTCAATAAATGTATTAAACATCGACAAAGTGATTCTTGAGAATGATTTTAAAAAATTTATCCAACAATCAGATTTAATCATCACAAATAGACTTGATAAAAATATAAAACCCTTTTCCAAGAAGCTTTTTACAAGAGATATTTTTTCTACCGATGAATAGATTTTAATAATATGAATATTTTAGTTACTGGAGGAGCGGGATTTGTCGGATCTAATCTATGTAATTCTTTGGTTTCTGAAGAACATAATGTTATTGCAATTGATAACTTTCATAGCGGAAAAAATGAAAACCTATCTTTGTTGTTGGACAATAACAATTTCAAAATTATTCAGCACGATATAAGAAGTAAAATCGACATTCAAGAGCCTATAGATCAAATTTACCATTTGGCATGTCCGGCTTCCCCAAAGTTTTACCAAGCTGATCCAATTTATACAACTGAAACTTGTGTTCTGGGCTCTCTCAATGTTCTTAATTTTGCTTTGCAGAAAAATGCAAAAGTTTTATTTACATCTACAAGTGAGGTTTATGGCGATCCAGAGGTTCATCCTCAACCAGAGTCATACAGAGGTTCAGTGAACCCTACAGGAATAAGAGCATGCTATGATGAGGGTAAAAGGTGCGCGGAAAGTCTTTTCTATGATTTTCATAGAATGCATGGTTTAGATATTAAGGTAGCTAGACTATTTAATACTTATGGACCATTAATGAGATCTGATGATGGGCGAGTTGTTTCAAATTTTATCTGCCAGAGCATCTCTGAAACTCCGCTTACAATTTATGGTGATGGAACGCAAACAAGAAGTTTTTGTTACATAGATGATTTAGTTATAGGTTTGAAAAAATTAATGAAGTCAAATTCTAACATACTGTATCCGATTAATTTGGGCAATCCAGATGAATTCACGCTTCTAGAGCTGGTGCATGAAATTGAAAAAATTTCTAAAAAAGAACTAAATATTGAATTTCAACCATTACCTATGGATGATCCAAAGATGAGAAGACCTGATATTCGCATAGCTAAAAATGATCTAGGATGGAGGCCATCTATAAAATTATCAGAGGGATTAGTTAATACTTACAACTATTTTTTAAATCAACTAAAGAGATAATCAACAACCTAGATAATCTTTTATATCTAAAGATATTTCTTTTGAAACCCACATACAATGATCAATTTTTGCAGTAAAAACAGATAAAAAACCATCATCAATTTTCTCAATTATTGATGGTCGGGCATCTGTTTCTTCTTTGAAGGGTTGAACTACTCGAGTTGTTTCTAAGAAACCTCTTAATTTTGATTCTTTAACAGCAGGAACAAATTCACTAAAGCTCTCAATTATATCTTTAAAGACTCTCTTCTTATCTGTGTATGTAGATGGAGAGGTTTCCTTGGTTCTCCATTTTAAAGGCATTTGAGTTGCAATCCTTCTTTCAATCACAGTATGGTCTACATGATATAGGAGGAAGTTTTTAGATTTTCCAAATGGTAAGACTGTCATGAATGGACCATCCATGATTGTAATTCCGACAGGAGGTCTAAACCAATCTACAATGGGCACTATGGTGTATTCATATTGAAAATTTTTAATTTCTTGACCAATTTGAAACTTTAATTGATTTAAGTTTGCATAAGTACAATTTACGACAGCATCATAATTATCTTGATTACTTTTATTTATTTCCAAGGAAAAAACATCTCCCTTTTTAGAAATACTTGTTACTTCAGAATTAAACCTAGGAAGAATTTTTAGAAACTTAAATTTTTTGGTAATTAATTCTTCTAAAATCACGGAATCATAAACAACTTCTTTTGTTGTAATTCCCAAATCAACATTTTTTACTATTGGATTAAATAAATTTGGATCAATTTGCTTAAAATCTAATTGATGCTTCCTACAAAACTTCAGGTATTCGTCAGGCGACGTTAGCGAACCTTCAGCAGCAATAAAATATGCATTATCAAAATTATCCAATATACAATCAGAAAATTCAGACCTGAACTCATCGAAGCCTTTTATGCATTGAGATGCAGTTTCATCATCTCTAGGATAATGAAAACCAAGGTGCAAACGATTTTGATTATTTAATGATGCGCCTTGAAGCGGTCTTGAGTTAGAATCAAAAATTGTGACGCTGATTCCACTTTCAGCAAGCCTGATTGCAGTCATTGCACCAAATATTCCACATCCAACTATCGCAACATTTGATTTTTTCACAAAATACCACCGTTTACCGAAATTATTTGGCCATTAACATTTTTCCAATCATCACCACAAATATCGAAAATTATTTTTGCTATTTCTCTTTTTGTTGTTAATTTTCCTGTGGGCGACTGTGACAAATGATAATTACGTCTTTTTTTTGACATACTTTTAAACATAGAAGAGTTATCAATGAGTGATGGCGCGACTCCATTAATCCTCAGTTTAGACCCTTCCCAAAGAGCTAGTGATTTAATGAAACCAATTTGCGCAGCTTTTGAGGCTGAATAAATAGGATCGTAACTTCCTCTTTGACCTGAAATAGATGATAGAAAAATTATGGATGCTTTTATTTTTAATCTAGGCATTAATTTTTGAAATAGAGATGCCTGCGAAATGAAATTTGTTTCGATTACTTTACTTAATTCTGTACTTTTATATTCTTTAAATGACTTGCCTAAAAGTAATGCAGGTAAAAATATAACCACATCAAACTTACCAAATTTTTGTATTTTTTTAATAAAGATATTCTGAGAACTGTTACTATCTATATCCAGCTTAGTTTGATCAAATTTGGATTGACTCAGATCAAATCTGTTGGTCTTGATAATGTTATTGTTGAAAGTCCCAAGAACACTATCTCCATTAAGAAGGAAACTTTGAATAATTTCATTACCTATGGAAGCCGATGCTCCAATAATAAGAATTTTACGCATAATCTTTAATTTCAATGATGATTTTAGTTTTCATTTTCAGCCAATATTTTGTTGCTTTTTAATACCTTTTTTATAAATGAATCATAAGCGATATTATCTTGCACATTATTTTTAATAACACCTGTTAGTAGTAATGTCATAAGGGTTAATGTGCCTGTTTGAAGAAATACCAAAACAAAAACTCCCATCACAATTGAAAACCAACCTGGAGTAGCTACACCAAGAAACTTTAAAAGTATTGCAATAAAACCACCTGCAATTGATAGAAAAGCAATATAAGCACAAAAAATTCCAACTCTAACTAGAACTTCTTCAGAAAAAATCATAAGAGCTTTAAATCCATGAAGCGCAAATCCAACAAAGTTTGAATTTGATTGGCCATAGTATCTTTTACCCCGATCTAATAATTGTTCGTCAATTCGTAATTTTGATGAAAGAATACATGCAGCAAGGTGTGTTGAGATTTCTGGCATTCTGACAATTCGTTTTAAAGCATTAATTTTAATGGCAGTAAAATTACCAAATCCAATTGATCTGCCAGTCAAAAGCCTAAAGATAGCTTTATAGATTTTGTAAAAGATTTTAAATTTAATTCCCTCAGACCTATTTTTTCTTTTTCCAACAGATACATCAATGGAATCATTTTCAAGTGCTTTTAAGAGAGTAGGCAATGTAGCAGGGTTATCTTCGCCATCAGAGTCCATTACAGCTATTCTTTCAGCCCAATCTATTTTGTCTTCTACATATTGCAAGCCTATTGCAATTGCTTGTTGATGACCAACATTCTTAACTAAACTTATAATGACCCCTTCAATATCTTGATTATTCAAAATATCAATATCAAGAGGTTTTTTGACTGACCCATCGTCTATAGCAACAATAAAAATCTCATCATCAAATTGAGATTTTAGCTCACTAAATAGCTTTTCTGCAGATTTAATATCTTCATATATAGGCGTAACTATAATAAGTTTTTTCAATTTTCTAATATTATTTTTAGGTATTTATTTTGGGGTTTCAAAGCCCATATAAAGTTATAATAAACTAATTATATAAGCACATAAATAAAATACATGATTGCTATGAATATTGTTGCAGGAACCGCCAAAATAAAGATTTTTTTTGAAAAATTTTCTTTATTTTTTATAAATGGGCTATTCGCAACATTCGTCCATTTTACTTTACTGTTTTTTTTAGTAAATTTTTCGACACTAAATTATGGATTTTCAAATTTTTATGCTTTTTTATGCGGCTCAATGTCCTCATTTCTAGGTAACAAATTTATTGTCTTTAAAGTCGTAAAAAATTCAAAAATACTTTTACAAATTTTAAAGTTTAGTTTTTTATATTTATTTTTAGCAATAGGTCATGGAATTGCTTTATATTGGTGGAGTGATATTTACAGCTATAATTACATAATAGGTTTCATTTTAATTACTCTATTCAACCTTATTATTAGCTTTCTATTTAATAAATACCTAATATTTAATGAAAAATAAATTTCAACTATTGATTTTTTCGTTATTTTCTTATTTTGTAATTTTATTATCAGTTTATTTTATTCATATTAATTTTTTTGAAGTTAAGGTCATACTATATTCAGCAATTTTAGATTCATTCATTGCATTATTAATTTTTTTTGCACTTTCCTTTGTTTATAAATCAATAATCATAAATTCTTTTGAGTTCTTATTGATAATGATTGTCTTGATTTTGTTTGGCTACTCCTTTTCTATAACTCTTCCCGCAGTTATTGATCGATCTTTATCTTTTTATTTTCTTGAAAAAATCGAACAACACAATGGAGCAATTAATAAGACCTCCATGAAAGATATATTCATAAATGATTATATTGATGAATATAAGTTAATAGAGATTAGAATAACCGAGCAATTGGAATCAGGTACTATTCAAATTGATGACTCTTGTATATATCTCACTCGAAGAGGACATATGATTGCTAAGTTTAGTAATTTTTTTAGAAAAAATTTTTTAGCAAAAAATAGGTTAATTCTAGAAGAGTATTCAAATCACCTCACTGATCCATTAAGAAAAAGCCAAATAAATAATGAGTATTTATGTAAAAATAACTTTTGAAAAAATAAATATCCAATGATATGAAAAATATAACGCCGAAAGAATTTGCATTAGTTTTTTTTCTCGCTGTTTTTGCTAGATACATGTTTTCAATTTTTTCGGGAGTGGATAATTTCGCTGGGCCTGATAACTTCAGATATCTTGAACAAAGTGATCAGATTCTTGAGGGAAACTTTAACTTAGAAGAGAAATTATTTATAACCGCTCCCTTATTTCCATATATTCTTGCTTTATTTAAGTGGTTGTTTGCATCAAAATATGTGCTTGCATTAGAAGCATTTCAAATTATTTTAAGCGGTGTTTCAGTAATTTTTTTAATGCTCAGCTCGAAATTAATATTTAGAAACTATTACACAGTGCTGTTGACCGGATTAGTTTACTCTATCTACCCCGTGACACTCTACTATGCACATCAGTTCTCGCAGGAATCTATTTTTCAGTCACTATTTATAATAAGTATTTATTATTTTTTGCATTATATGGATAAGGGAAAACTTAATTCTTTGTTAAAATTTTCGCTAATTTTTTCTCTAGCTCTTCTTACAAAATCTATAATTCTCTTGATTTTCCCCTTTTTAATGCTATCAACCTTAATAAAATTTAAGTTTACGAAAAAAACAATCGGACATATTGTTTCCTGTGCAGCTATTTTATTTCTTATGACCCTTCCATATGGTGTCTACAATAAATTTGTAAATGGAAGTTATGTTATCGCATCAAGTGGTCAAGGGGGCCATTTTCTTACCGGTCATAATGATGATTTTTATGTGTATGTTACCAATCCTCCGTCAAGAGATTCGTTAGAATATAGAAGACTCCGCAATATGGATTATAAAATATTTGATCAATTAGAGCCTATAATAGAGGGTAAAAATCATAAGTTTCAGCAGGATATCTATCTTAAGGCAGGGATTGACTGGAGCCTTGAAAATCCAGAAAAGCTTCTTGAATTAACATGGATAAATATTAGGAACTTTATAATGCCTGGCTTTAATATTTTTCATCACCCATTTTCTATGTGGTTGCTTACTTTTTTGATTAGCCTGCCTATATTTATCTTCGCTTATGTTGAAATTATAAGAAATTTATTAACTAACTATAAATCTCACTTAACTATATTGTCTATATTTTCTGGAATGCTGTCAGTTGCAATTATTTTTTACGCTTACAATAGATATAGAGTTACAACAATTGAACCATACTATGTAATGTATGCTTGCTCTTACATGATTTATGTTTTGCAAGAAAAGCTAAAATATATTCGTAGTTAAAAATTTTTTAATTAAAATCTAAAACTATTTAATCAATGATTTTCTTTATAAGCATATTAAAAAAAGTATTAATTTTTCTTTCAGCAATCTTCATAATTTTGCCTATATATTTTCATTCTTCCATGATTAATCATGACTGGATTAAACCCTTAAAAAATCATAACCAATACTCGAGTGTCTTATTAGAAGAAAGTTTTAATAAAAAACTTTCGTACTTAAATACTATGAAAATGATGGAGGAACATTTTTTATCAGAAATACGCCAAAGAAACCTTTCAAGTCACCAAAGTATTATTTTTGCTGATAATTTAGTTAGAGAAAGATTCATGCACCGAAATATAAATGTTCGCCTTAAGGATAATTGGTTTTTGTATGTATTTAATTATCTTTCATCACACAGAAATGATAGCACGTACCTTTCAAGCTTAAGTCCCGATTATATTTTAAAATTTGATGGTGCATTATGTAATCAGCAAGCTTTAATTTTTCAAAGATTGATGAAGGCTATTGATTTGGAATATCAATCAGTTTTGTTTGATATTCCAAGATTTCCAGAGCCATTTGGTCATTTTGCATCAGCTGTAAAGTTAGAAAATCAATGGTTTTACGTAGATACTAATTTGGAACCTAAATATGATTTAAGAGACAGTTTTATCTTGGAGGGCTTATTAAGCGGGGACGTAGCGTTATTTAATTCTTTGTATCCAAATAATCTTGTTGATGAGATACCTGAGGGAGCCATTACAGCTAATTTCATCAATGAGAACCCAGCGCTTTATGGAAAAATTTTTCAAGATTTTTGTTATTTTCTCTCTTGGTATGGATGGCTAATCTTCTTAGCAGGTTATTTTTTAATTAATCAATTAAAGAAGAGGCTATTAAAAATATAGCAAATGATCTCAATAATTAAATTTGTTGGGGTAAAGTTAAATATGAAGGAATTTATTAAAAACTAAAGTTTCTTAATAACTCCAACGTATTTATTTTCAAATTCAATTACGTTGAATTTAAGATTTTTTGAAGTAACAAATTCCATAAAAGCAGTATTATCCTCAATATCATCTGATATAAATATTCCTCCTTTTTTTAGTTTTTTCCAAATAACTTCTTGTGACCATTTTCTACCATAATAAGATTTATCAGAATCATAGTGAACCATCTCAACTCCATCAAGCATTGAATTTATAGCTCTCGGTAGCCCATACCTATCAGGCTCCCTTTTAAGACTCCAATAATCTCTCAAGTTTGAATCTACTGCAACGCCAATTAGCTGGTAATCAGTTTGTTTCAACATTGGCATATCGATTGAGATTAGTGTGCCATTTCGTTTTTGTATTGATCGTAATATCGCTGCAGATGACCAACCATATGCAACTCCAGTTTCTATGACATTTTTTATGGATAGTTTTTCGCAAATTGAAAAAATTAAATTGACGTGACCTGGACCGCCAAAGTCAGAATCAGAGCAATCAATAATATTTGATATTTTTTCTTTGTACTCTGAAGAAAAAGCTTCTTCAATCATAATATCAGACGACGGGACACCAATGTCTCGTAAACAATCTTCTGCTGTACCACAATTTTCCCTGCACCACTTTGTTGCTATGGCGATATGATTATCAGAGTCTTTAGTAGGTTTGAATTTAGTTAAAATAAGTGAAAAAAGTGTTGAATAATATTTCGGGCCACTGAATAGAAACCAAAAAAATGTTTTTATATCTTCAATCATTCATAAACCTTTTAGATTTTCTATATTTTTTGGGATTTAAGCGATAATATTTTTAGAAGATTATTATATAGCACAAATGTAATTTGGCATGCCTTAAAAAATATAATTAATAATTTTACTTGATTGACTCTGTCGGCTTGAGTGAGTTAATTCTTTCGATCTACATAATTCTAGGTATGATATAAATTTCTTAATATATAATGGTTATAAAAATTTAGAAGAGTTTAAAAAATACAATAAAATGAGAATATTTTTAGATATAGGAGCTCATACTGGCGAAACTCTGAATGAAGTTTTAAAAGAAAAGTATGCCTTTGATAGAGTTATATGTTTTGAGCCTTCAAATGTATGCATACCAAGCTTAAAAAAATATGCTGATTTAGATTCTAGAGTTGAAATACAACAGATTGGTTTAAGTAATATAGATGGTGAAGAGACTTTATACAATCCAGGTGAGTTAAACGGATCAATCTTTCATGAAGAACATGATATCTCCGATTTTCATGAGCCTATCACTTTGGTAGATGCCCACTCTTGGTATTTAAAAAACTTAAACCTTTCAGATTTTGTTGTTATAAAGACCAATTGTGAAGGAAGTGAGGTTAATATCATTGATAGTTTTTTAAATGGTCATACATTTAAAAATTTTTACTCTTTACTTATTACTTTTGATATAAGGGACTATCCATCTCAAGCATACAAAGAACTTGAAATTAGAAAAAGGTTAAAAATTTCAGGGTATAAAAATTTTTGTTTTTCAGATGATGTAATGATTGGCCCTACGCATGAGCAAAGGATTGCAAATTGGCTTGAGACCTTTGGTATTGATCAACCACTTAAATCTCCTGAAAAGCTAAAAGAAGAATTTGGCACCAATTTCACTAAGTTCTCTCAAAAGACTGGAATGCTTGTAAGAGCTGAAATAAAAATCAAAAGAATCTTTAAATATCAAAGCCTACCATCTCCTGTAAAAAAAATATTACAGTTTTTCAAACGAGTTCTTAGATTAAATAGAGAGAGATCTTTGAAGATCTAGTCATATCTTGCAAATAATTATTACATACAGATAAATTGCTATGCATAAAAAAAATAACATAGATCACAAAGTCGTAAGTGATTTTGGTAAAGAATGGCAAGCCTTTAATCATCAAGATATTGATAATGAATTGCTCCAATCAGCATTCAATAGTTACTTTTATTTTTTCCCATTTGATGATTTAAAAAACGCAGTTGGTTTTGATATGGGCTGCGGTTCAGGGCGATGGGCAAAGTTTGTTGCACCTAAGGTAGGTTTTCTTAATTGTATTGATCCAAGTTGTGATGCTCTTGAGCAAGCTAGAGTAAATTTAGGCAGCCTTAAAAATTGTTCTTTTGAATGTAATGGAGTTGATGAAAATTCATTAGTTGATGGATCACAAGATTTTGGATATTCGCTTGGAGTTTTGCATCACATTCCTGATACATCATTAGCACTACAAGCTTGTGCTAAAAAATTAAAATCTGGAGCGCCATTTTTACTATATCTATATTATAAGTTTGATAATAAGCCAAAAAGTTACTATTACTTGTGGAAAATATCTGATTTGATAAGAAGATTAGTTAGCAGGTTACCATTTATTATAAAATTTTTTATCTCTCAAATTATTGCTTTATTTGTTTATCTACCTTTGGCTAGATTTGCATTCGTGGCTGAAAAATTTGGATTAGATGTTAGTAATTTTCCTTTAACTTGGTATAGAACTGAGCCATTTTATATCCTTCGAACAGATGCTTTAGATAGATTTGGAACTAGATTAGAGCAGCGTTTTACAAATGATGAAATTAAAAATATGCTTCTGGATGCTGGTTTTGTAAATATTGAATTCAGTAACAGAGAGCCATTTTGGACAGTTTTAGCCTATAAGAAATAAATATTCAGTATCTACGAAACAAATGAATCCTAGCATTAGCATTGTTGTTCCAACCCTCGATAATTTGCATGACTTAGAGACACTTATAATTAGTATAAATTCTCAGACCCTTTTACCAAAGGAGGTTGTTATTTCAGACTCTAGTTCTTCAGATATGATTGAAGAGGCTGTGAAAACAATTTACTCAAAGGTACCAATTGTTTACCTGAGAGTTGGACGAGCTTTTCAATTTGATCGTTTCTTGAGGAGCTTATCATTTCTACCATTTTTTAATAAAATTTTTGACAGACTTCCTGCCGGTCGAGCTTTTCCTTATGAGGCTACAAATGCTGCTGTAGAAAAGGCAGCATTTGAATGGATTGCATTTTTAGATGCTACTACTATTCCGGCTGAATCTTGGCTGGAAGATTATTGGAGTTTTAAATGTCAAAACGATTGCGATGTAGTTTTTGGTAAAACTAGATATTTTGCAAATACAAAGTTTCAAAAACTTATTCGAGCATCAACTTATGGAAGAAGGGGGCATGAAACTGCGCCAGGCTCAATTATAAAAAAATCTGATTTCCTTGACGGACATAAAATAATGGAAGGAGTTAGATCTGGAGGAGATGTAGCTTGGAAAAATGACATAAAGGCTAACTTTAAATATTTTATTCCCTCAAAGAATTATTTGAAATATTCCAATCTTCCAAAAAATATCTCATCAGCTTTAAAAAAATTTTTTGTATACCAGATGTATGGATCTTATGTCGATATTCAGCATAATATTAAAGATCTTTATTTGGGATTAACACTTCTTCTTGCAATCATCATAGTCCCTAAATGGAATTATATTGTCGGTTGGGACAGCTATTTATTCATACCACATATTACGAAGGTATTTTTTATAAGTATCCTTCTAATAATTGCAGCAACTTTTTTTCTCAACAGAGCCATACTTAGAAGATCTTCAAGTAGACATTTTTTAATAAATTCATTCAAAGTTATTGCTTTTGTACTGATAACTTTTTCCATCTATAAATGGAATGCTGTTGTTGCTAAGTGGGTCGAGGATTCAATCTGGTACATTCCTCATATTACTAAAATTTATATTCTGTGTATTATTGGCGCATCTTTCATTTATAGAGGAATTTATTTTCCAATCAAAAATAAAATTCAGATAGGCTATCTTTTCCCATTAAATTGGATTTTTGTAGGAGTTTTAGGAATTGCTTTAGATATTGTTAAAGCTCCAGGATATGTTTTGGGAGCTATTTTTGCAACATTTATAAAACATAGAAAATAAAACTTCAAATCACTTAATTTGTCATGAAACAGAAAAAAATGATTTTAGTAAGCGGCAGCGGAGATACAGTAGCTTGGTTTAGAGTTGAGTTTTTAAAAAAATTTATTGATAAATCCTACAAAGTATATGTTCTTGCGCCCGACATTAGAGAGGATTTAAAACCTATACTATTGAATCTCGGGGTGGAATTTATTCATATCAATTTAAATAGAAAAGGGTTTAATATTTTTAACTTACTCAAGTCTGTTAAAGAGATTTCTAATATTTTCAATACTTACAAGCCCGATGTCATCTTCTCATATACACATAAAGCAATTTTAGCATCATCACTTGCTTCCAAAATCTCAGGATATACGAATATTTTTTCTCTCATTACTGGCACTGGCCATATTTTTGATGATCAAAATTTAAAAGAAAAATTTATTAGGTTAATTGGATCTTTCGCTCTGAAGATTTCATTGCACTATAATAATCTGGTATTTTTCCAAAATCCTGATGATAAATCTTTGTTTGAGAGAGAAAAAATCGTTCCTTCAAACAAGACAAGATTAGTTAATGGCTCTGGTGTAAATTTAGAAAAATTTAGTATTACCAAGCTCCCATCAGAGCCTATTTTTCTTTGCATGGCTCGATTGATTAAATCTAAGGGCATAATTGAATTTGCTAAAGCTGCTAAAATTGTTAAAGATGAAAATCCAGAAGCACGGTTTTTGCTATTTGGGTATCCTGATAATCATGTTGACTCTATTGATGAGGATGAAATTATCAATAAATGGAATAAAAAATATGGAATTGAATACATGGGTTATTCATCAAACCCTGTTGAGTCAATAAATGAGTGTAGTGTTTTTGTCCTTTTATCATATAAAGAAGGCACGCCAAGGGTTGTTTTGGAGGCAATGGCTATGGGAAGACCCATAATAACCTCAGATACTCCCGGTTGCAGAGAAACAGTGATTAACAATCTAAATGGTTTTTTAGTTCCCAAAAAAGATTATTTCAAAGCAGCGCTTTCTATGAAATCTTTGCTTGATCACGATCTTAGAAATAAAATGGGAAGTGAATCAAGAAAATACTGCGAATCAAAATATAATGTTCACAACGTCAATGATTCCTTGTTTGATGAAATGGGACTTAATTAATAAAGAATTTAACTTAAAAACCTAAGTTGAAGATATATTATAAGATTCTGCAATGGAAACGAATAAAAATTATAGAGTATGCATACTTTTAGAAGCTAGGACAATTCCTCGGGCTACTTTTGATTTAATTAATTGGTTAAAGCATCACGTTGATTTTGAGGTGAATTACATCTTAATTCCCAGTAAAAATAGCAATCTAGAAATAGAACCTTCATTCTTTCAAAAAATTATTAATTCTCTTAGTAATTTTGGATGGAGGATGATCCAATATTTTGAAACTCTTCATTATAGGAAATTTCATCATGATGACTTAGTGCATTCAATAAATATAAGTCATAAAGAGCTTATTTTAGATTTAAGAGAATGTTTTTCTTCAGAAATAGAGTTATCCGCATCAAATCTTTCAATACTAAAGGAATCAAGGATTGATTTAATATTGGCATTTAATCTAAATCAATATGCTAATCTTTTAAAAAAATTTTCTAGACTAGGCTTAATAGCGTTTGATCATTATGATCAAAAAAATAAATCTTATCGTCCAATAGGTTTCGAAGAAGTAGTTTCAAAAAAAAGTAAGACAGGATTTTCGATTATTAGACTAGCAAAGGATCTTGATGGTCTTGAAATATTATTTCAGGGAGCATTCCCAACACATAATTACTTTCTAGCAAATCACTTAAATATTTTACGAAGAAGAAATTTTTATTTTAAAAAATATATTTTATTTACTGTTAATAAAAATTTAAATAATAGTCAAACTCAATTTAGTGAGATAGAAACCGCAGTAAATTTAGATTTGATACCCACCTTAAAAGAGCAAATTACTTATATATTCTCATTATTTAGAAACCGCTTTTCAAGCATTAAAAATAAATTACTAAGCAA
>MDTG01324496.1_pt1 | contig 18943 bp, 10 predicted proteins | sample 811421 | NCBI WGS metagenome assembly MDTG01 (sample SAMN05326645, study PRJNA326480) | marine metagenome | isolation source: seawater | place: Pacific Ocean: South East | collected 2011
ATTAAAAAAGCCATGGTGATCACCTTATATCCTGGCGCTTCACCACAACAGGTAGAAGATGAAGTTACTTTTCCGATTGAAAATGCAATTCAACAATTGCCGTATGTGGATTACGTAACCAGCATTTCATCTCCAGGGAAATCACAAATTACCGTTGAAATGAAAAGCAACTATCGCAAACAAGACTTACGACAAATTTGGGATGAGCTACGGCGCAAGATTAACGATAACGCTTCATCACTGCCAAGTGGTGTATACCCAAGTACCATTTTAGATGATTTTGGCGACGTATACGGCGTAATGTATGCCGTCACTGGCGATGGTTACTCTTATGACGAACTAAAAAACTATGTTGATTACTTAAAGCGCGAACTGGTACTCGTTGACGGCGTAGGTAAAGTGACCGTCAGTGGTGAACAACAAGCACAGGTGATGGTTGAAATATCGACGCGTAAGCTGGCGCAGCTTGGTATTGCACCAACTAGAATATATCAATTATTGCAATCACAAAATACCGTATCGAATGCAGGTAAAATACGCGTAGGCGATGAATCAATTAGACTGCACCCAACAGGCGAATTCAAAGACGTAAAAGAGCTCGAAAATCTACTGATCTCAAAACCAGGTGAAAATGAACTGATTTACCTCGGTGACGTTGCAACGGTGTTTCGTGAATACGCCGAAGTACCTAATAATGTAATCCGTTTTAACCAGCAGCAAGCCTTGCTCGTTGGCGTATCGTTTAGCAGTGGTGTAAACGTTGTGGATATAGGCGATAACATTAAAGCGCATTTAGCATCGCTTGAATATCAGCGCCCCCATGGCATGGAAATAAATACCGTTTATAACCAACCTGTTGAAGTCGAAAAATCAGTCAATGGCTTTATCATCAGCTTACTCGAAGCTGTCGCTATCGTTATTGTTGTCCTGCTTGTCTTTATGGGCTTTAAAAGTGGCGTACTGATCGGGGCAATTTTATTGCTGACCGTATTAGGTACATTCATTTTCATGAAACTGTTTGCGATTGATTTACAACGTATCTCTTTAGGTGCACTGATCATTGCATTAGGAATGTTGGTTGATAACGCCATCGTAGTCACTGAAGGTATTTTAATAAACCTAAAGCGAGGGCAAACAAAGATAAAAGCAGCGGCTAATATAGTGGAGCAAACAAAGTGGCCTTTACTTGGCGCAACCGTGATTGCTATTACTGCATTTGCGCCAATTGGCTTAAGCTCTGACGCTAGTGGGGAATTTGCCGGCAGCTTATTTTGGGTATTATTTATCTCATTATTATTAAGCTGGATCACTGCCATTACCTTAACTCCTTTCTTTGCTGACTTAATGTTTAAAGAAACAGAGCTCAAGCAGCAAAGCCATGATGAAGACCCATATCAAGGTGTGATCTTTAATCTATATAAAAGTTTATTAAGCACCTCGATGCGTTTTCGTAAAACCACTTTATTGTTGATGGTCGTTTTATTAGCTAGCTCTGTTTTTGGCTTTAAGTTTATTAAACAAGCGTTTTTTCCAGCTTCTAACACGCCAATGTTTTACGTAGATTATTGGCATACACAAGGGGCTGATATTCATGCCACTTTAGATGGCGTCGCCAAACTCGAAGCATTCTTACAAAAAGATGAGCTGGTCGAAGAAGTAACATCAACGATAGGCCAAGGCGCACCACGGTTTATGTTGACCTACGCACCTGAAAAATCATACCCAGCTTATGGTCAATTAATTATCCGTGTAAAAGACCGCGAAGCAGTGGCGACGATGATTGCAAAAGTTCGCGACTATGAATACAACCATGTATTTGATGCCAAGCTTAAAATAAAACGTATGGAAATAGGCCCTTCTACTGATGCTAAAATAGAAGCGCGTTTTTCGGGGGCTGATCCAGTAGTGCTTCGCCAATTAGCTAAACAAGCAAAAGAAGTGCTAGCAAAAGATGCCGGTGCTTATAATATTCGTGATGATTGGCGTGAACGCTCAAAACTCATTCGCCCGCAACTTAACGAACAAAAAGCGCGGCGTCTGGGTATCGCTAAAACAGACTTGGACCAACTATTATTAACCAGTTTTTCCGGTAAAAAAGTCGGCATTTACAAAGATGGTACTCAACAGATCCCAATTATTGCCCGCTCACCTGCACAAGAGCGTCTTAATGTTGAAAGCCTCCGTGACCTACAAATATACAGCCCAGTATTAGGCGTATTCGTGCCAGTTACTCAAGTGGTGGATGAGTTTGTTGTACAGTGGGAAGACAGCCTAATAATGCGCCGCGATCGCAAACGTACTATTACAGTAATGGCCGATCATGACGTAATAGGCGATGAAACACCCGCTAAACTATTTTCAAGAGTCAGGCCAGGTATTGAAGCAATTAAACTCCCTAATGGCTATGAATTACAATGGGGCGGTGAGTTTGAATCATCAACAAAGGCAAAAAAAGCTATTTTTGGCTCGTTACCTTTGGGCTATTTAGCGATGTTTGCAGTCACTGTGTTGCTATTTAACTCAGTAAAAAAACCACTGGTTATTTGGGCCACAGTACCTTTAGCAATCATCGGTGTCAGCGCCGGCTTGCTAGTGATGAACGCCGCATTTAGTTTTATGGCGCTACTTGGGTTATTAAGCTTAAGCGGTATGTTGATTAAAAATGGCATTGTGTTGGTAGATCAGATCAACCTTGAGCTCAGTGAAGGCAAAGAGCCTTATCAAGCAGTATTTGATTCCGGTGTAAGCCGTGTGCGCCCCGTTGCGATGGCAGCAATCACCACCATTTTAGGAATGATCCCATTATTATTTGATGTGTTCTTCCAATCAATGGCGGTGACGATTATGTTTGGTTTAGGCTTTGCAACCGTGTTGACATTAATCGTAGTGCCGGTGCTTTATACCGTGCTATTTAAAATTGAGGTGCCAAAAGCAAAATAACTGAGGTTTAAATAAAACCAGGAGCACAATTTATGTTGTTCCTGGTTTTACAATTTGATCTTATTTTTTAAGGCTTAATGTGCCTGTGCGAGTGGTGCTATTTCTTCTTGCAGGTTTGGCGTTAGTTTGGTCATTTTTAGAATCAAAACGGCCTTGTTTGACATGCTTAGCAAAATCACGCTTTTTATCGTTTTCTTTGTAAGGCGTGCGTGCTTGTTTCGGCTTGCTGATATTCGCAGGTTGTTTGTTCTCATCCACTGATAACTCTTCTGTTTTGCCCGAGTCGGCAATCGAATTATTAATCTCAGCCATTTCTTGCTCAGTTAAATGGCGCCACTGGCCAACATTTAAGCCTTTTAACGTGACATTCATAATACGTACGCGTTTTAAGGTGACCACTTCATAGCCCAAGTACTCGCACATACGACGAATTTGACGATTCAAACCTTGCGTTAATACAATAGTAAATTGTTGCGGTCCTGTTTGTGTAACTTTGCATTTTTTCGTAACTGTATCTAAAATTGGTAAACCACCTGCCATCTTATTCACAAACTGACGATTTAATGGCTTGTCGACTGTAACAACATATTCTTTTTCATGATTATTGCCAGCACGAAGAATTTTATTGACGATATCCCCTTCATTTGTCAGAAATATCAACCCTTCTGATGGCCGATCTAAGCGACCAATTGGAAAAATACGATCTGGGTAGTTAACCGCTTTGACGATATTACTTTGAATTTTACGCTCAGTTGTACAGGTTATACCAACGGGTTTGTTGTAAGCGATGTACGCCCGTTTCGGCACTTTCTTCAGCGGCTTACCATCAATCAGTACCGTGTCAGACAATGCTACTTTGACACCCATTTCCGGTCGTATACCATTGACAGTAACACGACCATCTTCAATATATTTATCCGCTTCGCGTCGTGAACAAAAACCGGTGTCACTAATAAATTTATTTAATCGTTTTAAGTCTGTCATGAGCCAAATTCACATTAATTTTAAAGGCCGATATTGTATACCCAAACCACCTTAAGATGCGAGCGCAGTTGAATTTAAAAGCGATTTAGACAAGGCAAAGATTGCAAACAATAGAAGCCACTTGTTAAAATTAATCACGCAGTATAAAGCGCTGTTAAACCAACTATTAGCCTTTTCACAGCAAGCACCTAATCGGTTTGTTTATACTTAAACGATTGCTCTGTTTTACGGCATGTAGGTTTGCGCTAATTTTAACCTACAGTGACAGAGAAAAAATTACCACACTATTTACAGTAGCTTCAACTCAAGCAGCATTTGTATACTTTCGCCAAATAAATTCCATTGGACCTTGCTTAAAATAACGCGAATAAATCACACTAAAGCTAAGTTGAAAAATGACTAAACCACTCACTAATACGTAATATTCTAAATGATTAAAGCTTAGCACCCAGTGCGGATAAAAAACTTTAAACAACACTAACAAGCAAATAGTTTGCATTAGATATAAAGTTAATGCGAGCCTTCCTGCACGCTGCAATGCAATAAAGTGAAAGTCATGTTTTGTCGTCAGCCTTACCACAAAATGAATAATTAATAGGGCTGTGAATAATGCTGCAAACCAGCTTACGGGTTCTTTTAATGCACTAATAAATAAGCTAGATTGATATTCAAAACTGATCCTAATCGCACTTAACAGTAGCGCAATTGACAAAACTCTGATTTTGCTTAATTTAGTTAAACCAGTCTCAAACAGTTTATTTTTATAGCCATAAATACCGAATAGCATTAATCCTGCAGCCATCCACAAAGTGATCAGCGGAAGTGCAATGAGCATCACGATAAACATCACACTATTATTGACAAAAATAGTTAATGCCGATCCTCGTGAAGCATTATAACTTGCTAAAAAATCGGCTGAATCTCGATAGATAGTCAGTGTGGGGTCAATTAAGGCTATCAAAAAAGTTATCGCTGCGGCTAATGATAGAAATTGCCAACCGCGTTTTAATAACATCTCGTCACTCGCATCAAGGTACTGTATGACCAACCAACCTGCGCATGCATAGATAAACAAAATATCACCAGCCCACAACAAAAAGCCATGTAGTAAACCAAACACGGCCAATACTTTTAAGCGTTTTTGCAATTGCTCAACCTGCTGGTAACGCTGCCACTGAATATATAAGCCAGCACCAAAGAGTAAACAAAATAAGCTGCGAAAGCGGCCGTCAATAACACTAAGGCTCACCCATTGAATAACATGATCCGAAAAAGGCGGGGACTGTAATGGTACGTAACCAAATTCAAATAAACCAAAGGAATAGGCATTCATGTACATTAAGCCAAGCACAGCAACACCACGAATAACATCCATATTTTGATTACGCATTATTGGGCTCGACTTATTAGTTGTGCTTATGTATGTTTGACCAGTCTAGCGCATCTTGATAAAACTTCGGCAGTAAATCACTATTTATGTTAATAAATACAACTGCTTGCTCCATAGCCCACCAGCTACCTGATTCATACGCTTTTACTGTTGCAAGGATATAATACAGGGTGTTTTTTTCTTCCATTAGAGCGTCTTTGATTGGTTCTGGAAATGGTAAACGAAGGAGTAATTGCTCCATTGGGCGATCTAATATTGCATCCAACAACGAAAAAAGACCGGTTAAAAAGGCACTATTCGCTTGCGAAGGCGCTATCTTTTTCGCTATCAGCTCACAAAATCGGGCCCGAATGATACACATTTTGATCAATTCGTTAGGTTTCGTTTGTGCAACGTGAGCGGTGATAATCAAGCTAACAAACTTCTTTATATGATCATGACCTAAATAAACTAAAGCCTGTTTGAGTGACTCTATTTCTTTTTGGACAGGAAACACACCGCTGTTGATCAATCTTAATAACTTAAATGCTAACGCTGTATCTAATTGAAACAATCGCGCAATCGCATTGATATCAGGATGCTCTTTCATAACTTGTGCATAGATGGTCAAGGCTAATGCATAGTTTATATCAATATCTCTTTGTTGAATGACTACCGGCTTGGCAAAAAAATAACCCTGAAAATAATCAAAGCCCATCTTATGAGCTATTTTAAAATCATCAATAGTTTCGACTTTTTCGGCAAGCAACTTTAGCTTTTTGTATTTTTGCAGCCGTCGAATAAGCGGTTCAATTTGCTGCAAAGGTGTTATTTGAATATCAAATTTGATTAATTTAACAAGTTTTAAAAACCTTTCCCACTTAGGCTCATATACAAAATCGTCAAGTGCTAACACAAAGTTTTTATGAAACAGCGCACGACATAGCTGGTAGTTTTCTTCAGTCGGCTCAATTGTTTCGAGCAACTCAAGTACCACATCTTGCGAAGGCAAAAATGCACATAAATCCATTTTTAAAGAATCAGGACCGATATTTATCAGTGCTTTTTTACCAGAAGTAATATGTCGAGTGCCAAAATTAAGCTGATTTTCCATGATCAGTTTCGCCGTTGCGACACTTTCTTCAATATCCGGAAAATAATTATCACTACTATTACGAAACAACAATTCGTAGGCAACTACATGTTGACGACGATTGAATATTGCTTGGCGCGCAACAAATACTTGCACTTTTTCACCCTTAAACTCGACTATTGATGGTTAGTTACAAAATAAAAAACAATACTAAGTAACTAAATCATAATGTTATTACAATCCATTATAGCTAGTAAGATGATAAATAGCAGTATTAATTATAAAGTTTACTAATATAGTCCTTTGCTACGTGGGACCATGTAAAGCGAGCAGCCTTTGCATTGCTGACAATTTCGACCCATTGTTTAGGTTGTTCTTGTTTCAGAGTAAGAGTATTAGCAAAGCACGTTACTAGCGCCTCGCTTTGTGTTTGTAATGTGTCACCACTAAAACTAAAACCATTTTCCATATGTGTAATGGTATCCTTTAAGCCACCAACTTGGTGCACTAAACAAGGCTGTCCAGCTCGCATAGCTAGCATTTGGCTAATACCGCACGGTTCAAAGGAGCTTGGCATCAAGAATAAGTCTCCTAACTCATACAGTAATTCGCCAACGTTATTACCATAACCCCTTAAAAACAATAGGTTACTATTACGCGCCATGGCGGCTGTCATGACATCTTCAAGAGCCGCGTCACCGGAACCTAAAATTATCATACGTCCTTGCTGTTCATTTAACTTTTCACACAATGCATCAAGCACTTGCTGGTTTTCGTAGGGTTGGCGCAGTAACAAAGCTTTTTGATCGGTTAGGCGTCCAACACTGGTGACTAAAGGCCCTTTAACTGGCTGCTCAATAAACTGCTGTAACCGCTGATGAGCTATATAGTAACTGCTTTGCAGGTTAACTTCTTTAGCCATCCAAGCAAACAATGCCTGCTCTATTTCAAAGTATAATTGTGATAACGTACTGCTTATCTGCGCATTTTGATTGTGCTCAGTGTACTCACAGCCATTTAATATTCCGACGACTTTATTGTTTGCCATCGCATTATTCAAATCGCGCTCTAAACCTTCGCCACCAAAAAAGCCGTTATGCGGTTCACTGGCTTGCAATACTTCTAGTGCGTAGCTTGGAGATACTAAATGTATCTTATCAACTAAATTGATAGCGCTGCGCATCGGATTAAAGCAATGAGGATAACGCGGATCGCATAATACCTCGCCGTTATAACTTAACGCCGGAAACCATGCTTCTAAACTTGAATCATCTCCTTTGAATGGGCGGATCCCTTGCAGTGCAATATTGTGTACTGTAAATATACTACGCAAAGAAGAAAAAGATGCAAACCGATGATCAAACTTTAACAATACCGCCACACACGCACTGTGCCAATCATGCAAATGCAACACATCGGGACGGGTGATAACACCTTGCAATAGCGCTTCACACACTGCAGCATTAAATAATGCAAACTTAGTGGCATCAGTGGCAAAAGGTCGGTCACCATCATCATTACAGTATACAGCGCCATGGTGCTGGCTAAATAACGGATGTGACATTACTAATTGCCTGACTTGCTGCTGATCTACATATACTTGCGACACTTGAACATCATAAATATATCCTGCAAAGGGCACATGGAGCGTGCCTAATTGCACACGCTCTAACGCGGTAAAACCATAATCTGGAATAACCACGTCAACGGTTAAGCCAAGCTCCGCTAATGCTTTGGGACAATCTCGTAGTACATCTGCAACACCACCCACTTTGGCATTTGGTAAAGCGTCATTTTCGGCCGCAACCATTAATACATGCATCTTTTTCTTACTTCCTACAACTGTATGATATTTAAGCTAACTGTTTACTCTCACGCTCTTGGCGCTCAAGCTTTTTGGAAAGTTCTGTGAGCATTTCACGAGTCACTAATACTATGCCCTTTTTAGACACTCTAAAACCATTTTCCTCGTCGACCTTACGATCAAAACCGATTTCAACACCCGCAGGCACTTCACAACCGCGGTCGATAATAGCACGACGAATGCGACAATTACGTTGAATAATTGCACCTGGTAATATCACCGACTCTTCAATTTCACAGTATGAACGAATATGTACATTAGAAAATAACAGTGATTTACGAACCACCGAGCCTGAAATGATACAGCCGCCTGATACGGTTGAATCTACAGCCATGCCACGTCTGTCGTCATTATCAAAAATAAACTTAGCGGGTGGCAGTTGTTCTTGGTAGGTCCAAATAGGCCAAGTTGGATCGTATAAATCCAGCTGTGGTTCTGGCATCACCAGCTCCATGTTTGCTTCCCAAAATGAGTCCAGTGTACCCACATCGCGCCAATAAGGTTGGCCGTCATGACCAGGCTCTCGAAATGGAAAAGCAAATACATTATGCTCTTCAATAATTGCCGGAATAATATCATGGCCAAAATCACGGCCTGAACCTTCGTTTTCTGCGTCTTTTTTTAGTTGTTCAAATAAGAACTCAGTATTAAATACATAATTACCCATTGATGCTAAGCAAGTCCCCGGACGACCAGGAATTGAACTTGGCATTTTCGGTTTTTCGTCAAAACGACGCACTCGCTTTTCTTCATCTACCGTCATCACACCAAATGTTTCTGCAGCTTCCTCGCAGGGAACTTCTATACAGCACACTGTCATGTCCGCACCAGTTTCTACATGTTTTGCCAATAAGCCACCGTAATCCATACGGTAAACATGATCGCCAGATAAAATCATTACATATTTAGGTAACTCATGACGGATAATATCCATATTTTGAAACACCGCATCAGCAGTGCCGCAATACCATTCGTCACCATAACGCTGTGATGCAGGTAATATCTCTACAGATTCACCCAGTTCCTTTTTAAAATGACCCCATGCACGGTTAACATGGCGGATCAGCGAGTGCGATTTATATTGTGTTGCAATCCCAACACGACGAATACCTGAATTAATACAGTTTGATAGCGGGAAATCGATAATACGATGTTTACCACCAAAATAAACCGCCGGTTTGGCCCGCCAATTTGTTAATTCATGTAAGCGTGAACCTCTGCCCCCTGCTAAAATCAGTGCGTAGGTTTCTCGTGTCAGACTACTTATGTAGCGATTTGCATAACTTGGCATAATTTATCTCCGTATTAATCTTTGCTATTGCTTATGGCTGTGTCGGCCGAACTAGATGTTGTTAATGCTTCTAAATGCCAAATATCATCACTGTATTGGCTGATCGTTCTATCACTTGAAAAAGTACCACTGGCCGCAGTATTTAAAATACTCATTTGCGTCCAATGCTGTTGATCTTGATAAGCGTGTTCAACCGCTTTTTGAGCTTGTACAAAACTATCAAAATCGTGGGCAACCAACCAAGGATCATGAGGGCTTTTGATTGCACCAATAATGTCGTCAAATAAACCAGGTTCGAATAAATTAAAGTGCCCACTTTCAAGTAATTGCATAACATTCAGTAAGTCAGGTGTATTATGAATAATATGTAATGGGTTATAGCTTTGTTTTATTCCCTCAATTTGCTCAGCTTGTGCGCCGAATAAGAAGAAGTTATCAGCTCCTACTGCATCGCGAATTTCTATGTTAGCACCATCTAATGTGCCAATTGTCAGCGCACCATTCATCATAAACTTCATATTACCGGTACCAGATGCTTCTTTACCTGCGGTTGAAATTTGTTCAGACAAGTCTGTTGCGGGGCAAATAGTTTCCATTGCTGTAACATTATAATTTGGTAAAAATGCCACCCGTAAATAAGGCTGAGCAAGTGGATCTTTGTTGATCACATCTGCAACATTATTAATTAGCTTAATAATGCGCTTAGCCATGTAATACCCCGGTGCTGCTTTGCCTCCTAGTAATACACAGCGTGGCACTAAATTGGCGGTATCGCCACGACGAATACGGTCATATAGGTGAATAATGTGTAATACATTCAGTAATTGGCGCTTATACTCATGAATTCGTTTAACTTGCACATCAAATAGCATGCTAGTATCAAATTCAACACCACAACGTGCTTTGACTAAATCAACTAGCCGTTGTTTGTTTTCAAGTTTGACGCTTTGCCATTGTTTATGGAATTTAACATCATCATAATAGCGACGCAGCTGGCTAATTTGCGCAAAATCCCTCACCCAATCTTGACCAATTTTTTCACCAATCAACTGGGTTAGTTTAGGGTTACAATGAGCTATCCACCGCCTTGGCGTTACACCATTAGTTTTATTGTTGAATTTTTCAGGCCACAATTCATAAAAAGTTTTAAACAAACCTTCTTTAAGTAATTCTGTGTGCAATGCTGCTACGCCATTAACTGAAAAACTGCCAACAATGGCTAAATACGCCATTCTTACTTGTGGATCTGAGCCTTCTTCAATTAAAGACAACGCTTGTTGTTTTGCAACATCACCCGGCCATGCCAACGCAACTTGAGCAAGAAAGCGCGCATTTATTTCATAAATTATTTCAAGAATACGCGGTAATAAACGCGCAAATAATGACACAGACCACTTTTCGAGCGCTTCTGGAAGCAACGTATGATTGGTATACGCCATGGTTTTTGTGGTGATCTGCCATGCAGCATCCCAATCCAAGTCATAATCATCAATCAGCAATCGCATTAACTCTGCAACAGCAATACTTGGGTGGGTGTCATTAAGTTGAAAAACATGAAAATCAGCAAAATCACTAAACTTTTCACCATGCTGTGATACCCATAGACCAACAATATCTTGTAAGCTCGCCGACGATAAAAAGTATTGCTGCCTTAAACGTAGCTCTTTACCATTTTCGCTGCTGTCATTAGGATAAAGTACCATGGTGATTTGTTCGGCAAGATTTTTATGCGCGACGGCTTCTGAGTAACTACCGGCGTTAAACTCACCTAAATCAAACTCATCAGTGGCTTCTGATTTCCAGAGTCTGAGGGTGTTAACTATGTCATTTTTATAGCCAGGGATCGGCACATCATAAGGGACAGCTAATACATCTTCAGTGTCTAACCATTGTCGATGAATGCGTCCGTTCTTATCAGTATAACTTTCAACATGGCCAAAAAACTTAACACGCTTGGCTTGCTCTGGTGCGCTCAGCTCCCATGGATGCCCTTCACGTAACCAATTATCAGGCTGCTCTATTTGATGGCCATTTTCGATTGACTGGTTAAACATGCCGTATTCATAACGAATACCATAACCGGTTACAGGTAATGCTAAACTCGCACAACTATCTAGAAAACACGCAGCTAAGCGGCCTAAACCACCATTACCTAACCCAGCGTCATGCTCTGCTTGCGCAACATGTTCAATGTGAGCGCAATAATTATTAAGTGCAAGTTTGACTTGCTCTTCTAAATCTAAATTTAAAATGGCATTACCTAGTGCTCGGCCCATTAAAAACTCAAGTGATATATAAGCCGTTTTACGACGCTTTTCACTGTGCATTTGCTGTTTTGTTGCTCGACAACGAGCGACTAATCGATCGCGAATTGTCAACGCTAGTGCGTTATACAAATACAGTTGAGACTTTCCGACCTTATCGCGCCCAAGGGTATAATAGAAATGGCGTGATAAATCATCTTCAAGCGTACTTTCATCTATTAAAGGGGCATCTTGCCAACCTTTAGCAACACACATTTGTTCACCATTATTCGCCATTACATTCGTCCTCTAAATTGGCTGTAAAAACCCAACTGCTTTGTGCAGCAACCTCAAACTGTTCTGTATTTTTAACCATTGCTTGATCAACACTGCTAAGCGCTAAACGCCATACCGATAAATCGTGATTAGCAGGTAATTGACATTTAACTGCCACATTACTGGCATTCAAAATAATGAGTAATGCCGTATTTAGTTGTGTATCTTTTAAGCTATACATCAAAAACTGTTTTGAACCATCATGCCAGTCACTTTCTTGCATGGCTTGGCTTTGCTCGGTATACCAATCAACACTAAATCGCTTATCGCTATCGTGTAAAAATACACTGTGTTTAAACACACAGTGTTGCTTTCGTAAGGTCAATACATCGTCAATAAAACGAATGAGGCTGTGGCTACGCTGCGAGTCTTTCCATGCCAGCCAACTAGTGCGGTTATTTTGACAATAAGCATTGTTATTCCCTCCTTGCGAGTGCCCCATTTCACTGCCTGATGACAGCATAGGCACCCCTTTGGAAAGTAGTAAGGTAAGTAAAAAGTTTTTTTGTTGTTGTAACCGCATGGAGGTAACTTTTAAATCATCAGTAAAGCCTTCAACACCGCAATTAAACGAATAATTAGCACTGTGCCCATCGCGGTTTTGTTCACCATTTGCTTCGTTATGCTTTTGTTCGTAACTCACTAAATCGGTTAAAGTAAAGCCATCATGACTGGTTATAAAATTAATACTATTTAATGGCCCACGGTGATTATGATCAAACAAATCAAAAGAGCCATGTAAACGTTTTGCAAGATCAGCCAGCATATTGTGCTGCCCTTGCCAAAAGCGCCTAACAACATCACGGTATTTATCATTCCACTCACGCCAAGGCGCAGGAAATGCTCCCAATTGATAACCACCAGGGCCTATGTCCCAAGGCTCAGCAATTAATTTCACTTGGCTTAACACTGGATCTTGATTGATTGCTTGTAAAAAACTATGGGTTTGGCTAAAGCCATGCGGCGTCCGTCCAAGAATAGTTGCTAAATCAAACCTAAAACCATCAACACCCATTATTTCTACCCAATAACGTAAGCTATCGAGTACCATTTTCAAGCTAAATGGGTCGTCTATATTTAAGGTATTACCACACCCAGTGTCATTGATATAAACTTCAGGGTTATCGTTAACACTACGGTAATAACCAGGGTTATTTAGGCCGCGCCAAGATAACAAAGGACCGTCGCTACCAGCCTCTGCGGTGTGGTTGTAAACCACATCTAAAATCACTTCAATACCCGCTTGATGAAGTTTAGTAACCATTTGTTGAAATTCACCAATTTCATCAGTTACTAAGTAATCTTTATTTGGTGTAAAAAAATTTAATGTATTGTAACCCCAGTAGTTTTGCAGGCCTTTGGCGGTTAAAAACTGTTCGCTAATAAAACTATGTACCGGTAACAATTCTAAAGTGGTTACGCCAAGTGTACGTAAATGCTCTATAAAACTGGGATGGCTCAAGCCCAAATAGGTACCTTGTAGCTGACTTGGAATAGAGGGATGTCGTGCTGTGGCGCCTTTAACGTGACATTCATAAATAACCGTTTCTCCCCAACTATGGCCCGGTTTTTTACCTTGATAAGGCTGCAGCTGTGTGACTTTAGATTTAGGGATATCAATGGCGTTATTTACCGTACTCAAAGTACCTTTAGGCATTTGCCCATAGTGGCGTTCACTCCAGGTAAACTCACCAAATAAATCTTTTGCATAGGGATCAATTAACAATTTTTGGCTATTAAAAAACAATCCTTTTTTAGGTTGATATTCACCTTCTGCGCGATAACCATATAAAGTGCCCATAGCCAGTGGGGTTATATGTAAACTCCATATCCCCCCTTCATTATTATTCATTGCTAACTTTAAAACTTCGGTATGACCACTGGCATCAAATAAACACACATACAACTGTTTAGCCAATGGCGCATAAACGGCAAAATTTACACCGTTTGTTAATACACTGGCTCCCAGCGGAAAAGTTTGCCCTTTATTTAATTCAATCGATAAACTCATCAGCCACCCTTTTTAAATAAACCGTCGCAAGCGCTGGCAGTGAGAGTTTAATACTATGTTGATGCCCGTGGCATGGAGTTGCTGTACTAGTTGTTTTAGCTGATTGCCCACACACTTGTACTCCAGAACCAAATAACTGTTCATCATCGGTATTTAAAATTACTTCAAATTCACCTGAGCTTGGCACACCAATACAATAATCATGATAAACCGTTGGTGTGAGGTTACTTACCACAACCACGTAATTACTTGCTTTCTTAGCAAAGCGAATAAAACTAAAAATACTCTGTTGAGCATTTTGATTATCGATCCAGCTAAAACCTGACGGTTCAGTATCTAGCTGATGTAAAGCTGGAACTTCGCGATATACTTTATTGAGCTGCGCGATAGTTCGTTGCACACCTTGATGCGATAGATGCTCAAGCAAATGCCAATCAATTGATTGATCATGATTCCACTCGCTACGCTGGGCAATCTCACCGCCCATGAACAGTAATTTTTTGCCCGGATGCGCCCACATAAATGCATAGTACGCGCGTAAATTTGCAAATTTTTGCCAATCATCACCAGGCATTTTTTCAATTAATGAGCCTTTACCGTGCACCACTTCATCGTGGCTCAAAGGTAAAATATAATTTTCACTATAGGCATACACCATCGAAAAAGTTAATTCATGATGATGATGTTGGCGATATAATGGATCGCGTTGCATATAGTGAAGGCTGTCGTTCATCCAGCCCATATTCCACTTGTAGCCAAATCCTAAGCCATCATGATTCACCTGACGGGTAACACCAGGCCACGCTGTTGACTCTTCAGCCACCATCATAATGCCGGGGTTATTAGCATAACAACGTAAGTTAACTTGCTTTAAACACTCAATAGCACCAAGATTCTCGCGCCCGCCAAACTTATTCGGGATCCACTGTCCATCTTCACGACTGTAATCAAGGTACAGCATTGAGGCAACAGCATCGACACGTAATCCGTCAATGGCAAATTCTTCTAACCAATACATTGCATTAGCAACTAAAAAGCTGCGGACCTCTGGGCGATCATAGTTGTAGATATAGGTATTCCAATCTGGATGGAAACCTTGACGCACATCGGCATGTTCAAATAAATGTGTGCCATCAAAACGATGCAAGCCATGCGGATCACTTGGGAAGTGGCCTGGAACCCAATCAATGAGTAAACCAATGTTAGCTTGGTGACATTGCTCTACAAAATAACGAAAATCATCCAAACCGCCAAACCGACTCGTTGGTGCAAATAAGCCAACTGGCTGATACCCCCAAGAACCATCAAATGGAAATTCACTGATCGGCATAAGTTGGATATGCGAAAAGCCTTGTTCAGTGACATAATTAATTAACCGCTGTGCTAATTCTTGATAAGTTAAATAACGATCTCCCTCTTCTCGCTGCCAAGAACCTAAATGCACTTCATAGATAGAGATAGGTGCATCAATCGCGTTGCGTTTAACGCGCTGACGTTGCATTTTATCAGTTAGTTTAATTGCTGCGGGCCGAGTTTGAAGTACTGAAGCAGTGCCTGGTGCTTGCTGCATTTTAAATGCAAATGGATCAGCCTTTTCGAGCACTTCGCCACTGAGAGTTGTTATAGAAAACTTATAACACTGACCTTCACTGAGCTCTGGAATAAATAAGTCCCAGACTCCAGACGCAGGGTTAAAACGCATAAAGTGTTGGCTTTGCTGCCAGTGATTAAATTCGCCAATAACTGAAACACTGCTAGCATTAGGTGCCCAAACACTAAAACGTACACCTGAAACACCTTTAAAATCAATAAAGTGGGCACCAAGATGGCGATATGCGTGCTCTAATGTGCCTTCATTAAATAAGTACATAGCACTATCATCTAGGCTGCTATCAAAACTATACACATCTTCACAAATAACCTGACAATCGCTGTAATCTACCACTAGCTGATAAGCTGAAATATCTTGATTATCAAGCTGTGCTATAAATAAATCTGAATCACCATAGCGTGTGCTAACAATCATTTGCTGAGGCAGTTTTATCGTTACTTTTGTTGCCCCGGGCATATAACAGCGTATTTCACTGTGCGTGTCAGTAATTGCATGTACGCCTAAAAAACTAAACGGATCTTTAAAACAGCCACGCTTTAAAGCATTAACTTGTTGATCATAGTGCTGTGACTTTGCGGTTTTACGAACAATACTGTTCATTTAATTAGTCCTTATGGAATTAATAGCACTGAGGAATGCACTGTGACGTGTGAATATTTGTTCACTTGAATGCGTTAATACCCGACGCCAATTAGGGTATTCTTGATCCGTTCCAGGAATGTTTACAGGTAACGTTTGCTCATCTAAATCATCGAGCTGGATAGTAAATAACCGCGCTGGTGCAGCGGCCAAGCCTAAGGTCAGCGCCTGATAAACATCACTTGCTGTACTATCTAAAAACAAGGTGTGTGCTGCACATCCTGACAGAAAACGCAGTAGTCGTTGTTTTTCAATATCTCGGTCTGCACGCAGTTGAGTTAACTGTTGTTCATCAATTAATTGATATTTTAATTTCAAAGTAAGATCAAGCCCCTGCCACCAACCAAAGAAAGGCGGTACATCATGGTTTGCAACCATTAACAATGATTGTGGCGCAAATGACTGGGCCGCTAAGAATTCACCTTGATAATCTTTTTCAAAATAGAATAAGCTATTTGAAAATATTGCTTTATCTGCAAGTGCAGCTTTCACCTCTGGTGGAACAACCCCAAGATCTTCACCAATGACAATACATTGATTCAAATGGGATTCTATTGTCAGTACCGCTAATAAATGCTCAAATGGATAATACACATAGCAACCATCTTGTTGCTGTTGATGCTCGAAACACCACCATAAACGGCGAATTGCCATAACATGATCGATACGCAAACCACCGACGTTTTCCATGTTGGCACGGATCAATGCTCGGTAGTAGCTAAAATTATTATCACTGAGCTTAATCGGATTCAGTGCTGGCAATCCCCAGTTCTGGCCATGCTCTGCCCATGGATCAGGCGGTGCGCCTACATAAGCAGAATCGGTAAATAACGATTGTTGATTGAGGAATTCGCTACCATCGCCGGCGCAACCCACCGCTAAATCATTGATCAAACCAATACTCATTCCCTGCTCTCGGGCGGTAGTTTGGCATAATTTTAATTGCACATATGCTTGCCATTGCAAGTAGTAAGCAAAGTCGCTGTCAGTAACTTTTAAGGTCGCAAGTGTCGCACCATGTTGTTGACAAAAATCACTAAAGTGTTGTTTGCGGTGCTTACTCCCATGCATACAAAAATGCTGGTATAGCAAGTTAAAGGCTGCGTATTTGAACTCACTCACTGCACTGTAATTAATATACTGCGACTGCAGAGTCCGCTTTTTAAAGTCACTCGCATAGTTGCTTTGTAAATACGCAGTGATATTGGGGTTATTAATGCTGTCATCGCATAAATCAATTGATATATAGAGTGGATTTAATAATGCACGATTATTCGGGCTATATGGACTTGCTCGCTCTGGTTGCTCAGAAAATAATAAATGCAGTGGATTGAGTAAAATATAATCCAGTTTATGACTTGCTGCTTGCTCTGTCAGCGATAATAAATCGGCAAAATCGCCTATCCCTAGTGCTGCATTATTTTTTAAACTGTAAAGTTGAATTGAAAGCCCACTTTGTTTTTTATCCGTCACTTGAAAGCTATATTTAGGTGTCACCCACAGTTGAGTTTCAGCCGTTAAACCTGCAACGTTAATGCTTGCATCATGATAACCAGTAGGCAATGCTGGAAGCGGGAAAATGAGCTCTAAATAAGTGACGTCGTTAAACAAATAATCGCCACTGCATTGTAAATCAGCTAATTGGTGAGTAATGCTGGGCAAATCAAGCTGCGCAAATGAGACTGTACATTGTTGCCCTAACATACGCTTATCAATACGCACTTTAACGGCTGGTTGTTCAGCACATACCAAACTACAATCGGGTACTAATTGCAGCCATTTATTGGCATCTAAGCTGATATTTAAATGAGAAATTTGGGCGTGATCCGTAACATCAACACCACAACAACTGAGTGCCGCACTGCGGGTTGCATCGCTAAAAACCACGTGTTCACCAGTATACTTGGTGTATTCATAGCCAATACCATGTAGATAAAAAAGCTGTGAAAGAGACTCCATTTACCACGCCTTAAATACGTTGTGTATTGACTATGCTATTTTCTGTACCAAAACTGTTTGCTATGTATCCATCGGCATGATGGTCATTGTCCCAAATAGTACCATTAACTAAATACCGAAAATGAAACTGTTGATCGTTCGGTAATCGCTGCTTGAGCTTAAAACATTGTTCTTTTTTATTAAACTTCATTGCAACAGGTTGCCAATCAGTAAATTCAGCGACTAACTGAACTTGCTCAGCCTGAGGATGCTGAAATTCAAATGTTACTTCAGCTTCGTTTTTAGTTTTAAAAAATCGTTTACTTAACATATTGGGCTCCAAACTAAACCTTAAGGTCAATTAATCCTTGCCACAGAAGTGCGTTCAACTACTCAACATACGCAGGGCTGTAAAATATTATTAGTGCGTGTTGACCTTTCAGAGTCAAAATCTTCAACCTTTAGGCTGTATGTTCGATCGGTATACTACGTTATCGCACAATTTATGTAGATAAAACACTACTATGTGCTCTGTCTAGCATAAAAACCAAACATACTGCGGTAAAAGTAAACTCAAAAAATAAACACGCTCTAGTTAAACAAAGTTATATTTATGCTTTATG
>MDTG01010933.1_pt1 | contig 18941 bp, 7 predicted proteins | sample 811421 | NCBI WGS metagenome assembly MDTG01 (sample SAMN05326645, study PRJNA326480) | marine metagenome | isolation source: seawater | place: Pacific Ocean: South East | collected 2011
CTTAGAATCTCGATGTTAAAAGGCTTATTGATATACGCATCTACACCAATTTCCAAACTTTCGATATTGGTTTCTCTATCAGTTTTACCGGTTAAAAGGATAACAGGAACATGATTTATATAAATATTTTTTTTGATTTTTCGGGTAAAGGAAATACCGTCCATTTCAGGCATTACCACATCACTAATTATTAAATCTGGTGGATTTTTAGCTACTTCAGGAAAAGCCGTTTTCGCACTGGAGAATGTTTTAATATTATATGAGATGTTTAATTCGGAAGCAATATAATTCCTGATCTCTGCATCATCATCGACAATAAAAATGGTAGGGATTTCTTTTTTAGAAGTTGCATCTTCTATGTTTTCTTCAGGGGCGATATATGAAACACTTTTTCTATAAGAAACATTTTCTATACTAATTTCTGATTCTGAAAAAATATCTTCTTCATTTAAATGATCTTTCCCCAGCGGAGCAGTAATTACAAAAGTACAACCAGACTGATCTGAATTATTTTTTGCGCTTACCGTACCATGATGAAGTTCTGCTATAGATTTTGTGAGATGCAAGCCTATACCCGTACCTTCAAACTGCCTTTGATTATCTCCTGAACTTCGATAGAATCGATTAAAAATGTTTTTGATGTCTTTTTCTTTTATACCAATACCATTATCTTTAATCGAAATTTCAAAACGATTCCATTGTTCATTCGTGCAAATCTTCAACTGTATACTACCACCATGTGGACTAAACTTTATGGCATTGGAAACAAGATTTTGAATAACCTTATCAAAATGTCTTGGATCGATATAGGCGTATAGTTCTTCTTCACTATGAAGGATTTCAAAATCAATACGCCTGCTCTCTATCTGATCTTCAAATAGGGCAACAATATTTTTAATAAAACTAATAATCTCGGTTTTCCTGAATTTCAATACAATTTTTCCCTGATCAAATTTACGAGCATTAATAAGCTGATTTAAAAGATGGAGCATTCTTTCTGAATTTCGCTCCATTACCTTATATAATTTTTGCCGATCTTCACTTAAATCGGTTTTAATCAACCTGTTTAACGGATTAATAATTAAAGTAATTGGCGTTTTTAAATCATGTGAAATGTTGGTTAAAAATTGCAGTTTGGCTTCATTAATTTGCTCAGAATGCTTGTGCTCCAACAACTTTTTCTTCGTACTTTGTCTATTCTTAATGATCTGAATAACTACATAAGTAAGCCCCATAAATAATAGAAAATAACCAATTTTTGCCCAGCTGGAGAGATACCATGGCGAATGAATAATTATCGTTAATTCTTTTTCACCCGAGTAATCGTCAATATCTTTTGCCTTTACTCTAAAAGTATAATTACCCGGCTCTAAATTATTAAAGGTAACGGTATTTATGCCGGGCCGTAACTTTATCCATCTTTCCGAATTTAAAGCATAAGCATAGGTGATCCATTCCTGGTGGCGGAAAGTAAAAGAAGAAAATTCAATACTAAAATCATTATCCCGATAATTCAGCTCAATAGTATCTGCTTCAATTATCGGTTTATCTATAATCGAGAATTTACCAGATTTCATTCCCTTTTTTATAGGTTGATCCTGAATATAAAATCCGGTAATCCTCAAATCGAGTTCGCTGCCCGATGCTTTTATTTCTGAAGGTTGAAAATAAGTAACCCCATTGGTATTGCCGAAGTATAATTTCCCTTCCTCGTCAAAAAATGATGCACTCTTATTAAACTCATTCCCCTGAAGCCCATCTCTAAAATAATAGTTTTTAAATTCTCCCGTATTTTTTTCGAGCTTCGCTATTCCGTGATTCGTACTTATCCATAAGTTTTTATCCAAATCTTGTTCTATAGCGCAAATTACGTTGCTGGGCAAACCATCTGTAGTATGGTAAACTTTTGTAATTGTATCATTTTTGGGTTTAAAATATAAACCTTCAGAAGTACCTATCCACAAATTATCACTTTCATCCTCAAAAAGATTATAAATGATTTTGTTTCGTAAAATATGATCTTCTCCTTCTTTATTTTTAAAGGTATTTTTTTGGATATCTAAAGTAGTTAGTCCATCGTAAGTTCCTATATACAGCTTTTTAGTATTAGAATATAAAAGACAATTAATCCATCTATTTTGAATCCTTTCTGATTGCTGATTATCTAAAACGTTATAGTCTTCAAATATTTTTTTATCAAGATTGTATTTAAAAAGGCCGTAACCTAAAGAAGCTATCCAGATGTTTTGTTCTTCGTCTTCAATGATGTCATAAATACGCGCGATCCTATTGCCTTCCTCATCTTTAAAATCATTTATAAAATCGAGTTTGTTTGTTTTTCGATTTAGTTTTGCGAGACCTTTTAGATATGTACCTACCCATACCTGATTGTTAGAGTCTTCAAACAAACTCATCACACTAACCGAACCTTGTTTTCTTTCCGTTGCAATATGATGTGTTTGTTCTTTATCTTTATTAATGCCATACAATCCATCTCCATCTGTCCCTACCCATAACACACCTCCATTATCCTTAATGATCGAAGCGATACTATTAGAGCCTATTATATTGTTTTTGACAGACTGGTAACCAATATAATCAAAGTTATTAGCCTTATCAGGAACCAGTAAAGCCCCTTTCTGATAAATACCTAACCAAAAATTGTTAGCATCATCCTGAATTATAGAGTGAATCTTGGTTTTTGTAAAATCAAAATTGGCAATACTAAAATCATTTTCCCGTATCTTATTTGTCGCTGGATCGTATAACCAAAGTCCTTTTCCATCAGTTCCCACCATCACCTCTGCCTTAGCATTTACAGACAAGGATTTTACAGGAAGCTTTTGGGAGTCTCCTATCTGTATAAATGTATCTTTTTTACGGTTATACTTAAAGAGTCCTTGAGTTAAACTTCCTACATATAGATCATTGTTTTCACCCTCTTCAATAGAGGATAAAGAGGTTTCAAGATCACCATTTTTAAAATATGTTTTTATCTGATTAGTACTATTAATCTTATACAATCCATGTGATTGATTTAATACCCATAGATCACCATTAGCATCTTCAAAAATCTTTTCGAAATATTGATCTGGCAATAGATTAGGAAGTTGTATGGCTGCCAGACCTTCTCCATCCTTTTCAATTTTAAGAATTCCCTGCCCAGAGGTAGTTAGGAGAATATCACCATTCTGCCTTTGTACAAATGAGGTAACATGAGATCGATATAAATAATGATCTCCAATATAAATAGGAATATAATGAAACTCCTCAGTAGCGTAATCGTAATACTGTAGTCCGTTAAAAAAACCGAAATACAGTCTACCGGCTTTATCCTGAAATATACTTTTTACATAGTTATTTAAAATTGATGTAGAGTCTCTCTCATTTTGCTTATAAATAGTAACCTTGGCACCATCGTATCTATTTAATCCATCCTCAGTAGCTATCCACAAATAACCTTTATTGTCCTGGTAAATTTGATTAATCAGACTACTGGAGATTTCTGAATCTGTTGTAAAAAGCTTACCTACCTGTGCCTCCCCGGCAAAATGAGTGAAGTAAACAAGTAAAAGAATTAAAAATTCTCTTATGAAAGAAAATAACTGGATAATGGGTTTGTCATACAACCTCATTTTAAAAAAGTTTGAAACTAAAAAATCACCTAAAAAACCGAAAACAACTTATAGTTGTAGTTTCATCGACTACAAGTTAACAAAATTTAATTATACTTCAATATTTTTATTTAGAATAAACAATTTAGCAAATAAATAAACTGTCATTTATTAAATAACCAAAAGCCAAGCGTTATAAAAAAATACTATTAAGAAGACAACCGGACCATTATGAGTAAATAATATAAACTAAAAATGATTTACCCGAAGGATCCGAATTGTCTGGAGGAAATTATTGTGTAGCTAAATCTACAAGATGATTAACTATTGGTTTAGGCCTGTTTTTACGATCAAATAATAACGGATAGTCGGTACGTCCGCCTACAGGCCAGTTGTTTCTCCAGGAATTACCATCATTAACGCCCCACATCGTGATCTTCTCCAATTTATCCTGGTGCTTTAAAAAAAGTTTAAAAAAATCGAGGCATCTCGCATTAAAAGCAGTATTTACCGAATCGGGAAGTTTATCAGGATAGGGATTCATTTGTTCCTTATATTCAAAATTTGCTGAAATTTCTGCCCCCTGATTTTCCCAGGGTGAAGGCAGCACCGTAATATCAAATTCTGTTACCGCTACTTTTAATCCAAGAGCCGAAAAAGCTTCAATCGTCTTTTCAAATTCTTCCAGTTCTGGATAGTCCAAGCCTACATGCCCCTGCATTCCTACACCATGAATAGGTACACCCTGTGCCTGTAGCTTTTTAATCATCCGTACGATGCCTTCTCGTTTTTTAGGAATAGAAGTTGAATAATCGTTATAATAAAGTTCAGCATCCGGATCTGCCTTATGAGCTGTTTCAAAGGCTATTTTTATAAAATCTTCGCCCAGTAAATTGTAGAACTTGCTTTTACGTAAAGAGCCATCATCCAGGACTGCTTCGTTGACTACATCCCAGGTTTTTATGCGCCCTTTATAACGGTTTACCACCGTGTTGATATGATCTTTGATGCGCCTGCTAAGTTCTTCCTTATCGATTTCATTACCTGCTTTATCTTTAAAGAACCAGCGTGGGGTTTGAGAATGCCATATCAGGGTATGCCCATGAACCACCATATCATTATCTTCTCCAAACTTTACAAACTTATCTGCAGTATCAAAATTATAATGATCTTTTTGAGGCACAAGACGCCCACTTTTCATGCAGTTTTCTGCAACAATGGAATTAAAATGCGTTTTCACAATCTCCATTTCGGCTGGATTAAAACCTTCTATTTGGCGTACATTAAGAGCAGTGCCCATTAAAAATTTGCCATTTAAAGCATCTTTCAGCTTTCGAGGTTTTTCAGTTTCAAATGTTGCGGTATCAGACATTGCGGTATCAGATTGCGTCCGATTTGGCTTGCAGCTCCAAAAAAACAATAGGATAGCAAAAAAGTAAAATAGGTTTTTCATTAATTCAGTATTAAAAGCATATGTGGACGATAGAATCGCGAGTTGATTTTACGAAAGGTCCAAGTTTAAGAGGTAATTCAAATAAAAAAGAGCCCAATGTAATGTGCCCATTAGGCTCTTTGTGATCTAACACAAACAATTAATTTATATCTATTCCCCCCAATCCTTCTACCACTCCGCGATAGGCAGGTTTACGGGTAAATCCTTCTGTCCATAAACCTATGGGCTCTCCTGCTCTCCAGGATGAAGAAGCCGGACTATCGGTAGGACTCCAGATAGTTATCCCGTACTGTTGAGCTTTAGGAACCAGGCTGAAATACTGATCCATTACAAACTTGTACATTTCTTCTTGAGCTAAATATAGTTCTTCATTTGCCTCAGTGGTTTTCACACCTACGCCAATATCAAGTTCAGAAACTTTAATCATTTTACCGGTAGCAGCAAGCAGCTGAAACATTTCGGTAATCTTTGCTTTATCAGAATCTATATTAATATGCATCTGGGTTCCTATACCATCCACACGAGCTCCCTGCTCTTCTATATAGTTTACATATTCGATAATGCCTTTGCACTTATCCAGGTTATACTCCAGATTGTAATCGTTTATAAAAAGTAAATCATCAGGATTGCTGTACATTTCTGCCAATTTAAAAGCAGTAACTGCATAGTCCTTACCTAAGTAATCCTGCCAGTAAAATTCATCTTCAGCCAAATCGGTTTTGCCTACCCCCGTTTTAAGTTCGTAAGGATTAGCATCATCCATGGGCTCATTAACCACATCCCAGGCATGAGTATTCGATTTTGAAGCAGTCATTATACCTTCGATCCATTTCTCTAGATGAGCGCTAAGTGTATCTTTTTTTTCTTCAGGTGTTCGTTCTTCATATGTCACTCCTTTCGAGTTATACCAGCTTACCACTATATTATCAAAATAATAGGTCGTGGCGTTAGCTCCAAGATTAAATGCGATAGTATTACAGCCAGAAGTATTCGCATCAATAGTAGTTTCCACATTGATGTGCTTCCATTCTGGAGTGGAGCTTATACTACCAAAGAAGTTCCAGTATTTATACCCCCCCGGTGCAGTATGTGCCTGGGTTGGAAAAGAAGCAGCTATCTCTGTACGTACATCCATCTCCAAACGATATTTTTGACCTACTTCTGTAACTTTAGGAAAAGTCACAAATAACTGAGACTCCCAATCATTAGTCCTTACCTCTGCATTCACAATTTTTAAAGCGCGTCCAACCCCATTATATCCCTCTCCTTCAGCGGTAAATGCTATTGGCGCGTTAGGACCATTCGTTTGATACCCCGTAGCATCATCGGTCTCAAAAGATTGATCCAATAAAACCATCCAGTCCGGCCCATCCGGAAGCGGTATTTCTTTAGGCGCTATTGCACTCTTTAAATAAGAAGCATTTTGATTGGCATGCCACATTAGGGTATGCCCATAAATAGTAACGCCTTGCTCTGTGGTATTTTCAACAAATTCATTAACTGAGGTTAAGTTAAGGGATCCATCATCGTTTACAATGGCACCGTGCTTCATACCATAACCTGCTGTAACTTCTTGAAAATTCTCATTCGTTAGAGAAAACATCGCCCCCTGTGCATTATATGCACTCATACTAACTCCTGCTCCCAGTTTAAAGCGAGAATCATCGGATGTATAAGTTTTTAGTTCTTCTAAACTATTTAATTCTTCTTGTTTTTTGATGCTCAAAGGTTTTTCAACATCAAATTCCACGGGATCCATATCTGCACATCCTAAAACTCCCAGCGATATCAAAATCCATAAAAATCCCTTTGCAGTACTTTTTTTAATCATCATTTTTGATTGTTTTAAGGATTTAATACTATTCTAAAACGGGTTTAAAGGTCTCCATCGCCACCCCTCGATTACGCATCACTAAAGTATCCTTAGTAGTAATGTTCAGCTCATCCGTTTCTATTTCATAGGAAAGATAGAGTGCATCCCTATCTTCTGACCCCCAACTATTTTCCTCTCCATCTTTTATAAAGCTGCCACTACCGGTCACGGTGTATTGGGAAGGATTGGAAGAACTAATATTTACATTTCCTTCCTGATCAAAATTGAGTAATAAAACGATGTTCAGATCATTTCCTTCAATATCCTGAATCGATAAAGGTAAATTCACCTGCCATCTGGATTGAGTATCCAGCATAACCACCTCATCATCCACCACGTAATCTTCACGTCTTACTTCGGTACGATCCAATACTGTATTTCCATTTTTTCCAGTGATTACATCCTCGCCACGACGCAGGTAGAAACCTTCCCATGGATTGATATACTTCACTGCATAAAAAATAAAATCTTTGGGTAGCACTGCCCAGTCGGTTTCCACACCGCGTCTTGGTGTAGCCACTTGTGGCTCTCCAAATAAAATAGAGTCTACCACCGTTGCATTTAACATACGTAACGGAATTACATAATTGTTTTCTAAAGATTTAGGATCATCAAAAAAAGCATCGGTAAGCTGCACCTCTACCCCACCGGAAAGCTCTCCGTTTGGGATCACGATATTATCAGACGCCAGCGTATAATGTGATGATGGAAGCGCAAGAACTTCATTTCCTGCACCTTCAAAAACAAGCCCATCAACCAGAGAATTGTCTACCTCAACATCTATAGTTACATTTTGCTTGTTTTCATAAAGCCCACCCATAGTGGCCATAATCATGCATTTACCTTCATTATCTAAGGTAGTATCAAAAATGTCTTCTCCAAGTGTAATGGTACGTACCGGGTATTGATACGCAAAATAGACCACCTGATATTCGTAGTCGGGAAAATCCCAGTCTCCATTTTCACAAGAACTGAAAAGGACTACGCTAAGGAATAGAAATATAAGAATATTATTTTTCATTGCTATTTAATTATTTTTTCGGGGAGGTTTACCAACCTCTGTTTTGTTTAAGAGCTTCAAATTTTAAAAGTTCATTATAGGGCACCGGACCATATTGCATATAATCCTGATAATTACGTTGTTCTACAGTGATCACCTCTGGATCACTATTTTCTATAGCCATCCCTCTGGCGGGCTCGTTAAGATCAAGCCCCCAGCGACGCAAATCCCAAAAACGGAAGCCTTCAAAACACAACTCTAGACGACGCTCATTGCGTATAAGTTCGCGCATTGCGCTTTTATCATTGCGTATAGACTCTAAATAAGCATCTGGCTGAGTAATACCTGCACGCTCCCGTATAGCAGCAATCACATCATAGGCAGAAAACCCATAAGAACCGCTACTGGTAGGTCCCCAGGCTTCATTTGCTGCTTCAGCATAAATTAAATAAAGTTCAGTATAACGTATACGCGGTTTGTAATGCAATTGTTCTGTAGTGGTGGTGGTACTCAAATTAACATCCTGACGCAATAATTTTTTTAAATAATATCCAGTACGGGTAGAAGTCGCTTCCCTGTTAATGGCATCATTGGTGGTACCGTCTACAGCGGTGACGATCGTGCTGCTATTTACCCCTGCTGTAGCGCCATTTACCAAAACATACGTTTGTAATCGCGGGTCTCGATTAGCGTACGGATCATCTGGATTATAACTACTGGCCGCATTTGAAATAGGATATCCATTAGCCGCAGGAAAAGCATCCACCAAATTTTGTGTAGGATTTAGCCTTCCGTTTCCATTAAGGGTGGGTGGAAAATGATCCTGTTCCAGATTGTTACTGTTAGCAACATCACCTCTCCATAAAATTTCAGGAGGGTTAACACCTCCTCCTAAATCTGCAATTTGTGCAGTATTCGTATACCAGGTATGTCCATTTGGTGCCAAACCTGCTAAACCACCATTTAACGCCAATACCTCTCCTGCAAAATTTGCAGCTTGAAGCCAGGTATTCCCACTTGCCTCGCTATAAGCGGGACTTGCGGCTAAAAGTGCTGCTTGTGCCTTAATTGCTTTCACGATACGACCGCTTAAACGCTGTCTCCCCCGCTCTCCAAAAACGCGATTAAAATCATTGGTATTCGTAATACCACTTGGAAGCAAGCTAGGATCATCAATATCTTCAAAATCCAGCGCCAACATCTCATCGGCTTTTTCAAGATCATTAAGTAATTGTTCCATACAATTGGCAAAAGTCGCCCGCGGAACATTGAATTCTGATTGTGGATCTTCTGGTTCAAGAATAATAGGTACTCCCAATAATTCGCCATCTGCAAAACCACCATGTGCTTGCAACAGGTAATACATGTGCAGCCCTCGAAGGCCATAAGCCTCCCCTTTTAAACGTCTGTTGTAGAGTTCATTTATATTCTCATCTGTAGACCATTCTACGTTATCGGCTTCAGAGAGAAAAATGTTAAGATACTGAATCGCTGATCTCGAACTTTGCCATTGCGTAAAAGGATTGAAGTTTGACGCCCACTGCCCAGTGGCTGCTCTTCGGTAATTATTGTCAATATCATTACTCACTGCATCGTCTGTAGCCACATCATTGAAGCTCCAGTTAAGGGTGGGTATTCTTAAGTAGCCGTTAAGCAGCAGTCCTTCTGCATAAGTGGCTTCTCCGTAAGCATCTTCCAGGTCGCGGTTATTTTCTATTGCGGGCTCAAAAAGGTCGTCGCAACTTGTAAGCAACAAGACTGCTATTAAAAGAACTATTAATTTATTATTCATGCTATTTGAATACATATAGATTATTTAAAACAGAGCTTTTACTCCCAGGTTATAAAATCGGGTTCGTGGTGCATCACCTATGTTCAATTCCATTAATTCGGGTTCTGAAGATATGGTTAACAGATTAGCACCGCTTATATAAATGTTGAAGTTTTTGAAAAGTCCATCCCCAAGTATACTTGAAGGCAAATCGTAACTGAGTTGTACTTTAGCCAAATCAATACGATCTGTACTATACAACCAGTAATCTGAAGCTCTGTAATTATTAGAAGCATTTTGGGTTGTAAGCCTTGGGAACGTGGCTGTATTTGCAGTTTCGGGGGTCCATCGATCTCTTACTGTTATTGAATATTTATCTTCCCCGTCAATCCAGAAATACGAATTATCTTTCATTGCCTGCGCTCCAGCCTGACCTGTAGCCAGGGCAAAAAAGGTAAAATTCTTCCAGGTGGCGCTTACGTGTAATCCCGCAGAAAACGGCGCCCCATTCCATCCTGCTTTGCCCAGATAAACCTGATCCTGATCATTGATAATACCATCCCCGTTTTGATCAATATATCTAATATCACCGGGAGTAACATCACCTAAAGCTTCCTGACTGGGCGCATTGGCAATTTCCTCGTCATTGGCAAAAAGGCCATTACTACGAAGCCCCCACATTCCATCCAGCGGAGTTCCTTCGCGATACTGATAGTCATTTTCAAACATCTCGGCACGCCTTGCTGCCTCGGTATCATAGTAAATACCGGCCACACCTATGGCAAAATCAATATTACCTACTTTATTTTTATAAGTTACATCAAAATCAATTCCTACCCGATCATCATTATTATAGTTGATATAGGGAATAAACGAACTATTAGGATATCCCGTTGAAAAATAACTTGGGTATAAAACAGATGCCTGTATAATATTACCTTTCATTCTATTTAGGAAGAAAGCCGTCTGAATATCAAGGGTATTATTGAACAACGAACCTTTAAGCTCTACATTAATTTCCTTTCTTTTCGCAAAAGTTAAATCCGAATTCCCTCCCTGTCTGGAATCCGTAGATCGTGTAAGCGCTCCATCTCTCCAGCTAAACCAGGCCCCATCTGTTTGGGTATAGACATTTTGATATAAATAATATTCATTAATATCTAATCCCATATCGGTACTCAATATTCCGGCAGACACTGAAAGTTCTAAATCATCAACAATCGAAGAATTGGCTAAAAAAGCTTCACGACCTAGCTTCCATGCAACTGTAGCGGTAGGAGAATACCCTGTGCGCTCTCCTTCTGCAAATCTTGCAGAGTGCACAATGCCCTGATTAAACAGGAAGTAATATTTGCTTTTATAATCGTACGAAAGCTGAAGTCCAAGATTTGCACTACTCAACCGGTGATATTCCCCTGAAAATGTTTGCTGCCAGCCTCCTGCCACCAACATTGCCGAGAAATGTTGATCTTTATCAAACTTCGTCTTATAATTTAGCTGACTGGAAAAAGACAGGGTTTGCTGATAGGCACTGTTGCTAATGTTTTGAATCCCGTTCGTGGCGTCCTGACCGTATCTGGTTAAGCTACCAATCTCATCTCTTCCGTTTGTATTTACCCAATTAGCCTGGTACACCGCATACTGATTATTATAGGATTGGTTGTATGAGGTGGAATAATCAACACCAAACATTGCATTAAAAGTTAATCCCTTAATTGCACGTTCCAGATCTGCATCTACCGAAGTATTGAATTGAAATTCCCTGCTGGTATAGGTATTGTACCCTCCTGCATAAATCGCCGCGAAAGAGTTGGTTTGATCAAGCTGTGTACCACCCAATAAAAATCTGCCGTCCACAACATTAGAACTGTTTTGTGCGAGCACTTGTGCAGCAGTATTATTTGCTGAAATTTGATCTATGGGAATAAGTGGCGAAAAGCGATTGGGTCTTGTAGTTGCTGCACTCTCCCAATAATTCTGATCATTGGCATTATTTACTCCGCGCCCATTGTAGTAGATTGCATTTGCTCCTAAAGAGGCCTTTATCCAGTCATTAATTTTTAAGTCTACATTTCCGCGTATATTAAAACGCTCGGTTTTGTTGTTTTTGGCCTCACCAAAATCAATCTGATTGCCGATTCTATAGAAACCTACATCGGTATAATAACGTGCATTTTCATTACCTCCAGAAATTTGTAAGGTGGCGTCATAGCGTTCATAAGCCTTTTTTAAATATTCATCGCTATAAAAATTGATATTTGGATATCTAAATGTATTATTCCCAGAGGCGTGATTGAATATAGTCTCCTCAGAATATAAAGGTGACAAGCCATCATTTTCACGGGCCTCGTTATAAAGCGTCATATATTCTGCGGAACCTAAATACTTGGGATAGCGCTTGGGAACAAACAAACCGGCATCAACGCGTACATCAATTTGTTGCTTTCCTATTGTTCCTTTTTTCGTGGTAATATAGATCACCCCTTGCGCTGCCCGGCTACCGTATAAAGCCGTTGCGGTAATTCCTTTTAAAAAGCTTATTTGCTCTATTTCAACCGGCAAAGCACTGTCCGGATTTCTGGGCACTCCATCAATAAGAACGAGATAATCACTCATCCCCCAAATATTACCTCCATTAAAACCTCCAATAAAAGCATTGATCCCATCCAAACTATAGGTGGTATAATTCTTCTCAAGAATTTCTGGTAGATTAACAAATGAAGTCCCTCCGGCTATAATATCTTCTTCATCTACTTTACGATAAGCAGTTTGTACGTTCCCGTCACCAGATTTAATAAGTATAATCTCATTTTGGTACTCTTCTGCTGTTATGGTTATTGTTACAAAACCATCTGCCGAGATTTTTAAAAGTGCTCCTGGGCTCACATCAATTGAGAATTCACCGGAATCATTAGTAATTGCAAAAGTACCGTCCTGCTCACTTTGAACCAAAACACCTTCAATAGGTTCTCTATTTTCATTCAAAATATGAGCCTCCAAAGCTATTTGCTCTTCGGTCTGAGCGCTTAGCTCGAGTCCAATAAGAACAATTAAAGCAAACAAGACAATTTTTGTATGTAAGTATTTCATTTAATTCTGCGTTTGGATTATAAATTAAAATGCTGCCTAAAATAGATTGGAGAAATTACCAACCCGGATTTTGAGGGAATTCTACATACATATTGGTATCTGCATTTTTAAGAGGCAACCAGTAATGTTTAGTAGAAAAATCTCTCTCTAGGATAATCTCTTCTCTTAAGTTAAGTACCCGGTTTTCGGTAGGATCTTCGGTATTAAAATCGCCGGCCCGGTCAAATTCTAAAGATGTTTTTAAGGTATAAGGTCGTTCAATAAGCAATAACCATCTTCTTAAATCATTAAAACGATGTCCTTCAAACGATAATTCTACGGCACGCTCACGACGCACTTCACTCATAAAACCATCAAGACCAGCGGCTACAGTACCCTCTCCTATAGAAACATGCCCTGCACCTGCACGATCTCGTATCACATTAACTGCCTCTATTGCTGTTTTGGAATAGTTTGACGATTTCCCTTCTGGACTGCCATACCCGATAGCTGCCGCCTCTGCGTACATTAAATACACATCGGCCAAACGCATCCAGGGCAAATGCAGGTTTAAGTTTGCACCGTAGTTAAAGCCATCATCATAACGGTTAGCAGTAATAGGTATAAACTTATAATTAAGAAATCCAGATCGGCTGCCGGTACTAACATCCCGGTAGCTACCTCCCGTATAAAGATTTGCATATCTATGCTGCTCCACATCGGCGGGCATGGCTCCCTGAACTACCTGTACTCCATCATAAATAATATCATGATAAAATCTTGGATCCCTATCTTTCCAGGGATATTGTGGATCGTACCCAGAAGCAGGGTCTGGCTTAGTTATATCTTCAATAGGTAATCCATTTGCCATCCCATAATAGCTCACGTAGTTTGCCGTTGGCATAAAGTTACTTCCATCCTGAATTATTGCAGGCTGATATTGTTTACTAGTTCCCCAGTTTGAACCATTCGCCCCAAAATACGGGCCTCTAAAAATGGCTTCAGTCCCACCGGGGATACGCCACCCCTGGCCTGTAGTATAGAAGTTAACACTATAGTTTTCAAAAGGAACCAGAGAATACGGTGCCTCACCACTTTCGCAAAGCGCTAATAATTCACCAAAAACATCTGCAGCTTTTTTAGCGTAATCTGAATTATATTCGCGAGACCCTGTTGACTCCAAATTCATCAACGGACTTGCAGCCCACAGATAGTTTTTACCTAAATATCCCAGAGCCATGATCTTATTGATTCTAAGGTCATTTTTTCCTCTGGTAGCTGCTCCCGGCTGCGTATCATCCCAGTTTACAGGAAGCAAGTCTGCAGCTTCCCTTAGGTCGGCAGCCGCACGATCTGCGCATTCATGGTAACTAAGTCTTGCCAGTCTTAAAGGCTCATCACTGGGTAATACATAATCGATATAAGGCATGCCGCCAAAATATTGAATCATCTGAAAGTGAAACCAGCCTCTAAAGAATAATAGCTGCCCCTCAATAAAATCACGCTCAGCCGGAGTAGCATCAACTAAAAGATCGAGATTCTCAAGACCAAGGTTAACTTTACGTAATCCGTACCATCCATTTTTCCATAAGTCTTTTTGCATACGATCATCGTTACGTGAAGCGTCTGCCTGGTTTAACCAGGAAGCTCCCCAACCGTCATGTTCTGTTTGCCACCCCCAGAAGTTACCATTATCAAACTTGTGGATCACGTGAAAATTCATGTCGGCAGAGGTGATTTCATCATCTCCCCAGTTCCACGAATTGGTCCAATAGGCATTGGAAAAATCAGGAATACAGTGATACAACTCTTCCGTAAAACCCTGAAAGTTGGTAAAATTTTTAAATGCTTCTTCTTCAGAGATGATTGATTCAGGTTCTTTATCCAGGTATTCCTCGCAAGAAGAGAATACCAGGGTAGCTACAATCACCAGACAAAATCTATTTAAGTTTCTAGAATAAATTTTCATAATAATAATTTTTAAAAGGTGATATTCAATCCGAAGTTGAATCGTTTTACAGTAGGATAAGCTCCTTGTGATGCCCAACCGGTACCTGCAAAATTTGATTCTCTATCATCAGGCATTTTAGTCCAGATATACAAGTTGTTTCCATTTAAAAATAGGCGAAGGCTTTCAAAACCGAAGCTTGTCAAGATCTTAGACTCAGTAGGAAATGTATAAGCAATTTCAGCATTCTTTAAGCGCACATAAGAGCCATCGTAGAAAAATCGTGAACCGTTAGCCGCGCCATTGGTAGTTGTCACCCATCTTGGCACCGGAGCATCTGCATTGGTATTATCTTTGCTCCAATATGATCCTTCATCATAAACGATATTGTTTTGATTTCCCAGGCTATTAAAAACAACCTGCCTGGTTACATTATTAGCTCCAAAAAATTGTACAAATCCGCTTAAGCCTTTCCAATCAAATCCCACAGTCGCGTTATAGGTATTTTGAGGTGCTCCGGCAAAAGCATAAGGTACATTATCAAAACCATCTATAATCCCATCTGCATTAAAGTCTACAATTTGATATCCACCAGGGATTTTTTGGGAGTCGTCTGTATTAAAAGGTGTAGTCCCATATAGCTCGTCCCAGGTATTATAAAATCCATTATCTATATAAGAATAGGCCTGACCAATTGCTTTATTGTTATTTTTTTGATATTCAGGTAACAATTCTGGGTTATCACCTTCAATCACCTTATTTTGTGCGTGGGTCATATTTAAATCTGCCCAAAGACGCAGGTTCTCTCCGAAATAATGATTTAAGTTAAGCACTATTTCATAACCCTGGTTCTGCACAGTTCCAAGATTGGCTACCGGTGCCGTTGTTCCATAATATTCTGGGATTGCACGCTGGTTTCCTGAAATCAATACATCTACACGTTCATCGCGAAAGAAATCAACACTACCACTGATCGAATTATTAAAAAAACCGTAATCGAGACCAATATTTGATTTTTTCACTTTTTCCCAGCTTATATCGGGATTTCCTACGGCAGATTCTGTATACCATACATATGGACTTTGTTCTGCCTGCTCTCCTACGGTACCTAATCGGGCCTGGCCACCATAAGACCATTGTGTTAAGTATAAATATCTTCCGTTCACATTATCATCTCCAATCTCCCCATAAGAAGCTCTTAACTTAAGGTTGTTTATAAAGTCTACTTCTTTCATAAAAGCTTCGTTGGAGATATTCCACCCTAATCCTCCTGATGAAAAGAATGCAAAACGATTACCTGCTGCAAAACGCTCAGAACCATTATAGGCGCCATTATATTCGATAAGGTACCGGTTATCATATCCATAAGTAGTTCTAAACACCCAATCCTCACGATAAAAAGGCAATACACTACCGGTTGCAAACTCATTTCGATTAAAAAGCCCCATTGCTGTAACATCGTGCTTTCCGGCAAAGTTTTTTGCGTAGTTGAGTTGGGTCTGGTAAAATAACCTACGATACGTAGCATCATTGTTTACATCACCTGAAGAAGAGGACCATTTTATGCCCTGTTGATAATCAAATCCGGTATTAGCATCATAAGTCCTACGATAAGTTACGATTCCCGTTTCTGGATCAATATACTTTTCTTGCGGATCATTATAAAGATCATTAACTCCTCGATTTGCCTCCACAAAGGTATTATCCAAGGCAATGGTACCTGTAAATTTTAAACCATCAAGAATTACATCCAAATCCTGCTCGAGGGTAAAGTTGGTTTGAAGCTGTGTATTTGTTACGAATTGTACTCCGCTTATTGCAAGGTTCCTGATCGCATTCCCCTCGCCTCCACCTGAAGGTGCATCATACCCCCATGAACCATCAGAATATTGAGGTAAGTAAATATCTGGCGGAGTAGAGTAGGCAGCAATCCAATACCCATAATCTCCTCCTCCAAACCCCCACGGTGTTTTACGCACTCCATAGGAACCCGAAAGACCTACTTTTAATACAGTACTTGAGGTAAGCTTGAAATCCAGATTGGTACGAACGTTTAAACGGTTAAATCCAAAACCTGGTTGATAACCTCTATTATTATCATATTGCTTTATTAAATCCCCTTCATATTGAAAATCAGCTCCCGCGAAATATTTAACGATCTCAGAGCCACCAGTTATGTTTAAGTTAGCGTTATAAGAAGGAGCATATTCCCTAAATAAAGCTTTGTCCCAGTCTACATTAGGATAGCGCTCTGCTTCAGTTAAGTTTGCAGGAAAACGATATTTATCAATAATATCCTGAGTCTGAAAGAAACTCCAGGACTCTGGCGTCAGTGACAGTTCATTTTCGATAGCTCGATTACGAACTAGGAAAGTATCAAAAGCATCTTTTTTACCGGGGAGTTTTGAGGCTGTTTTTACAGTAGAATTGAGTCGGGCCCTAATAACCGCTTTTCCTGTTTTACCCCTTTTAGTAGTCACAAGAATCACTCCATTTGCACCTCTTACCCCATATACTGCGGTAGCAGAAGCATCCTTAAGCACTGATATTGATTCTACCGAACTTATGGCAATAGTATTTAATGGACGCTCTATACCATCAACAAGTACCAGCGGACTGGAATCATTCCAGGTACTTTGGCCCCGTATAAAAATTCGTGGATCTTCACCACCCGGAATCCCCGTACTTGATGTGGTAATAACTCCAGGCACGTTACCCGCAAGCGCAGAGCCAATATTAGGAACATTCCCGGCACGTTCCAGCTCTTCACCACTAGCCTGCACTACGGCCGCAACAACTGTTTCCCTCTTTTGCTCACCGTAGCCTACGATAACAACCTCCTGTAAAGCATCCAAATCCGAATCCATTACAACATTAATTTCTGTACGATTATCTACCTTTCGTTCTATGGTTTTAAAACCAATAAAACTAAAAACTAAAGTTGCATCTGCAGGAGCCTGAATGCTATAGTTTCCATCCATATCTGTAACTGCACCTACATTAGGCAACTCTTTCACAAAAATATTTACCCCAGGTACAGGTAAGTTATCATCAGAAGAGGTTACTGTACCTGTAATAGTATTCTGAAAATCAATATTATTTCCATAAATCAACGACGAAAAAAAGAAACTAAACAACACTCCTATCACAAGAAACTTTACGAGATGAGGAGGGTTAAGTAATTTTATGCTCATACTTTTTAATTTTAAATTCAATTAGAGGGAGATGCTTTTACGTTGCCTACAAAAAAGAATCACTATAACGTTGTAGTTTTTGATTTAAAAAAATAACTGCGATTACAGTTTTTGGCTGAATAATTATTTTTAACGCTAGTGTTAATTTGAAGTGTAAATTTTTCTCTCATTTATCTATTTTAAGAATCAGTTAGACCAGTATTAAATAATTACAGTGCTACTTTTACCATAACCGTAATTTTTACATCTATTTTTAATGATTTAACAGAAACATCATACTTGATCCTGTAATTTTTTAGTTATCGTTAACGAAATCAAATATATCTGTTAATAATCCTTAACAAAAAACTAGTTGTTACAATTACTTTACGCTAGGTTACATTACTGAAAATAAATATGTAATCTTCTAGTAAAATGAAATGAAAACAACACTTAACACACTGAATTAAAGAATTTTAAATAATTAAAGAATTATAAGCTAAATCATTGGAGAACTTAAAATTTGAGAAATTAAGATCTGATAGAAAAGTAGAATGAAAAAAAATTTGATATAATTCAGAAGGAATCCTGATCATCAACATTAATAATTAATAGCATTTCTTTAACAAATATGCGAAGTAGTCAGAAATTTCAATTATAAAAATTGTGATTGAAAATGTAAGAATGGAGAATAAATATGGAAAGCTTCATTTTATTATAGAAACTGAATCGGTGAATTTTAATCCAGACATGTCATTGCATCTTTCCTAGAAACCAATTAAAATCAATATTATAATAAATACTATCCAAAACTCATTCCCCATACAGCAAGCCCATGATCTTATTAAAAGAATGAGCCAATTCTTCCTGTTCAGGAAGGGATAAATGTGAAATAATACCAGCGACGGAATCGGAAGATAAATCGTCGAGCTTTTGTTGTTCTTTGATGCCTTTTTCTGTTAAACTAATTTTAAAAACCCGCTTATCGTCTTTTGATTTTTCTTTGGTCAATATCGAATTTGAAATCAGTTTTTTGATGA
>MDTG01025266.1_pt1 | contig 18939 bp, 18 predicted proteins | sample 811421 | NCBI WGS metagenome assembly MDTG01 (sample SAMN05326645, study PRJNA326480) | marine metagenome | isolation source: seawater | place: Pacific Ocean: South East | collected 2011
ATCGAAGGGCATTTCCGCGAATTCTTCCTGCCAGAAAGGATCATCCTGCATCTTTTCGCTGGCCGCATCGCAAGTGGCCTTGTCAGGCCAGATCATCCAGCTGAACACGATCCTCTCGTCCGGCTTCGCTTTCGTGGCCATGCGAAAATCGGTAACTTTCCCGTCAGTTACGTCTTCCTCCCAGTTCTCCACGATCTCGGTTACACCGTATTCGGCGAACTTTTCCGCAGACTTGGCGGCAACCGCCAGGTATGCCTCCTTCTTGTCTTCCGGGACAGCGATCAGGAAACCTTGCACGTACATCGGCATTCTCCTTCCACGAGTCGCAGGTTCTGCCTGTTGCCCAACACCGTCAAGCAGGATGCTGCGAGACAAACCTGTTTGCACATCTGTGTTGCAGCCCGAAGTCCAGCCGTATAGGCAGCACGCGACATGACCAAGCTTATCAATCCCCACGAAACCGGCACCACCGAAATGGAGGCACCGGACATCCAGCTAGACGTGCGTGAAACATTCGGGATCGACGTGGATCTGAAGGTTCCGGCCTTCAGTGTGCCCGACGATCGTGTTCCCGATATCGACGAGAGCTATGTGTTCGATCCCGACACGACTCTGGCGATCCTGGCGGGATTTGCGCACAATCGCCGGGTGATGGTGCAGGGCTATCACGGCACCGGCAAGTCGACCCATATCGAACAGGTCGCCGCGCGCCTGAAATGGCCGCTGATCCGCATCAATCTGGATGCGCATATCAGCCGTATCGATCTGGTCGGGCGGGACGCGATTGTGCTGCGCGATGGACTGCAGGTTACAGAGTTCCGTGAGGGCCTGTTGCCATGGGCCTTGCAGCACCCTGTGGCGCTGGTGTTCGACGAATATGACGCTGGCCGTCCGGACGTGATGTTCGTGATCCAGCGTGTGCTGGAGCAGCAGGGCAAGCTGACTTTGCTGGATCAGAACCGGGTGATCCGCCCCAATCCGTATTTCCGCCTGTTCGCGACCGCCAACACCGTCGGGCTGGGAGATACCAGTGGCATGTATCACGGTACGCAGGCGATCAACCAGGGGCAGATGGACCGCTGGAATATCGTTGTCGGCCTGAATTACCTGCCGCAGGAAACGGAGCGTGAGATCGTTGGCGCCAAGACCGATCTCGATCCCGATATCGTGGCCGACATGATCCGTGTCGCGGATTTGACGCGGCAAGGCTTCATGAACGGCGATATTTCCACTGTAATGAGCCCGCGAACCGTCATTTCCTGGGCCCAGAACACCGAGATTTTCGGAAATATCGGTTATTCCTTCCGCCTGTCGTTCCTGAACAAGTGTGACGAGGCGGAACGGATGCTGGTCGCCGAATACTATCAGCGCGTAATGGGCGAGGACTTGCCTGAGGGCGTCGTCAAGAAGGCGTAAATCCGGTTCTGTCGGCGTTTGGTCGAAAGAATGCTTGCCTCGGTCGTGCTTCGCGTTAGCACGATACTTTCATCTGAAACGAGGGACGCATACTTGTTTGATCGACTTTCCATGGGCGTAGTCGGCCTTGCCGCTTCGCTCGCCATCGCCGCCAGCGCCACCGTTGCATTTGCCGACACAGTTGACCGTGACGCGCTGGAGCGCGATCTGGCCGTTCTTGCCGCCGACAACATGGAAGGCCGCGAGGCAGGCACCGCCGCCTATGAGCGCGCGGCGGGCTATGTTGCCGGACGTTTCGTCGCGCTGGGCCTGCAGCCAGCAGGCGACAACGGCACCTATTTCCAGAACGTGCCACTGCGCCGTTACGAGCGTGCGGAGGAAGGCAACGCGCTGGCGATTGATGGCATGGGCGAGCTGGAGCTGTTCGAGGATTACACGATTTCCGGAACCGCCCAGCAGGAAAGCGGACGAATTACCGCGCCGCTGGTATTTATCGGTTATGGCCTGGATATTCCCGGGCGAGACGATTTTGCCGGCGTCGATCTGGAAGGCGCAGTCGCCATCCGTGTTTCTGGCGGTCCTGAAGGACTGAACAGCGAGGAATCGGCGCATTTCCGCTCTACCCTGAACCAGCGGCTGTCCGATCGCGGCGCCATAGGTGTGCTGCTGCTCTACACGCCAAAGCTGGAAGAACGGTACAGCTGGGAACGGCTGAAGGGCTATGCTGGCCACAGTCGCGGATCGTTGACGTGGATATGGCCCGATGGCCGCGCCTATTCGGAAGGGCCGAACATCCTGGCCTCGGGTTCGCTTTCTCCCGACCTGTCGCGTCGAATGCTGGAAGGGCTTGAATTCGATTACGACGACATTGCCGCCATTGAAGCGACGCCGGAAGGACGCTTCCCCAGCTTTGCTGTGGGACGCGAAGTGACCATCGAATTCGCCAGCAACTTTGAAACGATCAACACGCCCAATGTCATCGGCATGTTGCCTGGCTCCGATCCATCGGTGGCGGACGAGTACGTGCTTGTTACCGCGCATCTGGATCACGTCGGTATCGATCCGACCGAGGAAGAGGGCGACGACGAAATCTACAATGGCGCGCTGGACAATGCGACAGGCGTTGCCAGCATGATCGAAGTCGCGCGCCTGCTGAGCGAGGATCCGCCGCGCCGCCCGGTCCTGTTGATTGCTCTGACGGCAGAAGAAAAGGGATTGCTTGGCTCCAGCTACAATGCCGCCAATCCCACCGTGCCTGCCGATCAGGTGGTGGCCAACGTCAATCTCGACATGCCGATCGTTACCTACGATTTTGCAGATGTGGTGGCCTTCGGTGCCGAACGCTCCAACCTCTATCCGCAAGTTGTTGCCGCGACACAGGATTTCGGACTGACTCTCAGCCCCGATCCCCAGCCGGAACAGCGGTTCTTTGTCCGTTCCGATCAGTATTCATACGTGCAGCGCGGTATTCCGGCGGTCTATCTGGACCTTGGTTTTGCCAATGGCGGAGAGGAAGCGCAGGGGATCGTGCTGGAGAACCATTATCACGATCCCTCGGACGAGATAGACCTGATCGATTTTGCCGCGCTCGAACGGTTCACCGGCGTCAACCATGCCATCGCGCGCAATATCGCCGACATGGAAGATACGCCCGCGTGGCTGGCTGACGATTTCTTCGGCACCACTTATGGCGGCCGACTGATCGGCCAGGAATAGAGCCGCTTCATCGCAGGCTCATGTGCCCTCTCGCATAACGTGTATTATTTTGCTAATACACTGACATGACTCGCATGTGGCGCAGCCTATTCACGCGGCGAGAGCCCGAACCGGACCGTTGGACCGAGCGTGATCTCGCGCTCGAATCCGCGCCGTGGACGCCGTTGCATGGGCTGGACGATGATGACTTCGGTCCGCGCGCCGCGCCGCCGCGTTACTACGACCGGGAGCGGTATTGCAGCGGTTGGCGGCGCTTCCTGCCTGAACGGGCGAGGGGGCGCGGCACGCTGTGGTGGGGCAGCCGCATCCTGGCTGCCCTGATAGCCGTCTTCATCGTGCTGGTCGCATGGCTGGCAATCACCGCGCCGCTGTCCAAGAGCCTGGAGCCGATTGCTCCGCCGCAGATCACCCTGCTGGCCGCTGACGGCACGCCGATCGCCCGCAACGGGGCGATGGTGGATGAACCGGTGCAGGTTTCCGAACTGCCCGATCACGTCGTCCAGCCGTTTCTCGCAATCGAGGACAGGCGGTTTTACAACCACTGGGGCGTCGATCCGCGCGGCGTTGCGCGGGCGCTGTTCACCGGCGTGGGTGGCGGCTCCACCATCACGCAGCAACTTGCCAAGTTTACTTTCCTCACCCCCGAACAGACGCTGACGCGAAAGGCGCGCGAGGCGCTGATCGCGTTCTGGCTGGAGGCATGGCTGACCAAGGACGAGATCCTCGAGCGGTATCTTTCCAACGCATATTTCGGGGACAATATGTACGGCCTGCGCGCCGCAAGCCTGCATTACTTCTACCGCCAGCCTGAGAACCTGCGACCCGAACAGGCGGCCATGCTGGCAGGTCTGCTGCAGGCACCCAGCCGCCTTGCCCCCACGCGCAATCCCGATCTGGCGGCGCAGCGATACAATCTGGTGAAGGGTGCCATGGTGGCGGCCGGGTACATTTCGCAGGAGAAGGCCGACGCGATGGGCGTGCCGCAGACAGATGTGCGTACCCGCAACGACCTGCCAACCGGCACCTATTTCGCGGATTGGGGGCTACCTGCCGCGCGCGCCGACAGCGACATGACCTATTCGCGCCAGACTATCACCACCACCCTTGATAGCCAGCTTCAGGCGGCGGCCAATCGCGTGATCCAGCGCGCGCCGCTGGGCGGGGCGCAGGTGGCGCTGGTGGCCATGCGGCCCAATGGCGAGGTTGTGGCAATGGTAGGCGGCAAGGACTATGCGCAAAGCCCGTTCAACCGCGCGACGCAGGCACGCCGTCAGCCCGGCTCCACGTTCAAGCTGTTCGTCTATCTGGCCGCGCTGCGCAACGGGTGGAACCCGGACGACCGGATATCCAACCAGCAATTTACCGAAGGCTCCTATCAGCCAAGCAACGCCAATGGCCGCTATTCTGACAGCATCACGCTGCGCGAAGCCTTTGCCCAGTCGTCAAATGTCGCCGCGGTGCGGCTTCTGGGCGAGGTTGGCAGCGAGGCCGTGATAGAAACTGCGCGCGAGCTGGGCGTGACATCGGCATTGCCTGAAGGCGACCCGAGCATGGCGCTGGGAACTTCGACAATGAGCCTGCTTGAACTGACCAGCGCCTACGCCGGAGTTGCCGGAAACAGCTTTCCCGTGGAGCCGCATGCCTTCCCGACCGAGGAGCCGGGCTGGTTCGACTGGCTGCTGGACGGGCGCGGAAGCCTTGGTTCCAATGACCGGGAGCAGATTGAAGACATGCTGCGCGCGGCGATCAATTCCGGCACGGGCCGTGCGGCGACGCTATCCATCGCCAACTTCGGCAAGACGGGCACCACGCAGGATAATCGTGACGCGTTGTTTGTGGGCTATGCAGGCGAGGGCGCGAACCGCCTGGTGGTGGGGGTGTGGATCGGCAACGATGACAATTCGCCGCTGGGCAACATTTCCGGTGGAGGGCTGCCTGCGCGCATCTGGCGCGATTTCATGCAGGCCGCTCTTGGTGCCTCTGCAGCGCCGCCGCGTCCTACGCCATCGCCTGATCCCAGTGGCCCGGTACAGCCACAGGATGTGCCCGATCTTGGCGACATTCCGCTTGGCGATGGCCGCCGCCTGATTATCAATGATGACGAGGCGGTGCTCTCAACCGATATTGAAGGCGTGCCGTTCGAAGTCAGGATGCGCGGCGGAGAACTTTCGCTCGATGTCGATGAGGAAGCGGCCCAGCGCGAGATAGAGCGCAGGGTCGAACAAGGTATGCAGCGATAGCACGCCTCGCGATCAGGAGTGCGGCGTTACCAGATATTTCTCGCCCGTCGCCATTTGCGCATAGTCCGCCATTGCATCCCTGGTCAGCATTTCGTCCAGATTGACCCTGGTTTTGTAGGAGCTCGCAAAGGTCGTCTTCAGGCCTGCCTGCACGCGCTGGCGCAGGCGCATCAGGGTCTGCATGTCGCAGCTCTCCAGGAACGGCATCAGCAACCAACCCGAAACCGTCCAGGCAAAGCCGTAGCTGGGTGTCAGGATCGTGGGCGCGAGTTCCAGCCGCCCGTAGATGTACATCTTTTTCGGCTTGTTCGAGCCATACCGGCTGTATTCTTCCATGTCTTTCGCCGCCACGCGCTCCATAGCGCGCAGGCAGGTGTCGGTGGTGCGTCCGCCGCCGATGGGATCGAAGCCGATGAATGCGCCGGTCGCGCCGATGGCTTCGGCCAGCGCCTGCTCGAAATCCTCGCCAGAACTGTTTACCACATGCGCCGCGCCCTGACTCTTCAGCAGCTCTGCCTGCGCGTCCTTGCGCACGATGTTGACCAGACCCAGCCCGTCCTCCTGACAAATGCGGTTGAGCATCTGGCCTAGGTTCGATGCAGCCGCAGCGTGGACGATCGCATTGTGGTCTTCGCGCTTTGCAGTTTCCACAAAACCCAGCGCAGTCATGGGATTGACGAAAGAACTTGCACCATCTTCCGAAGAGTGATCGCCCAGCGGCAGGCACATCATGGCATCGGCTATGGCATATTCGCTGAAGGCATTACCCGGCACACAGGCAACCCGCTGGCCCAGAAGCGATTGCGCCATCTCGCCTTCACCTGCCGCGATCACTTCGCCTGCGCCTTCGTTCCCCACGGTCTGCGGCTTTCCCACGCGCGCAGCCTGTCCGGCGGCGACTTGCGGCGCGATTTGCATGATCACCTTACCGGGCGAATAGTCCGCCTGTTGCAGGTCTGCTCCGGCGGTCATCAGGAACAGATCGGAAGGATTTATTGGCGCGGCTTCCATCTTCACCAGCACCTGATTGCCCTTTGGCTCGGGAAACTGCTTCTCCTCCAGCGCGAGGACCATGGTGTTGTCGGCGCTGAGCGTGGAAGTGAGCTGGCGTCCGGTGGTGGTCATGCGTTGTTGTCCTCTTCCGGGTATGTGGCTTTGACGAAATACAGCCCCTCGGGCGGGGCATTCAGGCCCAGCGCAGCGCGGTCCTTCGCCTCTAACGCTTCAGCCACCTGATCTATCCCCCAGGTGCCCTGACCCACCAGCGCGAGGCATCCCACCATCGAGCGAACCTGATGATGCAGGAAACTGCGCGCATCAGCACGAATGAGAACCGCATCCCCTTCGCGTGTGACGTTAAGCCGGTCCAGCGTCTTGAGCGGGCTGGCGGCCTGACAGTGCGCACTGCGAAAGGTGGTGAAATCGTGCTGCCCGACCAGGGCCCGCGCGGCTTGATGCATGGCGTCGTGATCGAGTGGGCGGGCAACGTGCCAGGCGCGGCCCTTTTCCAGCGTCAACGGAGCGCGGCGATTGCGGATACGATATTCGTAGGATCGCCCGATACACGAAAAGCGCGCGTGCCAGTCCTCGGGCTTTACCTCGCAGGCGACCACCGCCACCGGATCGGGGCGCAGTTTGGCATTGAGCGCTTCCATCAGGCGGAACGGTTCAATTTCCTTGGCAATATCGAGATGGCTGCGCATGGCGAGGGCGTGCACCCCGCTGTCGGTACGGCCTGCGCTGTGCAGCGTAACCTTTTCACCTGTGACGGCATGTGCTGCATCCTCGATGCTTTGCTGCACGCTGGGGCCGTTATCCTGCCGTTGCAGGCCGAAGAAGGGGCCGCCGTCGAATTCGATTGTGAGGGCGAAGCGGGTCATGCGGCCTTCATGCCGGCGGCAACGGCATTACCCCGCAGGAAATGGGCCAGCGGCATGGCGGGCTTGCCGGCGCGCTGCAGGGTTACGGGACGCAGTGCGCATTCTCCGCAAGCGATGGTGAGATGGTCATCCAGCACGGTGCCGGGCGCACCTTCGGCTTCCACCAGTTCGGCGCGAAGCAGCTTTATGCGTTCGCCTTCCAGTTCGAACCAGCTGCCGGGGAACGGAGCAAATGCGCGCACTTCGCGTTCCAGCACGTCGGCGGGCTTGCTGAAATCGAGTTTCGCTTCGGCCTTGCTGATCTTTGGTGCGTAGGTGGCGAGTGCTTCGTCCTGCGGCTCGGCCTCCAGCGTGCCAAGCTGAGCCAGCGTTTCCACCATCAATCGTGCGCCCATCGCGGCGAGTTCATCGTGCAGTTCGCCAGTAGTCTTGCGATCGACGGGAGTGGTGCCTTTCAACAGCATCGGCCCTGTATCGAGGCCCGCTTCCATGCGCATTATGGTGATGCCCGTCTCTGCATCACCTGCCTGCACGGCCCGGTGAATGGGCGCAGCCCCGCGCCAGCGCGGCAGCAGCGATCCGTGCACGTTGAGGCAGCCATATCGTGGTGCATCGAGTACCGCCTGCGGCAGCAGCAGCCCATAGGCCGCGACCACCGCCGCATCGGCCTGCAACGCAGCAAAAGCGGCCTGCTCTTCCTCGCTTTTCAGGCTGACGGGATGGCGCACTTCAATGCCCAGCGCCCGCGCGCGATCATGAACGGGGGAGGGGCGCTCCTTCTTGCCGCGACCCGCACGGCTGGGCGGCTGGCTGTACACGGCCACCACATCATGCCCCGCCTCCACCAGCGCATCCAGCGTCGGCACGGCAAAATCGGGCGTTCCCATGAAAATCAGGCGCATTGCCAGCCTTTCTATTCCTTGCGCGCGGCCCTATCTGGCAGTGCATGGCATCGCAAGAGATCGAGAACCTCGCATCAGCATTGGCTCGCCTTCCGGGCCTTGGTCCGCGTTCGGCGCGGCGGGCGGTGCTATGGCTGGTGAAACACCGCGAAACCGCGCTGGACCAGATGCTGGATGCCCTGGGAACGGTGAAGGACAAGCTGGTGGAATGCGACATCTGCGGCAATGTCGACACGCAGAATCCGTGTACCATTTGTGCCGATCCAAAACGCGATGCCAAGTCCATCTGCGTGGTGGAGGACGTGGCGGACCTGTGGGCGCTGGACCGTGCGCGGCTGTTCACCGGTACATTTCATGTGCTGGGCGGCAGGCTATCCGCGCTCGATGGTGTGCGTCCCGAAGACCTTGCCATCGACAGCCTGCTGGGCCGCGTTGAAACAGGCGGGGTGGACGAAGTGGTGCTGGCCATGAACGCCACGCTGGAGGGTCAGACGACAGCGCACTATATTGCGGAGCGGCTGGAAAACCTGCCCGTGCGCATTACCCAGCTGGCCCACGGACTGCCCGTGGGCGGAGAACTGGATTATCTGGATGAGGGCACTCTGGCACAGGCGCTTCGGGCAAGGCGACCGCTAGGGCGATAGTGCAACGGGCAATTGCAGGTTAAGCACAGGCTCCCTATAATCGCCCTTATGGCTATTCGTGAAATCCTGGAAGCGCCGGACCCCCGGCTGAAAGTCGTCTCGTCTCCTGTCGAGAAATTCGATGACGATCTGAAGACCCTCGTCGATGACATGTTCGAGACGATGTATGCCGCACACGGCATCGGACTTGCCGCCATCCAGGTGGGAGAGCCGATTCGCTTGCTGGTGATCGACCTGCAAGAGGAAGACCCCGATGCAGAACCGGTCCCGTGTGATCACGATGGCCACGCGCACACCCACCAGCCAATCATCAACGATCCGCGCGTTTTCGTGAACCCGGAAATCCTGGACCCCTCCGACGATACCAAAAGCTATCAGGAAGGCTGCCTGTCAGTGCCCGATATCTATGCCGACGTGGAGCGCCCGGCCAAGTGCCGCGTGCGCTGGCAGGATCTGGAAGGCAACCAGCACGAAGAGGAAATGGACGGTATGCTCGCGGTCTGTATCCAGCACGAGATGGATCACCTGAACGGCATCCTGTTCATCGACCATCTCAGCCGCCTGAAGCGTTCGATGGCGCTGAAGAAACTGCAAAAGGCGCGCGCCGCTTAATCTGCCGGACCGCCGGGCGCCGGGGGCGAGCAGTCAGTCCGCCTAGCCAAGCGTTTCACAAAATGCCCCGTCGCCCGGTCGGCCATTCGCCGTTGCGGTTGATCAGCAAGGGCGCCGTGTTGGCGCCCTTGTTCGTATCAGTTGATCACTTCCTCGCCGGTGTTTGCGACGGACTCCAGATCCTGGCCTACACCGCGAACGGTGTTGCAGGCCGATACTGCCAGCAGCGTGCTACCCAGCAGCAGGCTGATGAGGGCGGATTTCAAACGCATTGTATGTCCTATCCAGATAGAGGGCGCAGTCGGGCAGCGCCGCTGGGCCAATATATGGCCACGTCATGCGCTCGTCTATCTGAACGGAAGCGGAATCAGGCGGTGGCTTCTTCCACCATGCCTTGCAATGCCTTCGTACAATCTTCCATGCATTCCCGGCACATGCGTTCGCAACGGCGGCAGTGCGGATTGTCGTGCTTTGCGCATTCTTCCGCGCACACCTTGCAGGCGATGATACAGGCTTCCAGCAGCGACTTGATCACCACCGTATTGCCGTGCGTGCGGCGCGCGGCCACGCGGCTGACGGCCTGACAAATGTCCGAACAATCGAGGCACTTGCGAATGCACTCGCTCATGTCGCCTTCTTCGGCGTTGCAGGCATCGGCGCACGAATTGCAGATCGCCGCGCAGTACATCGCGTGCTTCACGGCCTCGCCCAGTTGTTCGTTGTAATCGGCACCCACCTGCGGGTGTTCCTTGATCATTTCCTTGATCGACATGGCATTTCTCCTTCGCCTTACTGACGGGCGAGGGGGCTGGCTTGTTCCTTCGTCTTGCCGCAAAAATCGGGCAAGGGGCCTGTTCAGTGTCAGAACAGTCCTTCGATCTCGCCATTTTCGTTGAGGTAGATGTTTTCCGCGCTCGGCACTTTGGGCAGGCCGGGCATGGTCATGATGCCACCGCAGACGGCAACCACGAAGCCAGCACCCGCCGACAGACGCACTTCGCTGACTTCCACCACATGGCCCTCCGGCGCGCCAAGCCGGGTCGGGTCGGTACTGAAGGAATACTGCGTCTTTGCCATGCACACGGGGTAGTGGCCGTAGCCCATCTCTTCCCATTGCGTCAGCTGCTTCTGAATGGCCGGTGAGATGCTGACTTCACCGGCCCGGTAAATCTGCGTCGCGACGCTCGTGATCTTGTCGGCCAGCGGCATCTCAACGGGATAGATCTGGCTGAACTCTGGCGCGCCTGCATCGGCCTTCGCTGCCACGATCCGTGCCAGTTCTTCCGCACCGGCACCACCCTTGGCCCAGTGCCTGCAAACTACGGCATCTGTACCGAATGATTCTGCCAATTCCCGGATCACGGCGATCTCCTCTTCCGTGTCGAGAGGGAAGTGATTGATCGCGATAGTCGGCGTCACGCCGAACTTTTTCAGGTTTTCGATATGGCGCTTCAGGTTCACCGCGCCTTTGCGCACGGCCTCCACATCAGGTTCGTGAAGGCTGGCTTTCGAGACGCCGCCGTTCATCTTCAGCGCCCGGCAGGTGGCCACCAGCACGACGGCATCGGGCGTGAGGCCGGCCAGGCGGCACTTGATGTCGAAAAACTTCTCTGCCCCCAGGTCTGCGCCAAAACCCGCCTCGGTCACGACATAGTCGGCCAGTTTCAACGCCGTGCGCGTAGCAATCACGGAGTTGCAGCCATGGGCGATATTGGCGAAGGGGCCACCGTGAAGCAGGGCGGGGCGGTTCTCCAGCGTCTGCACCAGATTGGGCAGCATGGCGTCTTTCAGCAGCACCGTCATCGCCCGGTCCGCCTTGATATCACGGCAGGTGACCGGCTCCTTCCTGCAGGTGTAGCCTACAATGATGTTGCCCAGCCGTTTTTCCAGATCGGTCAGGTCGTTAGCCAGGCACAGGATTGCCATGATCTCGCTCGCCACGGTAATGTCGAACCCGCTTTCGCGCGGGAAGCCATTGGCAACGCCGCCCAGCGAACCGACGATCTGCCGCAATGCGCGGTCGTTCATGTCCATCACGCGCTTCCAGGTAACGCGGCGCACGTCGATATTGTGCGGATTGCCCCAGTAGATCGTGTTGTCGATCATCGCGGCCAGCAGATTGTGCGCGCTGGTGATGGCATGAAAGTCGCCGGTAAAGTGCAGGTTTATCTCGTCCATCGGCATGACCTGCGACTTGCCGCCGCCGGCACCGCCTCCTTTCATACCGAAGCATGGGCCGAGACTGGGCTCGCGCAAGCACAGCATGGCCTCCTTGCCGATACGGTGCAGCGCGTCGGACAGGCCTACGGATGTGGTGGTCTTGCCTTCGCCCGCGGGCGTCGGATTGATTGCAGTGACAAGGATCAGCTTGCCTTGCGGGGCGTCTGGCAGAAGCGACGTATCGATCTTGGCCTTGTACCTGCCGTAGGGGATCAGCGCCGCATCAGGTACGCCCGCTGCCGATGCAACTTCGGCAATCGGCTTCAACGTCGCCTGACGGGCGATTTCGATATCGGTCGGCATGGCATCCCTTTTCATGTGTGAAGCGCGGGCGAATTCTGTCGGTAACGCCTTCACAAATCTGCACTGATGCGTCGCCTACGATTTCCCGCAACGATGGCACAGGGTTTTTTCAACCTGTCAGGGGATTGCACAGGCACGGCGCTTGCGGGCGGCGGCGAGGACCGCTAGGTTCGCGTTTCGTTCTACCTGTACTTGAAGGCTGATTATGGACCCGATCATTCTCGTGCTGCTGGTGATTGTTGCCATTGCCACCGGGGCAATTGGCTACTTCCTTGGCGCGCGCCCGGTTGCCGACTGGCGTGCACGGCACGCCGAACGCGATGCCGAGGCGAAGGAACTGGACGAGAAATTCCGCAAGGCCGTGGTGGATCTGGAAAACGCCACAGTTCGCGCGCAGCGGGCCGACGGACTGGAAAGCCAGCTTGGCACCGTGCGGGAGGAGCGTGACGCGGCGCGCAACCGGCTCGCCACGCTGGAGGCCGACGCTGCCAATCACGAGCGGCAGATTGCCCTGATGAAAGAAGCGCGCGAGGAAATGCTCACCCAGTTCCGCGCTGCGGGCAGCGAAGTTCTCAGCAAGGCGCAGGAGAAGTTGTTTGCCGACGCGGCGGAGCGCTTCGGCAATGCTGAAAAGGCGAACAAGGAAGCTGTCGCCAACCTTCTGAAGCCCGTGAACGACCGGTTGGAGAAATACGAACAGCATGTTGGCACGCTGGAAGCCCAGCGCAACGATGCTTTCTCTCGCCTGCACCAGCAGATCGAGGCGATGCGACTGGGGCAGGAGGAAGTGCGGCGAGAAGCGCAGCGGCTGGGCAATTCGCTCACCAATGCGCCCAAGGCACGCGGCCGCTGGGGCGAGCGGGCCTTGCAGAACCTGCTGGAACAGTGCGGCCTTGCCGAGCATACCGACTTCCACCTCGAACAATCGATGGATACCGACGAGGGTCGCCTGCGCCCCGATGCCATCGTCAATGTGCCCGGCCAGAAGAAGCTGGTGATCGATTCCAAGGTTTCGCTCAACGCCTATCAGGCCGCGTTTGAGGCGGACGATGAGGATGAACGCCAGCGGCACTTGCTGCTCCACGCCAAATCCATGCGCAATCATGTGCAGACGCTGGGCGCGAAGAGCTATCAGAGCCAGTTCGAGGATGCGCCCGACTATGTGGTGATGTTCGTGCCCGGAGAACACTTTGTTGCCGCCGCGCTGGAAGCCGATCCCACGCTTTGGGACTTCGCCTTCAACAACAAGGTGCTGCTGGCAACGCCCACCAATCTTGTCGCCATCGCACGGACTGTGGCGCAGGTTTGGCGGCAGGATGCCCTGGCGAACGAGGCGCGGGAGATCGGCCGCATAGGCACGGAGCTGTATGACAGGCTCGCCAAGGCGGGCGAACACCTGAAGCGGGTGGGAGGTGGTCTCGATAGCGCGGTGAAAAACTACAACAGCTTCGTCGGCAGTTTCGAGCGTAATGTTCTTTCGTCGGCCCGTCGGATGCAGGAGAAGGGTATCGAGATCGGCAAGCGTGAGATCGAAGAGATACCGTTGGTCGAAAATTCTCCCCGGTACACTTCGGCAGATCTTGCGGAACCGGACGAAGCCCTGCTTATTGATAGCAAGGAGAGCGAGGAGGCTTCGGAATCATCATGAAATTTGCGCGCGCCATCGGCGTTTCACTAGCCCTGGCTACAATGCTATCTGCCTGCGACCGGAGTGATCCGCCGTCCGACCGGCTGGAACGCGCCGCGGAAGATCTGGTGGCCGAGGTTGAAAGCACGCCCACACCCGCCTCCCAGCCCGCCGGGCCGTGGGCGCCTCGAAACGAATGCAATCAGTTGCCGGGCGCTGTCGATTTCCTCGCCAGCGTGCAGGCTGCTATCGATACACGCGACGCAGACGCATTTCTGGCGCTGGCGGCAGACGATGTGAAGCTCGATTTCGGTGGCGGCTCGGGCAAGGCCGAACTGCGCCAACGGCTTGCGGCGGACGATGGCGCCTTGTGGGAAAAGCTCGCAACTATGCTGGAGCTTGGCTGCGCCGCGGACGACACAGCCGGTATCACCATTCCGTGGTACTTTGCGCAGGAAATCCCCATCGATCCCTATGCCGGCGTCATCGTTACTGGCGAGAACGTTCCGATTTACGAGGGGCCGGGCAGCGATACCCCCGTGCAGGCGCAGGTTTCCTGGGATGCGGTGATCATCCTGCCGGAAACCGGTGGCAACGAATTCGCGCCCGTTCGCTGGAAGAATTCGGACGGCGGGGCCGAGGTGGAAGGCTACATCGCCCGCGACAAGCTGCGCAGCATCATCGACTACCGCCTGATCGCCAGCCGCCGCAATGAACGCTGGCGGATTACGGCGCTGCTGGCGGGCGATTGATCTGAGAGGGATACAGTATCCCCTTTACGCGCCCCGCAATGTTCTGGCCCGGTATTGGATTTCGCTACTTTATGCGAAGACCAAGGTTGCGCGCTTTGCGACGCTTCATTGATCATTACGCAGCATTGCGAGAAGGCGCTCAACCCTCCAGCCCATCCAGCACCTCATAAGCCAGCACCGCCGCCGCCACGGCAGCGTTCAGGCTGTCCGCCCGGCCGCGCATCGGCATGGTCACGCGCAGGTCGCAGGCCATCTCGTATGCTTCTGGCAAGCCTTGTGATTCGTTGCCAACCATCACGAAGCACGGTGCGGTGTAAGCGGCACCGCGATAAGGCACGGCGTCGCGCAGGGATGCGGCGACCAACTGGCCGTTTCCGCCTCGCAGCCAGGGCAGGAACTCGTCCCAGCCAGCGCGGGCGATCTTTTGCGTGAAGACCGCGCCCATGCTGGCGCGCACAGCTTCCACGCTGAAAGGGTCGGCGCAATCGTCTATCAGGATCAGGCCGCCAGCGCCCACCGCGTCTGCGGTGCGCAGCATGGTGCCAAGGTTGCCCGGATCGCGCAGAGCCTGCGCCACCAGCCAGATCCTTGCCGAGGAACGGTCCAGCGCGGCCAGCGAGGTGTCGAATTCGGCAAACACGCCCGCCACGCTTTGCGGATTGTCCTTGCCGGTTATCTTGGAAAGAATGTCGGGCGAAGTGACGATTACCTCTCCCCCAGCGCGGGCAACGGCATCTTCCAGCGCGTCTATCAGCGGGTGCGGATCGCGGCCCGTGGCCATCACCAGCATCTGTGGCACGTGCCCGCATTCGCGCGCGTCGGTCAGCAGGCGCAGCCCTTCGGCAAGAAAAACGTTCTCGCGCTTGCGGTGCTTCTTGTCGCGCAACGATCGCAGGTACTTGACCGTGGGATTGGAAAAGCCGGTGATTTCACGCCGCATGATGGAATTCGCTCATCCTGAGCCTTTAGAAGGGCTACTCTTCGCCGAACTTGCCTTCGACAAGCGCGACCAGTTCGGCCAGCTTGGCATCGGCATCGTCCCCGGCGACGCGAATCTTCACGGTATCGCCCATCGCCGCACCCAGCATCATCAGGCCGAGGATGGAGCCGCCGGCAGCTTCCTGGCCGTCCTTTTCCACGAACACGCGATGGCCTTGCATTTCGGTGACAGCGGCCACGAACTTGGCGCTTGCGCGGGCATGAAGACCGCGTTTGTTGGGGATGATGATGTCCTGGCTTACTTCGCTCATCGCAGGGCTCCTCACGCGTCCTGGCCGAGAAATTCTGAAGCCAATGTGATGTAATTGCGCCCGGCTTCACGCGCGGCAGTGGCAGCCGCCACCAGACCCAGCTCCTTGCGTGCGCCGGCCAACCTGATCAGCATGGGCAGGTTGATCCCGGCAATCACTTCGGTGCGGCCCTGTTCCAGCAGCGAAATGGCAAGGTTGGAAGGGGTGCCGCCAAAAAGGTCGGTAAGCAGGATCGCGCCGGAGCCGGTATCCACTTTCTCGATGGCGTCGGCAATTTCCTGTCGCCGGTCTTCCATGTCATCGTTGGGGCCGATGCAGATCGAGGCGATCGCATCCTGCTTGCCCACCACGTGTTCCATGGCGGAAACGAATTCCTCGGCCAGGTGGCCGTGGGTGACGAGAATCAATCCAATCATTGAGGGGTAATGCTTTTCCGGCTCTTAAATTGCGCGGGGCCTGCTGACAGGACTGTCACTGTTGCTGAGTCCCTTCCACCAGGTCTTCCGCCCGCGATCCAAGGTTGCGATGCAGGACGGTGGGCGAAAAGCCGCCTTCGCGCAAGACCTGCGCCATCTTCTCTGCCGTGTAAACCGAGCGGTGTCTCCCCCCGGTACAGCCAAAGGCGATGTTCACATAGGCCTTTCCCTGTTCCGCATAGCGCGGCAGCAGCTCCAGCAGAAGAGCGCGAATCTTGTCGAAAGTTGAAGCGAAGACCGCGCTACGCTCTATAAATTCACCCACTGGCGCGTCCTTGCCGGTCTGCTCCCGCAGGCCTTCTTCCCAGTGCGGATTGTCGAGATAGCGCATGTCGAACACCAGATCGGCTGTGGGCGGCTTCCCGCGGGCGAAGCCGAAGCTGGAGACGGTGACGGTCATCTGCTGCGGCGCGCCCTGCATGAACTGCTCGCGAATCGTCTGCTTCAGGTCGTTGGTGGAAAAGTCCGTGGTGTCGATAAGCACGTCGGCCCAGCGCCGCAGCGGGGCCAGCAATTCGCGCTCTGCCGCGATGCCCGATGAAACGGGCAAATCACCGGCCAGGAAATGGCGGCGGCGCGTTTCGTTGAAGCGCCGCTCAAGCTCGTGTCCCGCGCAGTCCAGAAACAGGGTTGTTATCGAAAGCCCGTCTGCTTCAACCCACTTTTTTACCTGCGCAATAATGTCAGCCGGCACGAAGCCGCGCGTGCGGCAATCGAAACCGATCGCCAGGGAATTGCCCGGCTCGTCTCCCCCAACAAGGCGCTTGAGCAGGCGGATGGGAAAATTGTCGATCGATTCCCAGCCAAGGTCTTCCAGCTCGCGAAGGGCGGTGGTCTTGCCGGCGCCCAACATTCCGGTGACCAGCAGAATGCGCTGGCTGCCTGTCGGTTCGGGATGCGGGGATGTTTCTGCCATCGCTGCGATGTCTGCGCTCATGCCGTGCAAATGTGAAGGGTGGACTTCGGTCCCATACCAATCTTGTGCCTAATCCAGCCCGTGCATTTCCAGCGCCGCTTCTGCGCGCAGGGCGAGGAAAGGCGTATCGGGATAGAGATCGACCTGCGGCACATCGCGGCCCAGCAGCGTGGCTTTCCCGTGGCCCAGCGGCAGACGTTCCGCCTTGGCTGAAAGGTTGATGACAATCGCAATCGGCGCGCGCCCGGTGGGCACTTCAAGCAAGCCGACATTGCGGATTTCGATCAATCCTTCCGTGTTGGGCGGGGGGGTCGCCACCACCAGCTCGCCCACTTGTGAAAGTGTGACACCGTCATCGCCGATCAGTTCCCCACCGCGATCCATCAGTGCCAGTGCCAGGCTGGATTTGCCGCTGCCCGGTGGCCCGGTGATCAGAATTCCGCGACCGCGAAGCGCAACGCAGCTGACATTTGCCAGGATTTCGCTCATCTGACGGCTTTCACACGGCTGGCAGTTCAAGGACAAGGCAGGCTCCACCAAGCCCCTCTGGCGTTTCGGCCACGCTCAGGCTGCCATCGTGCGCTTCAGCAATCGTGCGGCCGATGGCAAGCCCAAGGCCCGAGTGATTGCCATATTCCTCTCCTTCCGGGCGATGCGAGTGAAACCGGCGGAAGACTTTTTCCCGCTCTGCCTCCGGAATGCCAGGGCCCTCGTCGCAGACCGTTGCGGTCACACGGTCATCGCTACGCGCAATCGTCACCGTGATACGACCGCCTTCTGGAGAGAAGGAAACCGCATTGTCGATCAGGTTTTCCGCCACCCGTTCCAGCCGGATCGGCACGCCCATCACCAGGTCGCGAGGGGTTTCAAGGTCGATGGAAATGATACAACCGCGGTTCTCGCTGCGCTCCATCTTGCGGGAAACCACATTGGCGAACAGCTGGCCCAGCTCAACCGGTTCAAAAGTCGCGCGGCTGAGTTCGGCATCGATGCGGCTGGCTTCGGAGATTTCAGTTACCAGACGATCGATCCGCCGCACGTCATGCGCGGCTACGTTCACCAGCTGCGCACGCAAATCAGGATCTTCGACCTTGGGCAGCGATTCCGTGGCGCTGCGCAAGCTGGCGAGCGGGTTCTTGATTTCGTGCGCCACGTCGGCGGCGAACGTTTCCACAGCGTCGATTCGGTGTCGCAAGGTGGCCGTCATGTCAGACACTGCGCGGGCAAGCAGGCCAATTTCGTCGGCCCGCTCGTCCATGCGCGGAACTTCCACTTCACGGTCGCGACCGAGGCGCACGCGCTGGGTGGAGATAACCAGTCGCCGCAAGGGCTGAATTATAGTGCTGGCAAGATAGAGCGAGAGGATGATCGAAACGGCGAGAGCCAGAAGGATGATCGTCATCAGACTGCTGCGAGCGTTGCGCACGGCCTGGGTGATGTCTGATGCGTTGCGCGTGGTCAGCAGGCTGGCACCGTTGATACCAACCGGCGCGGCGGCATTGATGACCGGCGTGCCATCGGGCGCGCGGCGCAGTTCGATTTGCGAAAGGCCCTGCTGCCGTACGCGGGCAAGTTCCGGCCAGTTGTCGGCTGCGGTATCCGCCGGCTCAAGATAAGGCGGAGGTGAGGGGGCGCCGACGGCCAGATTCACAGCGCTGTCGGTCCACCGGGCAAGGTCTTCCAGGAATGGTTCGGCAACGGGATCGTCGAAGGTGAAGCTCGGTTCATCAAGTTCGAAACTGTCGGCGATCATGGCCCCGCTGGCATCATACATGCGCAGCCGCATCCGCTGTTCGCGGCCGATCTGGCTGAGCAGTGCATCCTGCCGTTCGCGCGTGGCGCCGGCCAGCGCCTCTGCCGTGATCTGAGCTTCGATCCGGGCCAGCTTGAAACGTTCGTCCAGCAACTGGCGGCGATAGGAATCGAGGAAGAACAGGCTGCCGGCCATCACCAGCAATGGAATCAGGTTTACCGCCAGTATGCGC
>MDTG01357109.1_pt1 | contig 18938 bp, 13 predicted proteins | sample 811421 | NCBI WGS metagenome assembly MDTG01 (sample SAMN05326645, study PRJNA326480) | marine metagenome | isolation source: seawater | place: Pacific Ocean: South East | collected 2011
CCCCCCGGCGTCCAGCGAGCCGAGCCGTTCCAGGCACAGGAGGCCTGGTCCTGGGAATCCCCCAGATCGACTTGCCCTCGGATCTTCAAGGCCGCGGAGGGATCGGACACCACCGCCACCCGATAGCGTTCCACGGAGTTGAACTCCCGCGGGCCGATCTCTTCGGCCCGCAGTTCCTGCACCATTCCTAGCTCGACGCGGTGCCCCTTGGTGGTGACGAGGCGGACTGCATCGACCTTGATGTCGACCAGGTTCGGATCGAACTCCTCGTCGGCATCGACGGCCGCCGCGACTCCGAACTCGACCCGGTCGAGGAATGCCAGGCCACCGAGCGGAAGCGACCAGTCGAAACGCCCCGCGAACGAGTTGGTGCTCCCGGAACCGCTTCGGCCGAGTCCCGATTCGAAGTCCATGCCGACCTGGCTCCAACCGACCGCGTAGCGAAGGGCGTCGAGGCTTCCACAGATGGAGGCGCCGAGAGCCAGGCGATCACGTCCCGACGATTCCAGATCCGATGCGCCGAGAGACTGCTGGAACCAGACATCCACGCGGTGGCCGCCGATCTGCTGGCCGAGGTCCATGCCGACCACCGACCGCTCCACTCCGGTCACCCCACCGTGGGTCGCCACGAAACCGACCCGGGTTCCATCCAGGGGTTTGACGACCGCCCGCGTCGCGAGAAATGTCGATCGAAGGCGATCCCCGGCGATCGGAGCCGCCATGACTCGTCCCGAGTCGAAGGGCGAGATCGCCCCGGCGTTGAAACCACCGAAGTCGAGACCATCGAAGGCGCTCGTTCGTCCTCCCATCGAGGACACCGGATCGCCCGGCCATGGTTCCGGAGCGACCAGGGAAAGGTCGATGCGGTTTCGATCGAGAGCATCCATCGCTCCACCTGCGACCATCGCGATCGAAAGTCGATCGTCGGGGCGCCAGGAGAGATCGACCCCTCCCATCCCGATCGTTCCCTGGGTGGGCTCCAGACTGCGTTCCATGCGACCGAAGGTTCCCAGCCTCGCAGGGGTCGACACGGAGGGAGCGACCAGTTCGAGGACATCCAGTGATTGGCCATGCTCCCCGGTCGACATGGCGTCGAGCCGGTAGGAGGAGGGCACCTGCGCGACGGACGACGAAGCCACCACGGACGCGAGAAGGCCGCCAATCCGCCATGCCCGCGGCCCGATTCCTTCGAAACCGGGCTCCGGTCGGCTCCTCCTGTCAGCGCGATGAAAAACAGTGCCCTTCACTATCGGACCTCCATGACACCTTCTGATGTTCGTACCGTCGTTGCCGACGGGGGTTTCGAATCACTTTCATCGTCAGAAAGAGAAGGTCCAGCCAATCTTCGTGACCATTTCGGTCCGGGCGATGGTGAAGTCCAGATCGTCCGCTTCCACGTTCTGGTTGAAGACGACGAAGATCTCCTGCCCGTCCCTGAACGCCCACCGAAACCGGCTGTTGAGTCCTACGGTCTTCGACTGGGTGTCGTACTGGACGAGATTCTCCCATGACACCTGGGGCGAGAAGTAGAAGTTGATCCGCCCCGCGGCGAGCCAGGTCTCCAGATCGCCGGTATCCAGACTGATGTCGTTCCACTGGAGCGAGCCTCCCAGCAGCAGACTGGGAGCGGGTTGCCATCGAGCCCTGACCGTGCTTTCGAGCCTGCTCCCTCCGTAGTAACCCGTCCACCCACCGTTCACCTCGATCTCCAACGGTTCCTTGGAAGTCGTTTCGAAACCGGCTTCGAACCCCGGCCAGGTGTAGTCGCCGGCGGGAACCAGCAGTTCGCCGGCGACGAGGAAGTCCTGATCCGGGACCTCCTGGTTGATTCCAAACTCGAGATAGGCGGAATCGCCTCGCTCGAACTGGATGCGCGGGACGTCGAACTCCAACTGGAGGCTCTCGGTCTGGAAGTCGAGATCGGATACCCAGTTCCCGTCCCCCCCGACGCTGATGGTTCGAAGCCATTCAACGTCCGGTCGCCAGCGTCTCTTCACTCCGCCGAACAACTCGTGCACCCCGAGGCGATTCGCGAACCCGAGTGCGGGGAAGTAGTCGGCTCCGATCACGAACCAGCCGAAGCTCGCTCTCCAGTCGTCGTTCGGATAGAGCAACTTGATCCCCGCGGCCGTGGATCCGATCCCCGCGACACCGTCGGTGACCGTCTGCTGGAAGAAGGTGCTGGCCTTGAATGTCCTGCCACCTTCAAGGTCGCTCGTGACGTAGTTGAAGTCCGCTCCCACCAGGGTGTTGGACCGTTCGTCGAGCGGATTGCCCTGAGTGGCTATGACCCCGACCGAGGACTGCTCCAGAACGTTGACCAGAACCCGACCCGCGAAGTAGTTGCGATCGGCCGGTTCCACGCCCTTGGTCATCATGGTGTCGAGAAGGCCCACGGACACGTCCCCGACGGAGCCCGTGAGCTTGAGGCCGCCCAGGATCTGCTCCGGGGCCCCCTGCGGAGACAGTCCGATCCGCCGGGAGTAGAAGGGAGTCGGGCTCGAACTGATCCCGCCGAAGTTGAAGTACCCGGCGTCCTCCAGGAAGAAGTCGCGCTTCTCGGGGAATCGGACGCTGAAACGACTGAAATTGATGATCCGCTGATCGACCTCGGTCTCCGCGAAGTCCGGGTTGACCGTGCCCACGAAGGTGAGCGAAGGCGTCACCTTCCAGAAGACGTCCACCCCGGCCTGCGGATCCAGCGACGTGTCCTCGTCCTCTTCCCAGGTGAACTTGCCGTAGGGCCTCACATCGACGCCGGCGCCCTGGTCGATCTCGCCGAACATCCCGACCACCGCGGCATCCGCCACCGAGTCGAACTCGATGTCCCGATCCGCCGACGCCAACCTCACCCGCTCGTTGTTTCTTCGGATTGTCCTTTCGACGTTGATCCCCCACTCCCGGGCGGAAGGGTCGATCGAGATCGTTCGAAATGGAATCACGAGCTCCGCGGTCCATCCCGCGTCGTCGATGGAGGATCGTCCCTCCCAGATCGCATCCCAGTCCCGATCCGTCCGCCCGTTGACGATCCGTCCGTCCGAGCGGGCTCCAAGGGGATTCATGGCGAAGACGTACCCGGTGCGCCGATCCCGCTTCGGATCGAGGACGACCTTCACGTTGTCATCGGATCTGATCGCTCCCTCTCTTTGCAGGGCTCGGGCCACGATCCGTTGCGGAGCGTCGTCGAAGCAACGGATGGCGATGTACAGATTGCGACGATCCCGCATCAGGCGGACCTCGGTCCGCTGGGTGGGCGGCGCCCCCTCGTCGGGGTCGACCTGGAGCCAGGTGTCGGGCAGCAGGGTTCCCGCCTCCCAGATCTCCTCGAGGACTCCGTCGATCACCGGGGCCTCGTCGATGGACATCACGCCGGGAGGTGACAGGGATTCGTCCCGAAACAGGGCATCCGGCGCCCCGGGGTCCTCAGACTGGGCGAGGACCATCGGAGACAGCATCCCGAGAAGCACGGCGGGGACCGCCATGCGAAGGCGGGAGGGATTCGTTCCGGATTGACCGTGCAGCGGTTTCATGAGGGGAGGCGATACTACCCTTCCCCCGTCGACGAATCCTCCTCGTAAGGCCAAGTCGGTGAAGTCCTTCACCGCCGGTCCCGAACTGGACTTCAGAGGGACCTCCTCGATCTACGGTCCGGAAAGCATGGCCTCCGAAGGTCCATGGAGCCCTCGGTCCGCCCTGGTTGCGAACGCATCCCGATGATCCTCCGAGTTTCCAAATGATACGATCGTGACATGCCAGGACCGGTGGTAGATCTTCACACCCACATTCTTCCCGAACGGTGGCCGGACTTCGCCGAGAAGTACGGCTACGGGGGTTGGGTCTCGCTTGATCATTGCGCTCCCTGCCGGGCCCGCATGATGATGGACGATCGGACCTTCCGCGAGATCGACGACAGGTCCTGGAGTCCGGAACGCCGGATCACAGACTGCGACCAACATGGCGTCGACATCCAGGTCCTCTCCACGGTTCCCGTGATGTTCAGCTACTGGGCGCCCCCGCAGGATGCCCTCGACGTGTCCCGGATCCTCAACGACCACGTCGCCGAAGTGGTGCGGGATCGACCCCGAAGGTTCGAGGGGCTCGGCACCATACCGATGCAGGCACCGGATCTCGCGTGTGCCGAACTCGAGCGATGCGTCGGCGAGCTCGGGCTTCGCGGGGTGCAGATCGGGTCGCACGTCAACGAATGGAATCTCGACGAGGCCGCCCTGTTTCCGGTCTTCGAGACCGCTGCCAGCCTCGGAGCCGCGGTGTTCGTGCATCCCTGGAACATGATGGGGTGCGCCGAGATGCCGAAGTACTGGCTGCCCTGGCTCGTGGGCATGCCTGCGGAGACCGCCCGAGCGGCGTGCTCGCTCTCGATGGGCGGGGTGCTCGATCGACTTCCCGATCTTCGGATCGGACTCGCCCACGGGGGTGGATCCTTCCCCTCCTCGATCGGTCGCATCGCGCACGGACACGCCGTCCGGCCCGATCTGTGCGCGGTGAATTCCGAGACCTCCCCCCGGGACCACCTCGACCGCTTCGTCTACGACTCGCTGGTCCACGATCCGGAAGCCCTTCGCACCCTCATCCGCCTCGTCGGGCCGGAGCGGATCGCGATGGGAAGCGACTATCCATTCCCCCTCGGCGAACATCGACCCGGCGAGCTGGTTCGTTCGATGCAGGAACTGGCCCCGGACGTGGTAGACAGGATCCTCGGAGGCACCGCCCTCGATTTCCTCGGAGTCACCGAGCGGGTCCTGTCGGAGACTCCATCGTGACCGAGTCCACGACCTCTCCATCGAATCCGTTCGATGGGGTTGCCGCCTCCGATCTGGAACCGACCGCGGAATTCGCGGCCCGAATGGACGACCTCGATCCGCTGGCATCCTTCCGGGATTCCTTCCACCTTCCCACCGACGCGAAGGGGCGACCCGTCGCCTACTTCGTCGGAAACTCGCTGGGCCTGCAGCCCAGGGACGCCAGAGGAATCGTCGAGGAGGTCATGGACGACTGGGCCCGGCTCGCGGTGGATGGTCATTTCGAAGCCGAGCGACCGTGGTATCCGTTCCACGAGCAGGTCCGGGACGGTCTCGCGATGGTGGTGGGGGCGAAGCCCTGCGAAGTGGTGGCGATGAACACCCTCACCGTGAACCTCCACCTCCTGCTGATGAGCTTTCATCGTCCCGAAGGCGGACGGCGGAGGATACTGATCGAGGATGGGGCCTTCCCCAGCGACACCTATGCAGTCACCTCCCACGTCGCCGCCCGCGGCGGCGACCCGCTGAGCGACGTCGTGCGGATCGCGCCTCGCGACGGAGAGGATCTGCTGCGCACCGACGACGTGTTGGAAAGGATCCGTGAACTGGGCGGCACGCTGTCGACGGTCATGCTGGGAGGCGTCAACTTCCGGACCGGACAGCTTCTCGACCTCCCGGCCATCACCACCGCGGGACACGCGGTGGGAGCGACCGTCGGTTTCGATCTGGCCCATGCCGCCGGCAACGTCCCGCTTCGACTTCACGACGACGGCGTCGACTACGCGGCGTGGTGCAACTACAAGTACCTCAACGCCGGCCCCGGATCCGTGGCCGGCGTGTTCATCAACGAACGCCATGCGATGAATCTGGAACTTCCCCGATTCGCCGGTTGGTGGGGGAACGATCCGGAGACCCGCTTCCGGATGCACCTCGAGGACACCTTCGTCCCGGTGCCCAGCGCAGAGGCCTGGCAGCTGAGCAATCCCCCGATCCTCTCCATGGCCCCCCTGGTGTCCTCCCTGGAACGGTTCGCTGCCGCAGGCATGGATCGACTCCGCGACAAGAGTCGGGTGCTGACCGGCTTCCTGCACGAATGCCTGAGAGAGTTCCTTCCCGACGACGCTTCGATCATCACGCCCACCAATGCCGAGGAACGCGGTTGCCAGCTGACCGTCCGCCTCGCCGGTGACGCCCGAACCCGATTCGAAAGCCTCGCCCGGCACGGTGTGATCGCGGACTTCCGACCCCCGGACCTGGTCCGACTCGCCCCCGTCCCGCTCTACAACAGCTTTCACGACTGCTTCCGTGCCGCCTCCGCACTGAGGGATGCCTGACCGATGCCCACGCCGTTGCCCAGGGACATCGTCATCGCCGGAGCCGGACTGGCCGGAGCCCTGCTCGCCGCGGAACTCGGGAAGGCCGGCCACCGAGTGCGGCTCTACGAAAGACGAAGGGATCCTCGACGCGCGGATGCGGAAAGCGGCCGGTCGATCAACCTCGCGATCAGCGTGCGCGGTCTCCATGCCCTCCAGCGGGCGGGCCTCGAGGAGCAGGTCCTCGCCGAAGCCATCCGAATGCCCGGACGGATCGTCCACGCCGGCGGCGATGAGATCTTCTCGCCGTACAGCCGCGACCCCTCCCGCGCGATCAACTCCGTCAGCCGGAGCGGTCTCAATCGCATGCTGGTCGAGATCGCCGCCGACACTCCCGGGGTCGAGGTGTTCTTCGAAGCCCGTTGCGTCGACGCGGACTTCGCGGATCACGATCGACCCGCGGCGAATTTCGAGTTCCCCGACGGCCGCGTAGAACGGGCGGAGGGTGATCTCGTGGTGGGGACCGACGGCGCCTACAGCGCGGTCCGGGCCGCCATGCAGCGCACCACTCGATTCGACTTCTCCCAGTCGTACCTCGAGGCCGGCTACAAGGAGATGACGATTCCTCCCGCCGATGACGATTCCGGCCCCCACGGCCGATTCCGCATCGAGCCGCTCGCCCTGCACGTGTGGCCGCACGGCGGTTCGATGATGATCGCGTTGCCGAACGTGGACGGAAGCTTCACCTGCACGCTCTTCTGGCCCTTCGAGGGCGAGCACTCCTTCTCGTCCCTCGACGGTGCGGACGACGACGCTATCCGGACGTTCTTCGCAAGACACTACGCAGACGCCGTGCCCCACATGCCCACCCTCGTCGAGGACTGGCGAACCAACCCCGCGAGCCCCCTGGTCACGATGCGATGTCGCCCCTGGCATCGGGGACGATGCGTGCTTCTCGGCGACGCCGCCCACGCGATCGTTCCGTTCTACGGACAGGGGGCCAACGCCAGCTTCGAGGACGTCGAGGCCCTGGTGGACTCCCTCGCATCGAACCCGTCCGATCTGGATGCGGCGATCGTCGACTACGAGGACCGGCGCATCGCCAACGCCGATGCGATCGCGGAACTCGCCCTCGACCAGTTCATCGACATGCGGGATCGTTCCGGAAGTCGATGGCAGCGCTTCAAGAAGAAGGGGAGCCAGGTCCTCGGTGCCATCCTCCCGGGCTGGATCCCGCTCTACGACATGGTGAGCTTCACCCGCATCCCCTACGCGCAGGCCCTGGGCAGATCGCGGATCCAGACGAACGCGGTCCGCCTCGCCGGGATCCTGCTCGGCAGCCTCGCGGCGATCGTCGCCCTGGTCCTCGCCATCGGATGACCACCGGATCGAACCGCTATCCTCGCGGCATGATCATCGACATCACCCCCCACATCGAACCGGGCAGGACCAAGGTCTGGCCCGGGGACAGTCCTCCGACCCGGGAGGTCCTCTGCCGCATCTCGGAAGGAGCGTCCGTCGACCTCTCCACCCTGCGGGCCAGCGTCCACCTTGGAGCCCATGCGGATGCCCCCGGCCACTACGAAGACGGCGGCCGTGGCATCGATGAACAGCCCCTCGATCTCTACTGGGGATCCTGCGAGGTGATGAAGGTCCCTGGAAGGAGGAATTCGAGGGTCTCGATCGGAGACCTCCCCCGCCGGCCGTCGTCCCCCCGCCTGCTCCTCTCCACCGGGACCTTCGAGGGTTTCGAGGTCTTCAACGAGGACTTCGCCGGACTCGAGCCCTCGCTCGTCGACCACCTGCATGAATGCGGCGTCCGGCTGGTGGGCGTCGACACCCCGAGCGTGGACCTCCTCGAGGACAAGGGGATCGAGGCCCACCAGCGATTCCTCGCCCATGACATGGCGATCGTCGAAGGACTCGCTCTCGATGACGTGCCGGAGGGTTTCTACGAGCTCGTCGCCCTCCCCCTTCGCCTCGTGGGATTCGACGGCAGTCCGATCCGTGCGGTGCTACGATCGGAATCGTGAGACGAAGTCGTCTTCGTCGAGGACCGAGCGAGGTCCGACCCCATCACGTCGAGCCGAGAGATCCCATGAACTCCGTCCAGATCCTGCATCGTCGCGGCAACGCCCTGGTGGTCGCCGTCGTCCTCGTCGCCATCATCCTCGCCTTCGCCATCGCAGTGGTCTCGGCCGAACGCGGGGGAGCCATCTCCGAACGACGGCAGGATGCGGACATGTCGATCACGACCCTCGACTCCCTGCTCCGGCCGGTCGCCGACTGGGCATCGGCTGGAATCACCGCCTGGTCGCAGGCCAACGACGGACGACTTCCCACCGACTCCGAAGGGGTGGCGATCATCGCGGGCCTCGGTAAGCGACCCTCGATCGAGCAGGCGTCGAACTTCACCGCGGTTCCGGTGTACCGGCGGATGGGAGAGAAGAACTACGAACTGGTGCTCGCCAGCGCCGAGCTCGACGCCGGCGCCCACCTCGCATACCCGTACGCCGCGGATGGCCGATCGCTAGCTCCGGTCGGCGACAACAACTTCCTCCAGTCCACCGAGGAGGAACGGGATGCGCTGGCCACCGATCCGGGGGTCGGCACCGTCCCCGGCTGATCCCTCAGTCGATGGTCGCCACGACCTTGACCTCCACCGCGATCGGCGTGGGCAGGGCGTTGATCTCGATCGTGGTCCGGGCTGGATTCGGATTGCCATCGCCGGCGAAGTATTCCGCATAGACCCGGTTGTAGGTCTTGAAGTCGTTCTTCATGTCCGTGAGGAACACCAGGACGTCCACCACGTTCCCCCAGGGCACCCCCGCGTCCTCCATGACGGCGCGGACGTTGTCGAAACACGATCGGCACTGGGCCTCGATGTCCTTCTCCACGACCGCACCGTCGGGCCCCAGCACCACCCCCGGAATCTCCTTCGTCCCCCGCTTCCGAGGGCCGACGCCGGAAAGGAACAGCAGGTTCCCCGCACGACGGGCGTGAGGGTAGGCCCCCACCGGTTCGGGAGCGGTTCCGGAATCGACACGTGATGGATCTTCTCTGTTCATCGAAGGGGCACCTCTGGGAGCGGGCCTCGGCCCGGGGCGACTAGGAACCGGAGTGGGCGATGGTGATGCTGCGGGCTTCGGTGAAGAATCGCAGCGCTTCGACGCCACCTTCCCGACCGACCCCCGACCGCTTCATCCCTCCGAAGGGGGTGCGGAGATCGCGAAGCATCCAGGCATTGACCCAGGTCATTCCCGATTCCACCCTCGCCGCCATGCGGTGGGCCCGATCGAGATCCCGGGTCCAGATCGAGCAGGCGAGTCCGTAGCCGTTGGCATTCGCCCTGGTGACCGCCTCACCATGGGTGTCGAAGCCCTGGACCGTGACCACCGGACCGAAGATCTCTTCCTGATTGGTGTCGCTCGACTGGTCCAGTCCCATGATCACGGTGGGCTCGACGAAGAAGCCGTCGCGAACCCGATCGGGCAGCACCGAGGGACGCGTTCCACCGCATGCGATGGTGCCACCCTCCTCGACCGCTCGCGCAATGGCGGCTTCGACCTTGTCGCGATGACCGGCGGAGACCAACGGACCGAGATCCGTCTCCTCGTCGAGCGGATCGCCGACCTTGAGGGCCTCCACCGTCTCGAGGAAACGGGCCATGAAGGCCTTGAGTCGGTCCCGATGCACCAGCAGACGGGAGCCGCAGGTGCAGATCTCGCCCTGATTCTGGAAGCACGCCCGGACGATGGTGGGCATCGCGGACTCGAGATCCGCATCCTGGCAGACGATGATCGCGTTCTTTCCGCCGAGCTCGAGCGACGTTCGCTTGAACATCGGCCCCGCGGTCCTGGCGATCCACTCCCCGGTGGAGGTGCCTCCGGTGAAGGTGATGGTGGGGATGTCGGGGTGTTCGACGATCCGTGCCCCCACGGTCTCCCCCCGCCCGTGCACCACGTTGAGCACCCCGGGCGGCAGGCCTGCGGAGGCGGCGAGTTCGGAGAATCGGTGCGCGGACAGGGGCGTGACCTCGCTCGGCTTCGCGACCACCGTGTTGCCGGTGGCCAGCGCCGGGGCGATCTTCCAGGTGAATAGGTAGAGGGGAAGATTCCACGGTGAGATGCAACCCGCGACCCCGCGTGGTCTTCGCAGCGTGTAGTTGATCCCCTGGGAACCAAGGTCGAAGAGATCACCGTCATCGTGGCGGATCGCATCCGCGAAGAACCGGAGATTGGCGGCAGCCCGCGGGATCTCCAGGTCGCGGGCCAGGGAGAAGGGCTTTCCCTGGTCCCGGGACTCGAGTCCGGCAAGGTCGTCGCGGTTCGCATCGATCACGTCGGCGAGGGCGTGAAGCACCGCTGCTCGCTCATGGACCGATGCCCCGCTCCAGGCTGGAAAGGCCTCGGATGCGATTCGGACCGCCCGATCGACATCCTCCGCGCTGCCCGTGGGTACGGAACCGATCTCACCGGCGGTGGCGGGATCGACGACCGGCATTCGCGGTTCGTCTCCGACCGACTGCATGGTTCCGATGAGGCTCGTGACCTGAATCATCTGCTGTTCACTCCCTCGGGACGTGACCCGATCTGGTCAGCTCACCGCCACCCGGCCGCCGTCGACCGGGAGATTGACGCCGTTGCAGTATCCGCCCGCGCGCGAGGCCAGGAAGAGGGCCGCCGCGGCCGTCTCCCTCGGATCACCGATGCGCCCGGCGGGAATCTGTGCGACCGCCTGCCCACGGACGTCCTCGACGGAGGTGCCCCCACGACGAGCCTTGCCCTCGAAGAGCGAGGAGAGTCGCGCGGTGTCGGTGAATCCCGGAAGCAGGTTGTTGACGGTGATTCCAAAGGGCCCCAGCTCCCCCGCGAGGGTGCGTCCCCAGTTACCCATCGCTCCGCGGACGGCATTGCTGACGCCAAGTCCGCGAATCGGGGTCACCACCGAAGTCGAGATGATGTTGATGATCCGCCCGTAGCCCTCGGCTCGCATTCCGGGAGCGAAAGCCTGCGTCATCACCTGGGCCGACCCCAGGTGCATCGAAAAGGCCTTCTCGAAGTCATCGGGCTCGGCATCGATCGCGAAACCAGCCGCGGGTCCTCCGGTGTTGTTGACCAGCACGTGGACGGGACCGTTGGCCGCGGCGTACTCATCCGCGGTTCGAGCCACCGCAACTCGGTCTGCGAAGTCGACGCACAGGGTCCCGTGCCCTCGGCCGGGTCCTCCCTCGAGACCAGCGAGAACCTGCGCCAGGCCGTCGGGGTTCCGGCCCACCAGGCAGACCCTGGCGCCGGCCCGGGCGAATGCCTCGGCGATCGCCCGTCCGATGCCCTGGGTGCTGCCGCCGATGACGGCGTGTCGGCCGTCGAGTGAGAAGTCGATGGGATCGTGTTCCATCACGGAAGCCTACCGACCGGAGGGGGGTTCCGGAGGAGGTCCACCGTAGGATGTGAGGCGTGTCGAACATCGAGTCCATCAACATCTCCCCGGGAGGGATCCCGAAGCGCCCGGTCGAGAGGATCGAGGTGCTGGAAGGCGGTCTTTCCGGGGACGGACATGATCACGAGAAGCACCGGACCTCCCTCCAGGCGATCTCCATCCTGGACGCCGAGCTGCTCGACGGGGTTCGGGAGGAATCGGGACTTCCGCTCGAAGCGGGGTCGCTCGGCGAGAATCTCACCGTTCGCGCGGTCGGAGTCCAACGCCTGGGAGCTGGTGACCGCCTCCATCTCGGAATCGGATCGAGGGTCGTCCTCGAAATCACCAGAGTCCGCCCTCCGTGCTACGTGCTCGACGTCCTGTCACCGGATTTCAAGCGAACCCTCTGGAACCGGATCGGGATGTACGCCCGGGTGATTCGCAGCGGTCCGATCTCCTCCGGAGATCCGGTCCGCATCGAACTTCTCGCCTCCGGTGCCCGGCCCCTGGTTCGGGGGCCCAAGGGAGGATGCATCGATGGAGCATCCGTGGCGACCGCCACCCTTTCCGGATTCAACATGCCCCCCCTGCCCGACGGCGAAGGCTTCGAAGCAGCATCCCGGAAGGAACATCGAACGTGATATCCCATGCCCCCGAACGTCCATGGCCCCATCCCGGTGCGATCCTCTGCGGTGGTCACAGTGCCCGGATGGGCGTGCCCAAGGCCGGCATGCTCCTACCGGACGGACGAAGCATGCTCGAACGCACCCGGGACATGCTCGAGTCGTTCTGTGGCCGGGTGCTCCTGCTCGGTGACGCCCACGGCATCGCAGGCCATCAATGTCTCGAGGATCTCCGGGCGGACTGCGGTCCCCTGGGTGCGATCGAGGCGGTTCTCGCGAGCGGGATCGCACCCCAGTACCTGATCGTGCCGTGCGATCTGCCGCTCCTCCCCGCCGGTCTGCTCTCTCGACTGCTGATCGGAGACGAAGACGGGATGACCTGTTTCGAGCTTCCCGGCGATGATCGGGTCGGTGTTCTCCCCTGCCGCATCGGGGCCGAGTGCCTCGACGAGGTCCGGGAGCTCCTCGACTCGGAGCGTCGCAGCGTTCACGCCCTGGTGGAGGCCCTCGGTCCCGACGTCCAGCGGGTTCCGCTGGCTCCGCGGGAGGTGGAACTCCTCATGAACGTCAATACGCCCGAGGACTTCGAGCGCGCCTGCCGACATCTGGGCGGTCAGGGCTGAAGGTCGGAGCCGACCGCCCGTCGACTTCCTCGCCGTCCCACTCCGGGACCGATCGACCTCAGGGACGGAGCAGCAGCAGATCGCTTCCGTCGTCTTCCAACAGGCTCATGCCGGTCCAGAGGACGCCACTCAGCCCTTGGAAGAGGCCGACCCCCATCAGGCCACCTCCATCCGGGCCGAGGCCCGACTCGATCATCGCGGACACGATCCGCCGGTCGAGAGTCGCCTCGTCGAGCGACACCCCGGAGCGAAGGCGTCGAAGCGTCTGGTGGGCCAGCACCCGCCCGGCACGACCGCAGCAGAGGTGTCCTCGGCCGGGTCCCGGCGCGGGAAGCGTCTCGAGCGCGAACTCGAGGTCGTCCTCGAGAAATCGGTCGTCGGTGATCTGCAGCGCCGCAGCTCGCGACAGGGCGATTCCCTCGCTGCCGGCGCACCAGGCGCTCGCCCCGAAGACCGCCTTGTCCTTCGTTCGCAAGGTCACGCCGCGATAGTCGGGCCAGGTCCTCGCCGGGGTCTCGCCTCGAAGTCGGTGCTCGGCCTCGAACGCATTCAGGGCCACCTTGCGAAGATCGGCACGGTCCAGGAACCGTCCGGCCTCGAGCAGTGCGAGCGCGATCCCGGCCCGGCCATGTCCGAATCCGCACAGGGGAACCTCACTGAACGTCCGCCATCCCGGACCATCCATGTCGCTGGCATGGGCGACGAGATGATCGGCCATACGCCCGAGCAGCGGATCGATGTCCTCCAGCGGCTCTTCCTCGTGCATGCGAAGCAGCAGGAGCATGTACCCCGCGGCACCGCCGATGATGTCGTACCCCTTGTCGGACTGGATCGTCCGATCGGAGACTGCGATCGCAAGTTCATGCGCGATCGAGCGATGATCGCCATGACCCTCGTGGCGGCCGATCGCCCATGCTGCGGAGACCAGCCCCGCTCGAGCCGTCATTCCCCCCGGCGTCCAGCGCCGGATCAGTTCGAGGTTTCCTCGTGCGGACAGCGATTTGATCTCGAGTGCGATGGACTTTCGAGCGCATTCGAGCCAGCGGCGATCGCCGAACAGTCGGTAGGCCCGTTCGAAGAGCAGTGAGATTCCGCCTCTCCCCGAATACAGTGACAGGTCGAGGGTCGAGGGTTGTATCGCCTCCGAATGAGGGTCGAAGTTGAAGTCGATCCAGTTCAGATGATCCTCGGACTCGATCGCCTGCCGGAAGATGTGATCCAGACCGAGGTTCACGCACTCCGCCAGGGGACGGTCGGATCCTTCAGGTTGCAGGACGGAGGCCCCGGCCTCGCTCTCGACGGATGATCTCGACGAACCAACGTGGGTCATTCGACGGAGACTGTTCACGGTCGAGAGGTAGGCGTCGCCCTGGAGGCTCAGCTGGAGCTCGAGATCGCTCTCCCCCATCCGCTCCACCTGGTCCAGGGCCGCGTCGAGCGCAGAGGTCTTCAGCAGAGTGTCCGGGCGTTCGACCGGCTCCCCGGTCTCGGGTTCGATGGTCCAGTAGGTCGTCCCCGAACCCCGCGCGACGAAGTAGGCGACGTCGCCGTCGCGGAGCGACTCGCTTTCCAATCGGATCAGTTCGACGGTCGTCGGACGGTGCGCTTCGAGCATGTCCGCCGCGAAGCCCACCCCGAAACGCTCGAGCGCGAGACTCCGGTCGACCCCGTCGCCCACATTCTCCACATCGCACGACTCCATCAGAAGTCGCATGTAGACGTTGGTGGCACGATTCAGCACCCTGACCCACGTCGGCCCCAGAACGCGGATCGGCGATGCATCGCCGCCGAGGTCGCGCTGTCGCTGCAGCAGCGTCCGGTAGGCCGCTTCGAAGCCCGCCTTGGTCTCGGCCAGCTGCTCCGATGCGGTGATCTTCTCGCCCGACTCCAGCCACGCCTCGGATTCCGGGCGTTGATCGGCGTCCGGTGCCTCGCTCCGGATCCATCGCTGAAAGTCCGTGTTCACGAGAATGAGTTTCTTGAAACCCTTCCTCTGCTGGTTGTCTGCCACCTCGACTCGGATCGCGCCCAGGTTCTGAAGGGTGACGCCTCCCATGCCCATCGCACTGGGAAGCAGCAGTGTGCGGATGACGGAGTGTTCGATCATCTCCGAGGCGGCATCCACGATCGCGTCGGGATCCCGCAGACCGGCGACCGGAACACACACCGTCTCCAAGTCGATGGGGATCGGATCCGCCCCGAACGCCTTCACGTTCTCCAGATGGAAGTCGTTTCCCTGGAGGAGGTGGATCACCATCAGCAGGGAACCGAGTCGCCGATGGTAGGTGCGAAGATCCTCGATCGTCTCGCACGGGGCCGATCCGATGAACTCCGCCCACCCCCAACGCTGCCGGTCGAGCGTCCGAGGCACCCGAAGCCGGAGATCGGTATCGAGCATCTCGTTGAATCGACCGACTAGTGTGGAGAAGGCCGCGTCGATGCCACAGTTTCTCGGCTTGTAGACGATCTTCAGTCCGGACTGGAAGGTGCAGATGGCCACCGACCGTCCCCCGTTGTGGCTGTCGCCGGATCCGAAGGAGAGGTCGGTCAGCGGCCCTGGATCGATCTCCGTGCCGAACTCCGTGACGATACGGTCCCGATCCATCTCGAATCGGTCGAGAAACTCGACGAGGCAGCGGACCCAGGCGACGACTCGGGTACCGAGGAGTCGGGCCAGCGCCGCGTATCGATCCATCCAGTGCCCGGTCGCCGCCTCGCCGACGCCCAGCAGGTCGCGGGTGGTCCCGATGTAGGCGGTCCGCGGCGGAGTCCCCAGCAGCATGCCCAGGGCGAAGTCGTTGCCGGAGTACATCCCGAGTCGACGTTTCTCGAGTTCATCGAGGAACGCGAAGCGGGCGAAGCCGGCGAGGTTCTCAAGCAGACGAAGCTGCTGTTTCTTCAGGATGTCGCTCGAGAGAACGCGGGAGACCGCCGGACAACGTTCGAGGATCCGACGGGTGGCGATGTCGACCCAGGGAACAAGCGCGTGCTTGAAGGGAATCGACTCCTCTCCCTCACCGTCGTCGAGGAAGTCCGCCTCCGGGAGACCGTCGGCGTCGAAGGAGCCCGACCAGGCGGCCACCTCCGAACAGACCTCCATCCAATCCGGCTCGGGCGAGTCGGTGAACGCCTCCGGTCCGATGGTTCCGACCACCATCGCCAGGTCGGATTCCTGGATTCCGAAGTCCGCGAGACGATCCTGGATCGAGGCGTCCGAAGCGCGGCCGAGCACCGAACGCCATCTTTGAACGACCCGTCCTGCTCGTTCCGGATCCGGCCCGAACGCCTCCGGATGCTTCCGGTGAAGATCGATCCGTTCCTGGATGGTCAGGGCTCGGGCCTGGAAGTCCGGAGCCAGGGCGGGTGGTACCGAAGACGACTTGGGACTGGTCATGGTCTTTCGGAATCCTCCTGCTTGCCGGGAATCTTCGCTCGGTCGATCATCGCGGCCAGCTGCTCGCCCCCACGGTCGGCGAGGGTCGCGAGGTCGATGGAAGCCATCGCCATGAGATTCACGAGTCGATCGAGCTCGGTTCCCGCAACGAATCGGGGGGAGATCTCCTCGACGTTCCGGGCCGCCCGTCGCAGAACCTCGACGAGTCCGGGCAGGTCCTCGGGATCGAGATCACCGAGATAGGTCCGCAGCCGGGCGTCGGGAAGCGCGCGATCACCATCGATTCCCAGACCCTCCAGAAAGAGATCCGCGTCGAATCGCCCGATCGCCGCGGTGAAGCCCATGAGGTCCGCAAGCACCTCGTCGTGGGCATGCAATCGATAGGAACCGAGCAGACGATGGGTCGCGTGGTGGGTGAACTCGTGTTCCAGGCGAAGGCGCGACGAGGCTTCGATCCACATCGTTTCGTCCATCCTTGGATCGACCCTCGAGGCCGGCAGTCCGCCATACGGAGCTGGGTGAAGCAGGATCAGTCGATCGTGGAAGCTGGTGGCGTCCGACGCCATCATCCGTCGCATCTCGTCGGGCCAGTCGCGCGGAGAGCCGCCGGAGTCGAGAAACGAGGACCGGGTCTCGCGCAGCCGCACGGGGCTCGGCAGGCCGCTGACGTAGAGGGCATGCACGTTGGGTCCCACCGGCACCGGTTCGCAGCGACTTCCGAGGGCCCGGAAGGCCCGCTCGAAGTCGCCTCGGTCCGACAGGGTGGCCACCGGCAGGCCGCCCGCCGGATGATCGAGGACCGTCCATCTGACCCGGTCGGGCTCGGCGAAGACCTCTTCGACCGGCGGCACGTGATCGGGAGCCTCCCCCCTTCGGATCAAACCGGCGTATCGGTCCGAACCGCTCGCGCCTTCCTCGATCGGCACCTGGAACTGCGGCAGGGCCGTCACCAACGCCTCGGCGGTGCCCCCTTGCGACGCCTGACGGTCGCGCCACCAGCGGACGTGAACCTCGTCCGGAGCCGGCAGCCGGGCAGGGGTGGAATCGCCCGAACCGAACTTCGTGCCCAGGTAGTCCGACAAGGTTGTTCGCGAAGTCTGGCTCAAGGCGCGTCGCCGTCCGCCCCGGGATCCCGGTCGGCGCCCGGCGTTGATTCGCGGCTCGATCCCGACCGGCTTCGAGAACCAGCCTCGGCGTCGATCATGTCCTGCAATGACGGCGCCCCTTCCTCGAGCGGATTCCGATCATCGGTGGACAGCCCCTCCAGGACGTCGAGCGACGGCAGGTTCTCGAGGCGGTCCCGTTGAAACTCATCCTTCCAGTCCACGCCGGCATGACCGAGGAGACACCCGGTCGCCTGAGCGAGTCCGTTCAGCGAGATCTGGTAGTCCACCTCCGCCGAAAGCTTCTGGATCTTGGCCTGATTCAAGGACTGCAGCGCCTGGGTGAGGTTGCTGCTGGGAATCTGTCCTCGCTTGAAGAGCGTCTCGTAGGCGTCGTAGAAGCGACCCGCGGCTCGGACCTGGAGCTCCGCCGTCAGAATCGTGTTCCAACCCGCCTCGATCGCGTCGATCGCATCCAGTACCTCCTGGGTGACCAGGATCTCCTGCTGCCGCCGGTCGGCGACGGTCTTCAACCGCTGAAGGACGGCCGCCTGATAGTTCGCGATCGCCGCCTCGTTCCCGAGTGAAACTCGGGCCGAGACCCCGATCGACCAGCCCGGATCACGTTCTCCATCGAAGATGTCGCGGCTGGCGGAACCGATGCTCTGACCCCGTTGGAAACCGTTGGCGTTCCACGCCGCGACGAGATCGAGCTGGGGAAGCATCTCGTTGCGACGGAGCATCATCTCGACCGCACTGGACAGCTGCTGGAACTCGAGCTCCAGCAGGTCGGCTCGGTTCGTGATCGCCCTCTCCACCAGATGGTGGAGGTCGAAGTCGAATCCGACGAGGCGAAGCTTGGAGATCGGGGTCAGGGCGACCGATCCGTCGAGCGTGATCGATGAATCCTGCATCACGACCTTGACGGCACGAACCGACCGTCGGACCTGAAGCTCGGACTGGATCACCCGATCGACCGCGGACGCGACAAGCGTCTCGAAGTTGTAGACGTTGGCGATCGAACTCGCGCCGACCGCCACCAGCCTGCGCTGCTCCACGAGCAGGTCGCGCGACGTCCGGTAGAGATCGAGATCGATCTGAAGGAGACTCCAGGCCAGGTGCAGCTGCCAGTACGCCACATCAGCCTGGATGACCTGGTTGATGACCGAGGCCTGGGCCTCCGCCCGCGCGACACCCAGATCCGCGGCCGCGAGCACGATCGACGCCTCGTTGTACTCCAGCCCCGCGCCCTCGAGAAGCGGCTGCTGCAACGAGATCCGGGGCCGACTCTGGGCGGTCGGCAGGTCCTGTCCATCCGCCTGGACGTCGCTGGTCGACACCGTCCAGTCGAGAGTGACGGTGCCACCGCCACGAAGCGGCACTTCGAGCCCGGGGACCGCGGTGAACGCATCGCTCTCGACCCCCACCAGCGGTCCGATCCCGGATGATGGCGACACCACCCGGCTCTGCTGGACGCTGGCCACGAAGGTCGACTGGAACTTGGCCCGCTCCGCCCGAAGCTCCTGCGCCGCGATCTCGGGCATGACCAACGTCGACTGGATCTGGAGATTGTTCTCGATCGTGGACCGACGGACCTCCGCCAGAGAAATGTCGCGTGGCTGACCGGTGCTCATCAGAGAGAGCAGATTCTCCACCCGTGCGACCGCGGCCTCCTCGGATGCGGGCGACGGCAAGGCCGAG
>MDTG01257580.1_pt1 | contig 18937 bp, 15 predicted proteins | sample 811421 | NCBI WGS metagenome assembly MDTG01 (sample SAMN05326645, study PRJNA326480) | marine metagenome | isolation source: seawater | place: Pacific Ocean: South East | collected 2011
GTTGTTGGTGGTTTGTAGGTATCTTCTCAGAGGGTAGAAACCTAACTAAGCTGTGAATGACTCATTATTAATGGCAGACCGGACGGGAGTTCGAATCTCCCCGGGTCCACAATAATTGTTATGAAAAAAGGTAATAAAGGTGAAAAAAAGCATGTACATATATGCAAGTTTACGTGTAGATTCTATTAAATCAAAGGTAAGGAGCACGTCATGCAAAACCTAAACAAGTATCTAGTAACCATAGCAATTGTAACTGTAATAAATGGTTATGTATCAACTCGATTTATGAAAGCAAATAAAGAAGTGTATCATACACACTACCAAAATTTGGCATCACAAAATAAAGAATTGTCAGATAGGCTTTCAATGTTTTATCAACACGGTATAAAAGTAGATGTTACTATGTACCAGCCAGATAAAATTCAATGTGATGATACACCAAATATTACTGCTGATGGAACACGTATTAGAATAAACAAAGCTTCACAATACAAATTCGTTGCGTTATCTCGTAATCTATTAAAGAGATGGGGTGGACCGTTTGATTATGGAGATTTTATATTATTGAAGGGAACTGATGGTAAGGATGGAGTATATCAAGTACGTGATACAATGAATCCTAAATGGGTTAATGTTGTAGATATTTTAGAATCAATGACAGTCGCACCTTATAAATTTAAAAATTGCGACATCTTTAAATTAGATTGGACAAAGGAGAATGTATGAAAATAACAGCAGAACAAATACAAGATAATTGGATAGGTTTAGTAGAAATTATCAATGGTACTTTTAGTGGAGAACGATTAGAAAAGATTGAAGCCTTACACGACCATTTTAAAGATAGAATGACTTTAGCTCCAGCATCAGGAACAAAATGGTTTCATAATGCATTTCCAGGTGGATACGTAGCACATGTGTTAAATGTTATTAAATGGTCGTTGGAATATTATGAAATGTTTAAAAAGATGGGAATGCATGTTGATGACATAGATGAAGAGACTGTAATATTTTGTGCCATGTTTCATGATCTTGGAAAAATTGGAGATTTAGACAACGATTATTATGTTACAAATACTGATGAGTGGAAGGCCAAAAAATTTGGTCGACCTTATGATCACAATCCAGAATTACATTGGATGACTGTTACAGATAGGGCATTTTGGTTGTTGCAACATTTTGGAATAAAATTTTCGCAAACAGAATTTTTTGGAATTAAGATGGCTGATGGTTTATACGAAGATGGTAACAAACCATATTTTTTCGAAGGTGCAGAATGGAAAGCCATAAAAACAAATATAGGTTTTATAATACATTATGGAGATTCATGTGCAACAAGATGGGAAAAAGAACAGTACATGTTGTCTGGAGAAAGTAACGTAGACTTTCCAAAAATAATGAAGGGTGTTGTTAAGCAAGATCCAGTTATGAACGAATTGAATGTAGATAAGTTAGGAGATTTATTTAAATGATTGACATAATTATGACTACTACGTTTGGTATTGTAATGCTTGTTAGCTTATACATAATAGTTAACTTGTATAGAAAGGTAGATTTTTTGGAACAAGTAATTGATTCAACTGCGAGAACAATTCAAACAGTAATAAAAAATATGAAAGATATAGACACATTAGGATCATTCGAAGCTGATGATGAAACTGGTTCTATGTTTAAAGATTTACAGAATGAAATTGAAACACTTAATAATATAGTAGAGGAAAGAAATGCCTAGAAAACCGTCAAAAACAAGAATGTACTTTCACGAAGGAACAGAACAAGCAATCGTTGATTACAATGCTACTGATGATTGGAGAGAAAAGAATGCAATATACAATGCCAACTTAAGGCAGCCATTTGAGAAGTTAGTAGAAAATATTATACACACCTTTAAATTTTACTATTTTGATATACCACTGGAAGATGTTAAACACGAAGTAATATCGTTTATGATTACTAGATTGGGAAAATACAAGCAGGGTAAAGGAAAGGCTTTTAGTTATTTTAGTGTGGTTGTTAAAAATTGGTTGATTTGCCATAATAATAACAACTATAAAAAGATGAAGACCCATACAGATGTTATTGATTTAAAACACGATGATGCAAAAAAGGTCGTTTATGAAGATAAAGAATTGATGCAAGAACAAAGTAAAGCATTTTTCAGCCAAATTATTTCTTATTGGGAAGATAATATAGAAAAAGTTTTTAAGAAAGATAGAGACTTGACAATTGCTTGGTCAGTTGTTGAGTTAATGTCAAGAGTTGACAGCATAGAAATATTCAATAAGAAGGCTCTTTATATATTGCTAAGGGAATTATCCGGAGCTAAAACTCAGCATATCACAAAGGTTCTTAATACTATGAAATCCCATTATTCAAACATGGAAAAACAGTGGAATGAAAATGGTCAAGTAGGTAAACAAAGAACATATAACCAATTTATGCAATAACATATATTTATAATCAAAGGATGTGCAATGTCTGGAGATTATAAAGTATTTAAAAACACAACGTTGGCTGATCTGTTTGAAAAAATAGATACCAATTCCAAGCGTAACAAGATTCAAATAGAATCCTTGATACAGGAATTAATGACGTTTATAAAGGATCCAAACAGTGCAATACAATTGTTTCCAATGATTAGCGACTATATGGAAGCTAATATTAGAAACGATGAGTTATTAGTAAAACTTACAGCTGTTGTACAACGAGTAATGCAAGCAGAAGCAAAGGGCGAAGGTGGAGAATACTCGTTATCAGATGAAGAGAAAGAACAAATTCTTAGTAAGATAGAAAAAGAAACTACAAATATACAAAAGGATATAGACGATATTTCTTTAGGCATTCAGGAGTAACCCATGGCTGACAACGCAGGTGGCGTTTTTCTTAACACTATAAATGGAACTCCCGACATTCAAGTAAATGAGGGAATTCCAAATGAAAAGCGTGTTAGAGATATTGCATTAGCAGTTGCTGAATCTATACAAACAGTTTCCGTTCAAACTGTATTGGCTGAAGTAGATGATGTAATTTATAATGAAGATGATCTAACAGACGATTTAAATGTGCATTATATTGGCTGCATAAAAGCAAGTCCAGTTGTACCTCTACCAATATTACCAGAAAACGGAAAGGGTTGGATATTCCCTGTAGATGCACAAATAAAATCATACCCAATAAAGGGAGAACTAGTAGCAATAGTTAACTTCGGTGCACAAACATTTTATTATCCAGCTACTAACGTCATTAATAGTGTCAATAATAATTTAAGAATAGGTATGACAGCAACTCAGACCAAAGGAAATCCGATTGTCTCAAAGGTAGATGCATTCCTTCAAGGGTTAACTGATGGTTTTACTCCAGTAAAAATACCTAGACCAGTGTTACAATTTCCAGGAGATTGGGCACTAAATGGAAGAAATGATCAATCAATAAGATTGGGTAAAACTGGAGGATCTAAAACGGACTCAGTCATAAAACTTAGAATAGCAAACGAAGAAACAGATTCTGCATTTACTGGAAGTCCTAAAGCTGAAAAAATAAATGAAGATGCTAGTTCAATATACATGACTCGTGAAGAGGAAGTAGAATTAACTGTTATACCAAAAGCAGGAAAAGATTCTACACCGAAAAAATTTAAAGGTCCACAAATTATTTTAGATTCAGGTACATTAACATTTAATACCAAGGATAAAAATATAAACATGTATTCAGCTGCGGAATCTAATTTTATTTCTAAAGGTAATGCTAATTTACTTGGTAGTAAAGTAAAAATTGGAGATATAGATGATTCAAATTTAGAATCGGCAGTATGTGGAGAACAGCTAGTAAAAATGCTAAGGGAGATTATAGTTGCATTACAAAGGTTTGGTGGAGAAGTTTCTGCAGCTACTGGTATAGGAAATATCGGACTACCAGTTCCAATACCTGGTTTGGCGGGAGCTGCTAGTGGATTGAATGCATTTGCATTGGAGCAAACAGAACAAGCCATAAAAAGAAAAATATTAAGTACAAATGTAAAGGTTTCTAGAAGAAAACGGGATAACTTATAATGGCTACAATACATTGTGATAATATAACTTCTGAAAAACGATTCTTACCGGAAGGATCGATACTTTTATTGGGAGATCAAATACTTTCTGGAAAAGCATGTAAAGAAGAAGCGTCACAAAGTAAAGGTGTTACGGATGAAGAAGCAATAAAAGATGATGTAGCAAGAAGAGTTTATGATTTACCAGGGGGAACTTCAGATATTTTTAATGTTGGCGATTGTTTAGAAAGTGGAGACTTTGTTACTGAAGGTGGATTCGTTGCTGGAGAAGGAGGTGTAGAGGTAATTCATTCTGGTTATGGAGGCGAAGCAAGAGCATTTGCACCCGGAACTAAATTAAAGGTTGGAGATTTATTGGTAAATGGTAATGCGTTGGATCCTGATGGAAATCTAGTAGATGCTCCATTGGCAATTGATAAAGAAGGATTTGAAGTAGGATCAGAAGGTGCAGTTGTATCACCTGGTGGAGATGACTCAGATGAAGCGTATTGTAGCTTACAAGAATTAGCTGCAAAACCAGAAGATTCTAGTCCCTTAGATGATTTTGCAAGTAAACTAGAATTAGACTTGAATATTCCTGGTCTTGATATGGGTTGGTGGATTGCCTTACAACAAAAGATAAATGAAGTCATGGCTTTACAAGCAAAGTTTATAGCGCGTACACAAAATATGATTGCTAGGTTAGAGATAGACCCGGATAAAGCATGCGATCTTGTACCAGATGTCAATAAGTTGATTAAACTCATGCAACGGGTTAATAAAATAATTGCAGCAGTTGCAAAAATAATGAGAGCGTTGGCTAAAATAGTAAAAACAGTAAAGCGAGTTTATAAGCTAATAAAGTTTATTGTCAAACCAATCAAAGTTGTAGAAGGATTTTTAATGTTACTACAATTAATTGAAGGTATACCAAATATGATTGCTGCAACTGCAAGGTCACTAACTGAAACATCTAGAATAATACCTCAACTTATTGCATTACTACAAAAAGTAGTAGCTCAATGTGCAGCTAATAGAGGAGCAGAAGCTGGACTGAGTAAAGAAGAATGTGAGGCCGTTGGAGGTACTTATGTCGATAGAAGATTAGGGGATTTGGGAGACACCGCTGGTGGATCTTTAGATGATGGATTGGATGCATTGATTGGTGGGTTAGAAGATGATTTGGAAGATGTAGACTTTGGCTTTTTAAAAGCAAATAGGCCGTTGAATCCAGGAGATAGTGTTTTAGATGGTGTAGTTATTTTACCAGATGGAACAGAACAACAAGCTCCATTTACAGTAAAAGATGAAGGAACAACTTCAGGACCAGGTGGAGTACAAACAAATAACGAAGACGCTATGTTAGACGGACAAAAATTAGAAGCATTATTAGATACACAATTGGTTGATTTAAGCGAATGCTTAACTGCAATTGATGACTTAGATAGAACTAGAACGTTTAGATAAAATAAAGGTAATAACATGAAAGCAAATACAATAATGGCACTTAAAAAGATAATCAAAGAGACTGTCGAAAAAGAAGTTGCCAAGCAAATACAAATAGTAATAAAGGAAATCACAAATCCTTCTACTGAATCAAAACCTACAAGGGAAACAATAAACGTTAAAGATCCCGTGTTGAATAAAATTCTCAACGAAACCCAAGGGGGAATAGCTGCTGATGATTCATATCCAACAATGGGAGGCGGAACGTATACTTCAGATAGGACACATGAACTTGGAATGGGAAGTCAAGCCACAATGCAAGATCCTAACATGCCAAATTTTATGAAGAAGGCTATGAGTGGACATTCAGCAAAAGTAGTAGATGCGATTGGAAAGAAGCATGGCACTAGAACAAAGTAGACTTACTAGAAATTTAGCAAATTTAAAAAATAGGGAAACTGCAAAGAATAAGTTTCTCAAGACCAAGGCTAAAGTTCAAGAGTTTAAACAAAATACCGAAGAAGCTCGGGATGAAGCTGCAGCTATTCATGACTATGTCAAGCAAGGTGAAGTTCAAATGGCGAATTCTGTTCCACCGTTAGAGGCAAATTCGTTTCAACCACTTATAGATGCACTACAACAAATGTTTGGAACAGATGCTTTGGGAAATTTTAATACTACTACACCAATAGAGCGAGCACAAATAATAAATGGTCTATCTGATAGTTTAGATATATGTTTAGCGACGACAACTTCGGGACAACAATATTTAACTACAAGGGCAAGAGCTTTGCAATTAGGTGCAAACATAACTCCTATTACAAGCCAACTTGCAAACCAACTTTCAGCAGGGAGTGGAACAATTAAATAATGGCATTAGATAATCCAAGAACAAAATCTACTAGAGAACGTGACAGAGATCCTGACGCAAAGATTGGAGTTACGTTACCTATTAGTCATGGACAAGAGGGATTCTTCAGGCAAAGTAATACTTTGTTGCAACAAACAGTAAGTAATCTTAAAAATTTATTATTAACTGTTAAAGGAGAAAGAGTTGCTCAACCAACCTTTGGATCCAATATTTATAATATATTATTCGACAACTATACGACCGAATTTGATACACAGATTGAAAGTACTATAAAGGAATCAGTAGCAACATGGTTGCCACATGTTTTGATAAACAACATAATTATAGATAGCCAACCAGATAATAATATGGTTAGAATATCTGTTGTGTTCTCTATTGTTACTGATCCGAATGCAACTGAATCGTTAACATTAAGCTTAAGAAGGTCTACATAATATGGCTAGTACAACAAAAGAAAGACCTAAACAGGTAAATTATTTAAATAAGAATTTCTCTGCATTTAAAGGTGATTTGATAGAATACGCTAAAACGTATTTTCCAAATTCCTATGCAGATTTCAACGAATCATCACCCGGTATGATGTTCATAGAGATGGCATCTTATGTTGGTGATGTTCTATCGTTTTATTTGGATGAACAGTTTAGAGAGTCATTACTTGTATACGCAGAAGAAAGGAAGACAGTTTTCGACATTGCTCAATCCTATGGTTACAAACCAACAATGTCTACACCTTCTACTGTAACATTGGACATATACCAAACAGTGCCGGCATCTACAGTTGGAAACGATACGAGACCAAATTATAGTTATGGATATACTGTAAAGGCTGGAAGCTTAGTAGAAGCATCCGAATATGGAAAAACATTTAGAACATTAGATGACGTTAACTTTCAGTTTTCTAGTTCAATGGACACAACAACTGTAGAGATATACGAAATAAATAACAGTAACATTCCAACAAAGTACTTGTTAAAGAAAAAAGTAAAGGCCATTAGTGGTACAATAGAAACAGAAACATTTTCGTTTGGTGATGCTGTAGCTTATGATATGGTTACATTAGCAAATCAAAATGTGTTAGAGGTAATAAGTGTAACTGATTCAGATGGTAACGAATGGTATGAGGTAGAATCTTTGGCACAAGACTTGATATATGACGATGTACCAAACACTGCAGAGAATGATGAAAACTTAGCAGCATACAATGATACTACACCATACATTTTGAAAATGATTAGAACACAAAATAGGTATAAGACTAGGGTAACCGTTGACAAAAAACTACAATTAAGATTTGGTTCAGGTACTGCAACAGGTGCAGATGAAGAAGTTATACCAAATCCGTCTACAGTTGGAAATAATTTTACCAATACAAACTTTTTAAATAAAAATTCAGCTTTAGATCCTGCAAATTTTTTAAACACGGCAGTATATGGAAGAGCCCCATCTAATACAACTCTAACGGTTGTGTATTCGCATGGTGGTGGAGTAGAATCAAATGTTCCTATGAACAGTATTACAACAAAGAGGTCAATGAACTTGTCTTTATCAACTAACGGATTAGATTCTGCTTTGGTTCAACAAACTAGAAATTCAATTGCATTCGATAATATGGTTGCTGCAACTGGTGGTAGAGGTGAAGAAAGTTTAATAGAAATAAAAGAAAACACACGCCAATATTTTCAAGCACAAAATAGAGCAGTTACAAAAGAAGATTATTCTACAAGAATTTACAATTTACCTGCAAAATATGGAAACATACAAAAAATTTATATAACATCAGATGATCAATTAAATTCTGGAGATGGTGTATTACAAGAAAAAACAATTACACAAGCCACACTAGATGAGTTTGGTGGGGAAATACCATTATCTAAATTAGAAGTTAAAGTTCCAAATCCGTTAGCTATGAATTTTTATGTATTGGGATATGATCAAGATAAAAAATTGGTAAACGTAAATCCTGCAACTAAGCAAAATGTACAAAAATATTTAGGACCATATCGTATCCTAACTGATGCAATCAATATTAAAGATGCATACATTATAAATATTGGTGTAAGATTTTCTATTTTAGTAAAGAGGAATTACAATAAACAGGAAGTATTGTTGCAATGTATACAAGTTGTAAAAGATTATTTTGATACAGATAAGTGGCAAATCAATCAGCCAATAATAATGTCAGATTTAGCTTATGAATTATCATTGGTAGATGGAGTTAACAACGTTGTACCGCCAGAAGATAATAATCCATTAAATCAGATTGTAGCTATTGACAATAAATTTAAAACTGCCAATGGTTACAGTGGAAACATTTACGATATCGATGGAGCAACTAGAAAGTCAGTAATATATCCATCATTGGATCCTGCAATATTTGAAGTAAGACATCCAGATATAGACATTATCGGTAAAGTGGTTGGAGATATATAGTGGCACATTATTTTCAAAAGGCAGAGAAAGACGCCACTATAATAAAAGGAAATTTAGATACACATAGTACTGGTAGCTTTAAGAATCATGGTATGGATGAGATACTTGTAGTTGGTAAAACATTTCAAAAGGATAGTTCAATTGCAATTCAAGACATACAGAGATCTCTAATAAAGTTTCCAATTACTGTTATATCTGCTTCGATTGCAGATGGAACAATTCCATCAAATGCTAAATTTTATTTGAATTTAAAGGATGCAGGATCTCAAGAATTAAATAGAGATCAAACATTACACATTAATGCAGTGTCACAAAGCTGGGTTGAAGGTGATGGTAAAACTTCAGACACACCTCCTACAACTAATGGTGTAAGTTGGAAATTTAGAGATGAAAGAAGTGGAAGTCTATGGCATACTAATGAAGATTTATATTCTGGTGGAACATACTTTTCCGGATCCAATCAAACATCATCCATATCAGTGGGTAAAGATAATGATGTAGACGTTAGAGCAGATGTAACGCAAATAGTAAAGCAGTGGTATAGTGGTAGCATTCCTAATGAGGGTTTTCTTATAAGACGTTCAACTACTGATGAGACAAGCATTGAGAAATTGGGTATACATAAATTCTTTTCGTCGGATACCCACACAATATTTGCACCATCTTTAGAAGCAGAATGGGACGATTCTGTTTGGAGTACTGGAAGCTTAGATGCATTGAGTTCAAATGAACTTGATAAATTAAAGATATACACTGAAAATTTTTCTAGGGAATATAAGGTTGGAAGTTTATCAAAAATAATTGTCAAAGGACGAGAAAAATATCCACCTAAAACATTTGCAACATCATCAGAATTTTTAACAGTTAAATATTTACCAAGTGGATCTTCATTTTATAGTGTGTTAGATGCAGTTACAGATGATGTAATAATACCTTACGGGATTGGTTCTAAAATAAGTTGTGATACTCAAAGTAATTTTTTCAATCTAAGAACAGATGGATTGGAGCCTGAAAGGTTTTACAGATTGAGGGTAAAAATAGAAGAAGGAACCGGTATAAATAAGAAGGTAAATTTTTATGACGTAGGTGAATTTAAGGTAGTAAGATAATGCCATATTCACAAGAAGAATTACAAGCTAATGAGCACTATACCTCTATAAAAAATAGGGATGAAGTAAAGTACCAACAGGATTTTGTTAATACGAAAAATAAGTGGTTAAATAGTATGGAGCCAGTTGGATCTAAGGATTTTGACACACTAAGAACAGATGACGACACTATCCAGTTATACCAAGACCCTGAAACTGGGAATAGTATGGCAAGTGAATCACAATTTTTAAATGTAAAAATTTACAGAACAAAATATAGAACAGCAACAGAAACACAGGATCTTTTGAATAGAGAATTTGAGGAATTTTAATGCCTGATCAAAAAATAAGAAGGACTATTGATATTCCTAAAAAGTTGTATGACATCATATCTCTACCAGAGAGTAAAGACCATATAACATTTAGGGATGCAAACCAATATCCGCAATTTGCAGGAGCTGGTTATCATTCTAATGTGTGGCCAGAGCAAGAGTTTGGTGTAGACCCTAATGATATTATTAGAATAAACATATTTGGGAATAATGATAATTTATTAAAGACACAATACCTAACAAATGACCAATTCGAATCATTTGTAAAACAAGCAATGCCGTATTCACCTGCTGTAGTTAAGCTTGATCCTGGAAAAATATTAAGGGATTGTGGATACCAACAAGGTCGTTTTAGAATGGATTTTGATTTCTTCAGAGTAAAAGCTGGTAGTCCATTTCCATTACTAGTAAACGGTGATGAAAGAATTTTTAATGGTAATTTTGTAACTGGATCTGATGGATATTTATACGCACAAGAAGAGCATACAGAATCTTCTACGATTGAGGGAGATAGATTATACGTAAAGGAAAACAAATACATACTGCAATCAATATCTTCAGATAGAACAGAAATAATTGTATCTCCAAGTTTTATAAACGATGATAGCTACTTAGAAAATTTTAGAATGGCTGGATTTAATTGTTTAAACACATTTCCACCAATTGGTCCTGACGGATTACCACAAGCTGCAACGTTTTCTCAAAATACAAATTTAAGTTTAATAAACTTCGATAGAACAGAGGATTTATCTAGAAAATTAGTTAACGGTAAGATAAGAATAAATGATGCTTACTTTATGTCAGAAAGGTTTACTGAAGAAGTTAGAGATGAGTACGAAGTTATTCCAGATATTGAAATAGAAAATGAAGTTATTAATCTTATCGAAGAAAGGAATCTAGATTCTCGTATGGGATGGGTTGGACATGGAGCATGGCCAAGTCCAGATGCTATAGTTACTGAGTTACCATTTCCATTAAACAGGGCAATGGGATTAGAAAACGTTGTAGTAGACAGTCCAGTTGGAAAGATTGGTGTAAAAACATCTGTAATTAATCCTATCAATGCTAGTGAAAGTTTCTTAGAAGAAGTTGGAAGAAGCTTATCTTCGATTGCTAGAACAAACTATGCTGTTGGATTAACTCCATGGTATGAAGTCAATACTGATATAGAAAATACTTTATTAACATTTAGCGTCTACGTAAAGGGACCAGAAGGATTAAAGGTTTGTTTATTTGCACATTCTGGTCCATGGGGATTAGGAACAGTTAATACTAGATATTCACCAAATGTAACTATGGATGGTGAATGGCAAAGATTAGTTCTACCATTCAGGTTACAAGAAACTAGAAATAACAAAATAACGTTAAGGGTAATTTTTAAATATTATGACAGTGGTTATGACGTAACATCTCCAAATATTGTGGGAGAGGAAGCGTTTATAGTCGGTGCGAAATTAGAACTCGGAGGAACAGCTACACCTTTTACTAGACGAGGAAGTTTAGAAGACGGTGGATTAGTAGATGTACCAATCTCAAACACAATTAAATTCTTAGAGCCGAACGGTAAAATATTAAAAGCTGATTTTTCTGAAGTAGAAGATGGTTTTACCCAAAAAATGGTTGGTGGAAAAATAACAATTAATGATGGTATAGCTAAGGATGATTTATCTGAACAAACAATTGTTAACGAAAAAGATGTTGAAACGTTTTTTGAAAATGATGTAGTACCTGAATCTTCAGATCGTGGAAATCCTGGTGGTATTGCAAGCGATTATGGATGGGATCCTAATCTTCATGCTCGAGCAATTGCAGTAAAGCAGCCAAATGGTCAAGATGCATGGATTGATGGGTTCAATTGGTTTGATGCTAAAAAACCTTACAGCCATTCTGGTACTGCAGAGTTTGGGTATCATCCTCATTGGTTGGCCGACGAAGGTGTTGACAATGGTCCAGTTATGTTTTTTCCAGACATTAATAATCAGGATGCTATAGTAGATAATTTAAAGGAGTCTGCTCTAAACGCATGGACTGATCCTACTGATGGTTACTATGTTAAGCAAGGTATAGCAGATCCAAGAGTAGATGATGATAGAATTAACACTACAAATTGGACCCATAGATATATGGCAATTGCATCTAAAGAAGGTTACGTCAAACCATTAGGAGCGTATGGTATAAGACATGGTGATACGATACGAATACAATGGATGCAAAAATCCTTACCAGATAATTTTGAAGAAGGTCAAAGAAAGGGAGCTGATGTTGGTTTATATTTTTACAGTGAAACTACATTTGATTTTCCAGAAGAAGATCCACAGGTTTTAGATACTGATGTTGAAACACAAGATAAATTAGCATACGAATTATTTCACAGTAACGATGAAGGTCAACCAAATTGGATAGACGGAATGTTTTATTTTGATTCTTCTTTAGTTGAAAATCTAAAGCCTTTAAATCCACCGGTTGGATACAATGTTCCAACTAGACCTGAAAATGTTCCTCCCAGACCAGGAAGTGATGGAGATAAAAGTCCAGGAGGATTTTTTACATTCAGTGGTCCAGAAAGTGAGATTAGAAAATTAAAATCCGAACAACGGGCAGAAATACGAAATATTAGGGAAGACAATGCAGGATTAGAAGCACAAGAAGAAAATAGAATTAAAACAAGGTTTAAGAAAAAAATAACTGCAGCTGAAAATAAAAAGGGCTCATGGCTTAGAAGTGATATAGTGGCCGACGGTTGGGAATGGAATAACGAAACTAAAGAGTGGGAAATAATTGCAGATAGTGCAGACTTTAAAGTTGGAGAAACAGTATCTGGTTTTGTTAACAATGCAAACAATGGTCAGTTAGTGGAAACAGAAGCTTTCGGTTGGTATTGGAATGGTTACGAATGGGAATCTATGTACATTAGACAGTTAAAGTCTGCTGGTAAAGCAAGATTTAGATACGTGGATTCGAACGGCGAATTGTTACCTGTAGAAGTATTTCCTGCAGAAAGTCAAGAGATTATAGTTGGTCAGAATAAAACTGTTGATGGTAATTTCTGTTGGAACGGTTCAGTTTGGGAATTAAGCGAAAACTTTTTTGAAGATAATCCAGATGCAGAATTAGATAGAGGAAGACCGGTAGTAAGGAAGAGAACTTTCTTTTTAAACGGCGAAAACAATCAAGATGGTTCATCTAGAAAATATATTCCATGCGAAGAATTCAACGAATGGGAAATAGCCATACACGAGTTTGTAGTACCAGAAAATTTTAGTCTTTTAAGTGACGTTAGACTGTATGTGTACGGTCATTATGGGGATTTTGGTACCTTATATGTAGATAACATAGAATTAAAAGTTGTTAAGACTGCAGAAGACAGGGTAGTCATTGATGATAGTGCAATATTGGCACCTATAGAATTTAACATTGAAGAAGTAATAAATAGAGAAACAATACGTGTTAGTCAGACCTATGATGAAGCTTCAGAAGAACAAAATTCAATATTGTCAAACTTTAAAGTTAATAAGTTTAGTACATTTGGATCTGGATTTTCGGTTGATTACGTAACACAACCAGCAGTAACAGAAGATGTTTTTGCTAGGTATGAAGGAAAAATTTTAGATGTATTGAATGATGATCCGTTAACAAAGAGTGTATTAGTAGACAAATCGTATGATCAATATGGTCAAGAAATTGGTGCCATAATGAACTCTGAAAAATCCGTCGACGGAACACAGCAGTTTAGGGAATATTTCATAAGATATCCGTTAAAAGATAAGGATAATTTATACACGTATTTGGTTGCAGGAGAAGATGATAAATCTCTAATAATAAATTTTAAACCTGTAAATACTGAACGATATCCCGGTGCTATTGCATACAAGCTATTAGAACCCATTTCTGAAGACGTTGAAGAATTGGATATGGTTTATATGGTGGAAGAAGTTACACCTTCACTCTCGGAAACTGTTAATTTAATTCCATTTATAGAAGAAAAAATACCAGAAACCGTTTTGAGGTTACCTAAATTAGAAGACGTAGATTCTCCGATACGTGATAGGTCTACTAAGTATTTATCACACGTTGACATAGTTGGAAGTGGATCTGCAGTTAGAGAACAACTAGAAGATAGACTATTGAGTGGTAGTTTAGAAACTGCACAAATTAATGTAGATTATCGTCAGTATAAAAACTTTTCACATTTTGGATCAGTCGAAAAAAGATTTAAAAACTTTAAATATAAATTAGAATTAATAGAATCGTATACTGAAAATAGCGCGTCATTAACTGGAAACTATACTGGATCTGGTTACTTAGGGAATGCAAGCGGATCTTCTGTAGTTTCATCATCTGTTGATATTGCCAAATGGGAACTAAAGAGAAGAGAAACTATAAACGGATTTGATGACTTTGAAAATTACATGTATTATCAATCTTCATCATACATTACAAGTTCGAACGGTGAATTTTTTGATAATGCTGCACCTAAAATAAGTGGAGCTGGAACTCTAACTGACGTATATGTTCTAGCACATACTACAAGTTCTCAGTTTTTAAATTGGTATAATGGATCAATAGCTTCTGCATCTTTGTACGATAGAACAAATACAAACAGGTTGGTTTACAATTTACCTGAACATATCACGTATGATGTAGAAAATTCTCAATTTATAACTTTCATGGATATGATGGGTCACCACTATGATTTAATATGGACACATGTAAGGGCATTAACAGATGTACATGATAGAAGCGAAGATGTAACAAAGGGAATATCACAAGCATTAGTAGAACCAGTAGCAAAGTCTCTTGGTTTCGATATGAAAGAAGGCAGAGATTTAGTTAGACTACCACAATATCATTTAGGCTTACAAGAATCTGGATCTGATACTGGAGTTTATAACGTTAGATTTACCAAGAAATCTCAAAAAGATGTAACGAGAGAAATATGGAATAGAATACTTGCAACAATGCCATACATGTTAAAGGCTAAGGGAACAAAACAGTCGCTTAAGGCGTTAATTGCTGCTTATGGAATACCAACATCTATATTGCGTGTACAGGAATATGGTGGTCCAAAATTAAATGGAAAATCAGATTTTGAAGTTAAAGCTAGGTTTACTAAAGCATTGGATTTTAAAGGGGCACAATTCGTTCAAGTACCATGGTATGATGTAACCATTCCGTATGCAAAATCACCAGATACAATAGAATTTAGATTTAAAACTGGACAAGAATTAGATCAGTTATTGGCAACAAAGATAAACAGCACTAATAAAATAGAAGCTGCAGTTTATTTGACAAATGACGGAACTACAGATGGACAAGGAAATATAAATTTTGTTTTAAGTGGAAGTACAAACGCAAGCATGAGTATTGCTAGTCAACCATTTTACAATAATCAATATTGGTCAGTAATGGTTAGAAGGAGAAAGGGATCAATATCTAGTAGCTATGAGGATCAAACCCTACAAAATAATACTGGTAGCGCATTAACACAAAGCTACGATATGTTTATTGGATATTATGATTCTGGAACAGACGAAATATCTGTTAGGGCTTCATCTAGTATGACAGTTACTGGATCCTTAAACGAGTCATGGTACCAAACTGGAAGTGCAGCAGTTGACAACAATTGGTTTATAGGTGGTAAATTTGACGACGCTAGTAAAGGTGAACAATTATCCGGTTCTGTTATGGAGTTCAGGTATTGGAATTCACCGTTAAGCGAATCTGCATTTTACAATCATGTTGCTGCACCTAAAGCAGTAAATGGAAATCACGCTAGCTCTTCTTACTTTGATTTAAGCTTACGTTTGTCAATGGACGACAATATAAATTTAAATTCTCAACCAAATGGTTTAAAGGATTACACTGTAACTGATGGACAAACATTTGCGACAGCATCTGGTTTTGCAGACGAAATACCATTTAGTAATGTTTCAGATAGACAGAAAGCATTTATTCCAAATATAGGATTTGGTAAGTCCACAAATAAAATTAGAATTGAAGAAAATCGTCTTAGAACCCCAGATGGTGCACCAGGTGTATTGAGTCCAAATGAACGAGTTGAATTTAGTGCATACGATTTAGCATCAAATGATTCTGGAAAATTAGGAATATTCTTCGCACCTACTGATGTAATAAATGAAGACATTATATTGTCAGTAGCAGACTTGGATTACGGAAAATATTTAGGTGACCCACGAGATGAATATGAAGAGCGCTACACTTTTGGACGATTTGACAGAGTAGCAGAGACGTATTGGAAAAAATGGACCACTAAACAGGGTTTTTGGGATTATATAAAATTAATTAAGTATTACGATTTAAGTTTATTCGATCACCTTAGAAAACTTTCACCAGGAAGGGCACAAAAAACATTGGGTATATTAATAGAACCGACAATGTTAGAACGAAATAAAGTTATAATGGGAAAGAAACCTTCCATGGAAAATTTAAGGAAAGAAGCAAAATACGATTTGACAGATTTTTTCCCATCTAATATAAGTGGTTCTCAAAAGAGGCATAGGGGAATAATAGATGCTGATGATCACCATATTGTATCGTCTTCAAATTTACTATACAGATCTAGTAGTATTGACAGTGATTCATACTATTCTGTTTCTGGATCACAGAATAGGTATCGCGGTATTGCAAATGAATTGGGTTGGTTTATAACTGGTAGTAATAGCGGATTAAATAGAAAAGCAACATTACTAGATGCAACTGGAAGTCTATTATCTAGTAGGGTAGATTATAAAACTACACGATCTGAAACATTCAGAGTTGGTGGATCATTCAGGTCATTTTCAATAGATCACTTGCAAGACGCAGAAGACAGAGATTATACAGATGTAAAAATATACACAGGTGGTGGATCTGACATTTTCTTAGAAGCAATACCACCGATGGTCACTGAATCCAAAATGTCAGAAAAAAATGAAGAATATGAATTTTATTATAGCTCTGCACTTAGTGCATCTTTAAAATTACCTAGCTCATCATCGTTGGTGCCAAGCAGATTCGAATCAATTTACAAGCAGCATACTGGATTAGCGAGATCATTTTATGCTGGATGTAAAGAAGATGGATCTTCGGTACCATTTGGAAATGAATTAGCAGTTGAAATAACTGAAGTCAATCCATACGCATTAAGACCTGACGATGATGGTACACTAGATGTGGAATTAGATTTAGAATAAAAACTATAAACGGCAATATTTATATCAAATAGTTCTGTTTATAAAACTCGGAGAATAAAAAGATGGGATATTTAAATAATGCGACCACTGTTTTGGACGCAATTTTAACAAAAAAAGGTAGGGAACTCCTTAGTAGGGGTCAAAACGAATTTAGGATAACTAAGTTTGCTCTAGCTGATGACGAGGTCGATTATGCTTTATGGGATGTTAGTCATCCAAGTGGAACCGATTTCTATGGTCAAGTAATAGAGGCGCTTCCTTTGTTAGAACCTACTCCTGATACAAACACAATAATGAGGTATAAACTTGTTACACGTCCTGTTGGAACAAGAAAAATGTCTACTCTTACAGGTATACAACCTTCATATACTGTTAATTGGAGTTCTTTAGGTACTGCGATCGATGAATTTACAATTACGCCGGCTACTACAAATGTACCAAATGATGGAACTGTTGATCCTGATGGATATTCATTTACTATATTGAATTCGTCAATAGCTTATTTAACTTCACCACAAAATGATGGAGGAGTTGGAAATACAGGAGCTATAAACTATGTTCAATCTACACAGAATATTAGTCAAACAGTTTTTGGATCATCTGCAAGCGTAAGAGCTAAAGCAATCACAGAACCTGCAGCAGGAGAAAATAATCCTAGTACTACAATCATTGTTACTGGATTAACTTACGGTGCAACTTTTGCAACAACTGTAAGTACAGCATTTGTTGATGAATCATAAATAAAGGAACAATTCTATGTCATTTTTAGATAGAAGTTCGCTAATTGTCGATGCTGTCTTAACTGATAAAGGAAGAGAAGAACTTTCAAAAAATCAGTTTGAGATAGTTAAGTTTGCATTAGGCGACGACGATATAGACTATACACTGTGGAATGAGTCCAATTCCAATGGACCGAATTTCTATGGTGTGGCAATAGAAAACATGCCAATATTAGAGGCATTTACAAATTCTACTGAAGCATTACGATATAAATTAATAACAAGAGAAATTGAAGCACCAGAAAGACAACCACAAGTATCTCCAACTATACCAAATTCCGTCGATCTTGTGGGAACTGGTGACTTTGTAATGTTAACTCCTTCAGTTATTAATTCGCCAGGAAATGAAGGTGAAGAATTTATTTTCGAATTGGATTATGATGATCAAGATGTAGATTTAGTATTGGGTAATTATGGTGAACAACGTACTCCAGAAATTTTCCAAGTTAGCGTATCGCAAGTAGACGTAAATAGAAATGTATTAAGAGCCGCACAAGCAAACAATATATCAGTAAATGGTAGAGACTTAAGACCTGTTGATGGATTTGCTAGAATGGATTTTACGGCATCAGAAACAGAAGCTACCAATCAATTAAACATTGTTAGAGAAAACGATAGAACTGTAACGGCTATAAGAGCTACAGGTGGTATACAATTAGAAGATCCACGAGATAGATCATTGGTTAATACAATTTCAAATGAAGAAAACATATACAACCAAAATGGTGTTAGAGTAATTGTTAACGGAAATGGTGTATTGACTATGACCGTAGA
>MDTG01376405.1_pt1 | contig 18936 bp, 19 predicted proteins | sample 811421 | NCBI WGS metagenome assembly MDTG01 (sample SAMN05326645, study PRJNA326480) | marine metagenome | isolation source: seawater | place: Pacific Ocean: South East | collected 2011
AAAAGTTACTAACAAATTAAAATCGACTATGATTATTAAAACGCAAAAAATTAGAAACTCTTTTCAAATAAAAATGTCAGCATATAAGTTTAAAAAGACAATTATTTTAAATGGAAAAAAAATTAAGATAAATAAACATAAAAAAAATATTAATTTTCCTCTAGCATCTGAAGTTACTTATAAATTATTTAAAGGTTTGATGAATAAAAATAATAAAATTAATTTACCAGTTTACAAAGATGTAGATAAAATTAGTAAGCAGATATTATTCGATTTAAATAAAAGTTTTAAAAAACAAATTTATGTCAGATGATTAAAAAAATTTTTAAATTGTTATTTGCCAAAAAAGAATTTAACCTTCCAGAAAGGAAACGGATATTAATATTAGATAAAGTTAACTCACACTTATTAACTTCTTTAATCAATGAGAAGGTAAATATCTTAGCAACAAGATATGAAAGTATTAACTTATTAATTCTATTAAAAGTTATTTTAAAATTTAGATTTACTTTTAATGATTATATATTAGAATATATAAAATACTCAGGCAGCAGTGTAATAGTTTCCTATATTGATAATAATCTTTTTTATTATAAAATTAAAAATTTCTTTCCAAATATTAAGATTATATTAATTCAAAATGGGATGAGAACATCTCACTTTTTTGAAAAACTAACAGAGATAAAAAACGCTAAAGTTGATTATCTGCTAACATTTAGTCAAGGTTATAAAAAGAATTTCGAAAAATCAGTCAATGCAAAGATTATACCTGTTGGGTCTATTAGAAATAATCAAATAAATATTTCCAAAACTAAAAAAGAGATTTTATCTTTTATTTCTTCTGGACCTTTAGCAAGTATGACCAATAAAGTAAAAATTTTTCAAAATAAAGAAATAAGTGCAAAGATTTATTACAACGTAGAGAGAAAACTAATTCCTATAATCTATAATTTTTGTAAAGAGCATGATTTAAAACTAAATATTATTTGTAGATCAAAAAATAATAAATCGTACGGCTATGAAAAAAAATTCTACGAAGATATTTTAAAAAATAAAGATTTTATTTTAAGTAAAACTTTTAATGAGGAAGATAGTTACAAATTATCTGACGCTTCGGTAATCACATCTGGTGTCTATTCTGCGTTTGTTTTAGAAACTGTAGCCAGAGGAAATAAAACAGCAATATTTAACGCTAGATCAAAAGAAATAAACGAAGAAAGCGTAAGTTTATTTTGGCAGTCAAAAAATATACTTTCAAGAGGTAGTTTTTGGACTGAAACAGTAGATGAAACTGAAGTAAAGCGAACTTTAAAATTTTGTTTGAATTCAACAAGCGATGAGTGGAAATCAGCATCTGAACAAATTATTCCTGAATTAATAAATTATGACTTTGAAAATCTTACTTTTAGAAAGCTAATTAATGACACAAAATAAAGAAAACTTAAAAGAGAGATATTTCGTGATTTCTGCTGACAAGTCGTTTTGGCCTCAAAATGATAAAATTATTTTTGCAGGAAAATGGTGTGTTAATCCATATGAACAAAATGTCACGAAATCAATAAATTTTAAAATGTTAGAGAATAAAATTTATGATTTTGAAAATCTTAGAAGTGAAATTAAATATTGTGATAATATATTTGAAAAATTATTAGACGAATTGACAATCCAATTTAATAAAGTTCATCAAATAAATTGGTCCAAAAAATCTTGGAGAGTATTAATTGCCTTGTGGCTAAATAGATATATTGCAATTATCAATGATAGACTGAACTTACTTATTGATGCAAACAAGAAGTATAACATAAAGTTTAAAGATATAAATTTTAAAGATGACTCTCTAGTTTCTTATGATCTGGAGTCATCCTCAAAAAAAATTCTCGACCACGAATGGAACGAGAATTTAGTAAGAAGATTACAATCAATTTTAAATAATAAAAAGTTTACATTTGATTATTTGGATAAATTGAAAATACAAAATTGTGAACAAAAAAGCTATAAATTTAATAAATTTCATTATAAAATTATTAATAAATTTTGGAATTTTTTTCCCTTAAGTAATACGAATAAATTTTTTCTAAATAAAATTTACGTTGGTAATTTTTTAACAAGTCTCAAATTGATGATTAAATTAAAAGAATTCCCTGTAAAATATTTTATTGATGAAAGACCTATCTATAAAAATATAGATATTGAAAAAAGAAAAAAAATCTCCATAGATTTAAATACGCCTGATATTAAAGAAAAAATCATAAGATTTTTACTTAATGAGTCGATTCCAACATTATATATTGAAGGATTTAATGACTTAAAAAATAAGGCAATTAATGCTGATCTTCCGAATAATAAAACAATTTTTACTTGTAACTGTTGGAGAGATACAATCTTTAAATATTGGATTGCTGATCAAATAAATAATGGCAACAAATTAATTTACGGGCAGCACGGTGCAGGTTTTGGGATTTTTAAAGATTTTTTAGGAGAAAAGTATGAGTATGAAATCAGTGATAGATATTTAACTTGGGGTCATAAAGACGAAAAAAATAAAAAAGTTTTAGCAAGTGTAGACCAAAGTTTAATTAATAATTCAAGTATCAATAAAACTAGCAAAAAACAATTTTTGATAATACCAGCAGTGTTTCAATATTATTACTATAGAAATGAAATTTATGATCCTAATAATATATTTCTTGAGTTTGAAAAAATTGTAATATTTGTTAAAAATTTAAAAACTAATTCTAAGATCTTATTTAAAGCCCACCCAATTGAAAAAAAACGTAAATTTTCTCTAGAAAAGCTAGCAAAGGATCAATTAAAAAATATTAAGTTTATTAACCCATCCGAAGATTTAGTAAAACTAATAGATGAATCATCTTTGAATGTGTTTTTTAATCTAGGAACTTTATTTTTAAAAAATTTAGCTCAAAATAAACCAAGTATTTTTATTTGTGATAAAACCTTTTTAAAAAAATTAACACCAGACAGTTTTGAACACTTTAAAATATTGATTGAACAAAAAATTGTGTTTATGGACTCTATAGAGGCATCTAATTTTTTAAACAAACTTGAAGATAATATTGATGATTGGTGGAAAAATGAAAATCTACAAACGGCCAGAAGAGCTTTTGCTAATATCTATGCAAAAAAAACCTCAAATTCTCTAGATATATTTACAAATAACATATCTAAGCCTTTTAAGTAAAAAAACTCCAATCTAAACTTTACATAGTTAGTTATATATTTTATTGTTCAATTTATGAACAAAAATTCAAATGAAAGTCAAAATGAGTTAGAAATTTTAAGAAAAATTGACTCCTCAAAAAACTTAACACAAAGAAAATTAGCCACCGAATTAGGTTTTAGTTTAGGTAAACTAAATTACTGCTTAAATGAATTAAAAAAAAAGGGGCTGATTAAATTCAGTAACTTTAAAAAAAATAAAAATAAAATAAATTACATTTATATCTTAACCCCGAAAGGGGCAACTCAAAAAACTAGGCTTCTAATTAACTTTATGAAAAGAAAAATGGTAGAATATGACGATCTCAAAAAAGATTTAGATCAATTAAAAGATAAAAAAAAATAATTTAATGGATTTAATTTACCATATTTTAAAATATTTTTATCACAGACTTTTTAAAAAAAATTTAGAAAATAATCCTAGATGGTTTCCATTATCGAGTAATGGTTCAAGAATTAAAACATTTGATAAACCATTCTTATCGAATAATGATACTGATGGTTTTTTTACAAGGTTTTATAAAACCAAACTACATATATCTAAATTTCTAAATTTAAATCTTAATTTAGGAAAATATTTTTTTTTTAAATATGAAATTATAAAAGCGAAAACGATTTATAAAGAAATTGAAATAAAGAAAAGAGAGGAAGATTTTTTTTTACCAATTTCTACTTTTAACAATTCTATTCAAAAATTTTTAATTTCGGATGAAACCACAGAACCCAATGAAGTTGGAATATTTCCCGAGAGATACACGTACCTTAATTTTAAAAAGAATTCAAAAGTTAAGATCAGCTCAAAAAAAAGATTTATTGTAGGAGAGCCAATAGCGAAAAAAACTAAACATAAAAATAAATATAATTTAGTAATACTTGTTCTTATTGATGGTTTTTCAAATCAAAAATTAGATAAATTTAATATAGATAATTATTTCCCTAATATAAATGATTTTTTTAATGATGGTATATTGTTTAAAAATAACTTTTGCAATGCGGAATGGACCTTGCCAAGTGTGCCTTCTTTTTTTACTGGAATGAGACAACAAAATCATGGATTTTACCACAACAAAAAATTTCACACTTTTAGAAAAGATACAAAATTATTACCAGAACTTTTTAAAGATAAAAATTATCTTACACTAAATATAAATTCTAATCCTAGAATCTCCCCTTTGTACGGATATGTGAGAGGATTTGATAGAACAATACATAAATTAAATTTTAGTTTCGACGAAATTTGTAATGAAGTAGATGAACACATTAACACCTTTAAAGAGAGAGATAAATTTATTTTCATAAATCTTTTCGATCTTCATGATACTCCGCATGGGTTACTTAGTTTGGAAGCGCAATCTAATTTAAAAAATGAATATTTAACTAAAAATACTAGAGATAGTAAAATTGTATCACCAGTTAAAAACAAAAAGTTCTATTATGATGAAATAGAGATACAGAAATATTTATCTCAACTGAAAAAAGTGGACAGAATAATGGAAAGAATATTCGATACACTGCAGAAACATTCTAAAAATGAAAATTCTATTATTTCCTTAGTAACTGACCATGGACACCCCTTCACAGAGAACACAACTGAATTATTGTCAAAAAAAAGAATGAATGTGCCATGGTACATTAAAGCAGGTGGAGTAGGTCCATCGATACAAAATGGATTTACTGAAAATGTGGATTTTTTTTCATCTTTAGTAAATCTTTGTGAGTTGAATAAAAATGGAAATATCAATGCAAAATTTAAAGAAGATTTCTTAGGAGAGAATAATACAGATAGTATTTTACCTAAGTGTTTTGGTGGATCTAAAGAAAGAGAATTTGTATTTATTCAATCTATTTATAACAATCAGCCATATATTTCTAAAATAATAGATAATGAAATGGAATTTTTACTGGAAACAAAGGAAAGTATAAGTTCTGAGGGCAAAATTAATCTTGAACAACCAATTATTTCACATAATGGCAAGATAAATACAAAGAAAATTGTAAAATATAAAGATTATTGTGTAAATAGAGCGAATGATTGGAATTCGTCAATAGATAATAAAAAATTTCCTTTTGAACAAGTTTAGTACTTTACTAATTTATTTTTTTTTAAAATCTTTAAAATTTTTATTCCAGTGTTTTTAGAAATATTCAAATTTTTTATAATTGTGTCTAATGAAAAATTTCCATCTGAGTAACTAATAATGTCCCAAATATTTTTTTTATGTTTATTAAAACTTCCTTTTATTCTTTGCGTAAAATATAACTTCCTTTTTGATAAAAAAGGCTCACAAATAACTGTTGAAATAGGTATTATCTTTTTTTCAAAATTTTCAATAACTTTTTTTAGAAATCCAAAACTTTGGTTTAAACCTTTTGCAGTGACTACTTTTCCTAACTTATCAAGTGAGGTATGGTATTCTCTATAAGTATTATACTTAGATCTCATTAACGATCCTATATTTAAATCTACACCTGGGGAATTGTACTGTCTTTCATCACTACCCCTATCTTTCCATTTGTAAATTTTTTTCTTAGATTGTATTTTATTTAAGACTTCAAGTGCGACCTCGTCTGAAAGGGTATTTTCTTTTTTAGTTTTTAAATAAGAATACTCTTTTTCATCCCCAACGCATGTAATAACATAGCCGCCAACTACATTCTTTTTAAGTTGAGCATAATTTTTATTTATATAACTTATTGCACCAATTGTTTCTGAAGTGAAAAGTATTCGATAGGAATATTTTCTTTTTTTTTTTTCTAACCAGTTAGATATGTGTATTAAAACTGATGGGCCAGAAAGTTCATTATTTGCCATAAATGGGTGGCAGATATAAGTGGTTAACAAAATCTCTTTTTCTAATTTACCTTTTATAAAAATCTCACCTGCAAATAATTTCCCATTTGAAAATTTGGAGTCAATTTTAACCCTATACTTTTGTGAATTTAATTTTAATTTATCTTTGTGTTTCATACAAAATCCCCAATCTTTGGAATAAAAAAAATTTTTATATGGGATAGCATTATTTTGATATTTTAATGAAAAAATTTTTTTTTTAATTTGTTTTAAGTTAAGAATTTTATCAACTGGTTGAGAATAGCCGGCCACTGAAAGCATATTTTTTCTAAAATCAATTACCTTCTTTTTAGATTTTAAGTCTAGTACCCAGGCATCTTTTACGTTCCATTCTTTAGGTATTCGCCAATCAAATGCTTTAGAATTAGAGTTAAAACTAATTATCTTTAAATTTTTGTTAATTTTTTTTAAAATTTTAAGAGTTTTGTAATTACCTGAACCTGTTAATGACCTAAAGATTGGTTCAATTTTTTTACAGAGATTGTAAATTTTATAGTATTCAGACATTTTTAAATTGACCAATACAAGTTCATTATTTGAACATAGATAAATTATTTGTTTGTTTCAATCAAATATTTCTATTATAAAAATGCATTCTATTTATGAAAAATAAAAAAGGAGTGATTTTTTGGGTTACTGGCCTTTCAGGTTCAGGAAAATCCACCATTGCAAAATTATTGCATAAGAAGATTTCCAAGCTTTATGGTAAAACCTTAATAATTCACGCTGAAGATTTAATTAATACATTTGATTTAAAAAGTTTTAAAAAAAAAGATAGAATAAAAAGGGGGATTTTTTACAGCAAATTTCTAACTCTTTTATCGAATAAAAATATAAATGTAATTTTTACCGTAATTGGAATGTTTTACAAAGTTAGAATATCAAATAGAAATAATATTAAAAATTATAGGGAGATTTATATAGAAACAAATTTAGCAAAAATTTTAAAGAAATCAAAAAAAACGCATTATGTAAAAAAAAGTAAGAATATTATAGGCATTGATATTAAACCAGAATTTCCAAAAAAACCTCATGTAAAAATTCACAATAATTTTAAAAATAGTCCAAATTTTTATGCTAATGAAATCTTGTTAAAATTAAAAAAATTAGATTTTAGTTGAGATTATCAGATATAAAATCTGAGATCATTTTATGACCTTTCATAGAATAAGGTGATTTATTTTTACTTAAGGGAAAAAGAAAATAATCATCAGGATTTTTTGAGTCGTTGATTTGATTTTTTAAATTAAAGAATTTTATATTAAACTTCTGAGTAATTCTTTTAAGCTCTATTTCTAATAGAGTATCATTTGTATAATTTATTAAAGATTTTTGAAGGGGCAAGTATAAAATAACTAATTCAGCATTACTTTTTTTTGAAAAATTATTTATTTTTTTTAAAACATTTTCAAAATTTAAAATTTCCTGTTTAAAATTTTTTTGCTTGATAATAAAAAAACTTCTAAATTTTTTTAATTTTAAAAAATTTTTAAGCTCGAAAATAAATTTCTCATAACTGGTTTTTTTCTTTTTTTGAAAAAAAATAAATTGTTTATCAATGGTTGCATTTATATCGTTTTGATTATTTTTTAGTTTTTGGCTGAAATCTTCGTCTAAATAATTTTTTAATATTTTGTGCCTTATTTCTTTATTTAAATCTTGTATTTCATCCTCTTTAAAAATAACAATTATTTTTTCAAAATCAAAATTTACAGAATATTCTTTTAAAATTCCTAACCATATTAATGGTTCAGATAAAGAGCTGCCTAAGTTAAGAACATCGATGCCTTTTTTTCTTAAAATGCTTGAAATATCATTTGGTCTATCAATACACGCTCCTTTAGCAATATCAGGACCAATTATAATGTAATCTATTTTCTGTTTATCCCAAATCCAGTTAGGATTATTAAATCCAAATCTATCACTATTAAATGAGGAAAATTCTTTATAGTTTTTTTTACAGAATATTATATTACTATTTGATTTATCCGATAAAGGAATAAGATTATGGTTGTACTTCAAAAAGTAATCTGACGGAATGGAAAAAAAAAATTCTGAATTTAAATTTTTTTTCTTAAAATAATCTACTCTGTCATCAAGATTAAAGGCATCAACTTTTTTTTCCTGGGATAACAAGGTATCGCTTTTAAATAGAATTAAAAAAAATTCTGAAATGTATGAAAATAAAAATAAACTTAATAAAACCTTAGATAAAAATTTTTTCATATACATTTATAGTTTAATATCATAAAAATTATTAATAAATTTTTTAAAAATGCACTGTTTAACGTCAAATTTTAATTTATTGTATTCGAACAGCTACTGGAACTCTTTAAAAAAAGAAGGGGTAACGATTGATAGGAATTTTGACGGTTATTATCTAAATCTGATAAATGAAGAATATTTGAAAAAATACAACTCCTTTCATATTTTAATTTTTTTAGATAAGAAAAACTATAACAATACAAAAAAAAAAATTAATTCTTTAATAAAAAGAGTTTTTAGTAAGTATTCGTATAAACCTTTTTTTATTTATTTTACTTTCAGTGATAACTTAAGTAAAGAAAAAATCAAAAAAATAACAAGTAGTACTAAAAAATTAAATAAAAATTTATATAATCTTTCTTTTGGATTTTTTTTTCAGGATCAAAAAAAATTTTACAATAACAGAAACTATTCTATTTTAAAATTCCCATTCGATATTTCTATAATTGTAAGTTTTACAAAAAGGATAAGAAAAAAAATTAGTATAATAGATTCAAAACCTTATAAGCTAATAATCTTGGATTGCGATAATACTCTTTGGGGGGGTGTTTTAAATGAAGATCGTTTTTCTGATATTAAATACAATAAAAAAGAACTAGGTTATTCATTTAAGGATTTTCAAAAAAGACTGCTTAATTTAAAAAAAAGAGGTTTTCTTCTTTCACTATGCTCTAAAAATAATGAAAAAGACGTTTGGAAGTTTTTAAAGAAAAAAAAAATGGAATTACAAAGAAAAGATTTTATTCTTTCAAGAATAAACTGGAATGAAAAAAGCAATAATATTAGTTTTATAGTAAAAAGTTTAAACCTTAGATTTGAAGACTGTATTTTTATTGATGATAATATTCTTGAAATTAATAAAGTAAAAAATAAAATACAAAAAATTAATACTTTTCACCTTAAAAATTTAACCCTAGCAAATACTTTTTTTGAAAATGAAAATAGATTGAATAAATTTATTGTTTCTAAGGGTGATTTAAAAAAATATAAACAATACAAATTAAAATCTAAATTTACTGAGTATATTAGTAAAGATATAAATACACCTTCTCTTCTAAGAGGTCTTAAACAAAAAATAAATATCTTTAATTGTACGAAATCTAACATAGAAAGAGCGGAAGAGCTTTTTAATAAAACCAATCAATTTAATTTTTCTCTTAATCGTTATAAAATTAATAATTTGTTAAATATCTTAAATAGAAAAAATTTTGAAATAAAATTGTTTAGTTTAAAGGATAAATTTGGAGATCATGGTATCATTGGCTCTTACGTTTTAGAAAAAAAAAACGATAGTATTTTAATCAGTGATTTTGTTTTAAGTTGCAGAGTGCTATACAGATACGTTGAACAATATATATTATATAATATCACAAGAAAAAATCCGAAAAAAGAGGTGAAAATTTTTTATAAAAAGACGAATGTGAATTCAAATTTAATTCCAAAATTTTTAAAAGAACGGCAATTTAATTTATCTCACGAAAATAAAGGTTGTTTTCTATACAATATAAAATTCGATAAGAAAAATATTAATGAAACAAAAAAAATATTTTAGTCAGGAACTTAAAAAAATTTTTAAAAATGAGCTAAAAATTAGCGTGAGAGAAAATAACAAAATTTATGATTTCAATCAGTGGGACTCCCTCGGTAATTTTAATGTACTTTTAGCCTGCGAAAAAAAATTCAATATAAAATTTTCTAATCAAGAATTTAGTAAGATTAGTTCTTTTAAGGAGATATTAAGGATTGTTAAAAAAAAAAATATTTAAAGATAAATTAAGCAATTTATTAAAAAAATTAAAAATTTTACCAGGTGATAATGTCTTAATTCACTCAAACACAGCTGGTATCCATCAATTTTTAGATAATAAAAAAAACGAAAATTTAAATTTTTTTATCAAGGTCATTTTAGATTACATCGGAAAAAAAGGTACATTGGTCTTCCCTACTTATAATTATGATTTTACTAAACGTAAAACTTTTAACAGGAAAAAATCACCTTCACATGTCGGAGAATTAGGTAATTTTCTTATTAAACAAAAATCATCAAATAGGACTTATGATCCAGTATTTAGTCATATAGTTTTTGGAAAATTAAAAAAAGATCTTTTTAGTTGTGATATAAAAGATGCTTTTGGAGATAAGAGTATATTTAATTATATTTTAAAAAAAAATTTTAAAATTATATGTTTTTGTTGTTCTCCAGCTACAATAACTTTCATTCATTTTATTGAAAAAAAAGTTAATGTAAATTACAGATATGACAAATACTTTAAATCTTACAACATAATAAATAATAAAAGAATTAATATAAAATATAAGTATTGTGTGGGTAAAAAACATGTTGATTATAGTTTAAAAGAAAAAAAAATTTACAACTTGCTAGGTTCAAAATTAATTGTTAAAGATTTTGGAAATTTTAGCTGTTGTCAGGTAAATACTAAAGTTCTATTTAAGTTTATCACTTCTAAATTGAAAAAAAATAACCGCTTTTTGATTAATAATGAAAATAAACTTTAAAAAATCTAAAGCTTTCTCTGTAGTATCAAAAGATACTAATAAAATTCACATTAATAAAAGTTTTGCTAGAAAATATTTTGTAAAAGAGCCAATAGTACATGGAGCGTATTTAGTAATTTTCGCTTTATCAGAGTTTTTAAAAAGACAGAAACATGAAATTATTGTTACTAGCGCCTCTCTAAATTTCAAAAATTTTGTGACCATAAATGAAGATTTTAGCTTAAAAATTTTCAAGGATAAAATTATCATTTATAATGATTTTCACACTAAACTAGAAATTTATCTTAAATATAAAAAAACTAAAAAAAAAGTTTATTTAAAAGCTAAAAATAAAAAAAAAAATTTTTTAATATATAATTTTGATAAATTAGTTAACTTTGAATTAATACAGCAATTGGTATATTCATCCTATTACATTGGGACTATTAAGCCCGGAAATGGATCCCTAATTTTAAACATTAAATTAAATTTTAGTAAGCTTTACTCTTCTAATATAAAGCCGTATGTAGAAAAAAAAATTAAAAAATTCTACGTAATCAGCTATCAGTCAAATTTTTTTAAAATCCAAATTACGGCCTGTAAATTAGTTCCTTTTAAAAAAAAAATAGAAAAATTAAGATTTAATCCAAAAACATTGGAAAAATTAAAAGGTAAAAAAATTTTAATATTTGGACCTAATAGTGATTTAGCAGCCAGGCTAAATGATAGTTTATTTAATAAAAATAATTGTAAAACATATAAATTTAGCTTCAGAATTAATATTAACAAACCCAGAATAAGTTTTGACCAAAAAAAAATTTTAAAAAAGAAAATATCAATTATAAAACCAAATTATGTATTTTACTTTTCTTCTCCTAAAATTTATTTTGATGAGAATAAAGGTAAAAAACTTTTTTTTTTATTATAAAGTGATATTTAAGGATTACCTTGAAACTATAATAAAATTTATACGAAAGAACAAAACCCAATCTAAGATATTTTATCCTTCAACTATATTTTTAAATAATAAAAAAAAATATAAAAGATATAAAAGTTATCTATCCTCAAAACAACTAGCTGAAAAAATCTGTAAATCAAAAAAAAATAGAGATTTTATTAAATGTGTGAGGTTGCCAAAATTAATTTCTAGATCAAATTATAATTTACTAGGATACTATGAGGGTCAAAATATTGATGTTTTGGATAAATATTTAGAAAATTTTTTTTAAAGTTATTTTTTAATTTTTTGCAACATTACATCAGGTTGTCTAGTTTTATCTATATATATTTTTTTATATTTATTATTTTTTTTTAGGAAATCTCGTATAGCAGATCTTTCAGACCAAAGCCTTTTATGACCCTCATCAAAAACTATTAAACCTCCAACTGAAATATTTTTGTCTATAGCTTGTAGCGCTCTTAGAGTTGGTGCATATAAATCCATATCAAAATAAGCTAGAGAAAATTTTTTTTTTTTAAAAAATCCAGGTTTAAGAGTTGTTGCGTCTTTATTAATAATCTCAATATTCTTAAAATTAAAAAAATTTAAAAAGGTATTTATTTGATCTTTTTTTCCAACATATTTACCTTTAAATATTTTGGAAGGATTTGTATCTTGTTTATTATAGTGAATTAAACCTTTAAAATGATCTAAAAGAAATAGTTTTTTTTTAATTTTAAATATACTTAAAATTTTTTTTATAAGAAGACTTGTATTTCCCTTATGTATTCCAAGTTCAATTATGTCGCCTCTTATTTTAGAAATCTTTTTTAAAATATCATAAATAGCTAAAGTTTTAAATAGATTAGTGTCTCCGCTAAAAAGACCATAATTTGTTATTAGTTCAAAATCTGAAAACTTAAATTTCTTCTTTAGCTTAACTATCTTTTTATATTTTTCTAATTTGATAAATTGTTTGAGATACATATTATAGTCAATATCGAATCTATTGTTTGAATGAAAGTTTTTAAACACTTTAAATCCAAAAGCCAAGCAAATCTTTAAAAAATTAAAAAAAATCATAGATTAATGTTTACAAATATAAAGGTTTCTATTAATAATGTTCAAAATATGAACAGTAATAATTTTCTTAAAAATAAAAGCTTGCTTGTTACAGGTGGTACCGGGTCTTTTGGAAAAAAATTAATTTATAAATTAATTAAACCGAAATATAAATTAAAAAAAATTATAGTCTTTTCAAGAGACGAGTTTAAACAATCAGAGATGAAAAAATTATTTTCTTACTCAGAGTTAAAGCGTTTACGTTTTTTTATTGGTGACATTCGAGACAAATCTAGAATTCAAATTGCTTTAAATAAAGTTGATATAGTTATTCATGCGGCAGCACTTAAACAAGTAGATACTGCAGAGTATAATCCTCAAGAATTCATTAAAACAAATATTGTTGGTGCTAACAATCTTATTGAATGCTGTTTAAATTCATCTGTTGAAAAACTTTTAGCCTTATCGACTGATAAAGCAGTAAATCCAATAAATCTATATGGAGCTACAAAGTTGGTTTCAGATAAATTATTTATTGCAGCAAATAACTTAGTAGGAAATAATAAATTAAAATTTTCAGTGGTAAGATATGGTAATGTATTAAGTTCGAGAGGTTCGTTTGTGCCTTTATTAAAGAATTTATCAAAAAATAAAAATAATATCATACCAATAACTCACAAAGATATGACGCGTTTTTGGATTACACTTGAAGAAAGTGTCGACCTCGTACAAAAAGCTTTAAAAGTGATGAAAGGTGGTGAAATTTTTATTCCAAAATTACCATCAGTAAGAGTTGTGGATCTACCAAAAGTAATTTGTCCAAAAAACAAAGTAAAATTTGTTGGCATAAGACCTGGAGAAAAAATTCACGAGCTCTTGTGTCCATCGGAAAATTCTGAAGGAACCGTTGAGTTTAAAAACCATTTTATAATTAAACCTTCAATAAAAATCAAAAGTAGAGATATAAATTACATAAATTATCCCGGAGAAAAAGGAAAAAAAGTCAAACAAAATTTTGAATATTCCTCAGGTACTAATAAAAAATTTTTAAATTTAAATCAAATCAGAAATAGCTTAAAAAATTTTGATGATTAATTATGGCAGACATTACATTGACTACAAAGATATTGCTTACGTTAAAAAAGTTCTAAATTCTGACTATCTAACTACGGGACCTTTTGTAAAATCTTTTGAAGAAAAACTCAAAAAACTTTTTGGGGCAAAACATGTTTTAGCTTTATCCAATGGATCAACTGCACTTCACTTAGCCGGTAAGGCGTTAAATTGGGATCAAAATACTAGTGTAATCACAACGCCAATTACATTTGTATCTACTATCAATTGTATTCTATTAAATAAATCTAAACCTGTTTTAGCTGATATAGATAAGCACACTTATACTATAGATCCAAATCTTGTTGAACGAGAAGTCAAAAAAATTAGAAATAAGGGTGCAAAAAAAATCTCTGTGATCGGGGTAGACTATGCTGGTCATCCTTGCGATTGGAAAGGTTTAAAATATTTAGCTGAAAAATTTAATATGAATTTGATAAATGATAATTGTCATGCATTAGGTGCTGAATACCAAAATTCACAAAGATATGCTGCAAAATTTGCTGATATCGTTACACAAAGCTTCCACCCAGTAAAAAATATAACCACTGGTGAAGGAGGAGCTCTAATTACAAGAAATAGTGAACTATATAAAAAAATAGAAAAGTACAGATCACATTGCATCATTAAAAATAATAAAAACAAAGTTGAAGGTAGATGGAGATATGATGTCACAGATCTGGGATATAATTATAGAATAAATGATATTGAGTGTGCTTTAGGCTTATCGCAGTTGAATAAAATAAAAAAATTTTTAAAGAAAAGAAGGGATATTGCAAAAATATATTCTGAACACTTAAATAGTTATGAAGGTTGCATTACTCCAGACATTAGAGGAAATTTAGGAATTAAACACGCTTTTCATCTATACCCATTTCTAATAGATTTTAAATCACTGAAAAAAAGTAAAAAAAGGTTTTTTGACTTTTTTCATAAGAATAAAATAAATTTACAAGTACATTATGTTCCTGTTTATAAGTTTTCATGTTTTAAAAAGTTTAATTTTTATAATTCAAAAAAATTTGATGTATCAGAAAAGTTTTATGATAAGGAAGTTTCTCTTCCAATTTTTTACGGTCTGAAAAAAGATCAAGTTTTTAAAATAATTAAACTTATTGAAACAGCATTAAAAGGTTAAAAATGAAAAAAACTAAAAAATATAACTTCTATAGTAAAAAAATATCTCAGATTGAAATGACTCGTAGTAAAAATAATAAAAATTGGATGGATCTTTTAAGGCTATCCTTTAGATATAACCCGACAGAGTCAAAAAAAATACTAAGAGAAATTTTTAAAGAAGATAAAAAAGTGAACAAGCTTTTAAAAGAGTTGTTAAAAAATTAAATTGATAGATATTTGTGTTATACCTGCGAGGGGCGGAAGTAAAAGAATTCCAAAAAAAAATATTAAAAATTTTTTAAAATTTCCTATTATAAAATATACTATCAAAAATGCTTTGAAATCCAATTTATTTGATAAGATAATTGTTTCAACGGATGATAAAAAAATTGCTAAATTGTCTAAAAGTTTTGGTGCAGAAATATTAATACGATCAAAAAAACTTTCTAACGATAAAACTGGAACGAATGAGGTTATATGCAATACAATAAAATACTACGAAAAAGAGTTTAGGATCAAAAGAGTTTGTTGTCTTTATCCTACTTCAGTTTTTTGTAATGAAAAAATACTTAGAACAGCATTTAAAAAATTAGATAAAAAGACGAAATACGTCTTCTCAATAACAAAATATAGTCATCCAATTTTTAGATCGTTTAAAATTAAAAATAATAAAATTTCTATGCTCTTTCCCAGTAAAGAAAAAATAAGAACTCAAGACTTACCTAAAACTTTCCATGATGCATCACAATTTTATTTAGGGTGGAAAGAGGCATGGAAAAAACACAAAAAAATTTTTAACGAAAATTCAAAATTTGTAGAAATTGATGAAAATAAAACTCAGGATATAGATAATTTAGCTGATTGGAAGCTGGCTGAGATTAAATATTTAAATAAATGAAAATAAAGATTAATAGAAATAAAGAGTTCAATTCAAATAACCCTCCACTAATCGTTGCTGAAATTTCAGGAAACCATTGTGGTGATAAAAAATTATTTCTCAATCATATTAGGGAAGCGGTAAAAAGCGGTGCTGATTTGATAAAAATTCAGACATACGAACCTGAAGATATTACTGTTAATTCTAACAAAAAAGTTTTTAAGATAAGTTCTGGAATCTGGAAAGGTAAGTTTTTATATGATTTGTATAAAAAAGCGCACACTCCTTATAAATGGCATAAAGATGCATTTAAATTGTGCAAAAAACTTGGAGTTATACTTTTTAGTTCTCCATTTAGTGTAAAAGCTGTTAAATTTTTAGAAAAATTTGATGTTTCTCTTTACAAACTTGCCTCAGTGGAAATTACTGATTTAAATCTTGTAAATGAAATAGCTAAAACACGAAAACCTATAATTATATCAACCGGATGCGCAAGTATTTCCGAAATAGAAAAATGCTTGAAGATAATAAAAAAAATTCACAATAAAATCATTCTTCTTCACTGTGTATCAAAATACCCGACTTTAGATCACGAGACTAACATTTTAAAAATTAAACAATTGAAGACAAAATTTAAGAACACTTTAATAGGATTATCTGATCATACTGATAATATCTATTCATCAATAGCTGCAACTACTCTAGGAATTGTTCTAATAGAAAAACATTTTATAATAGACAAAAAACTCAAATCTGAGGATAGAAAATTTTCTATAGATAAAAAACAGTTTATAGAATTAAAGAATTCAACTAATCGAGTTCATAAAATACTTCATTCAAAGATTCTAAATGAAATTCCAAATAAGAATTTAAGGAGATCTATTTTTGCATCAAAAAGAATAAAAAAAGGTGAAAAGATTACAGAAAAAAATATAATATCATTAAGACCAAAAGTAGGTATATGTGCGTCAAATTATTTCAAAATTTTAAATAAAAAATCAAAAAAAGAGATTGAAAAATATGAACCAATTATGAAAAATGATATTAAATGAGAGAATTTTATGAAAATTAAACTTTATAGATCAGCAACTGTAGGTATTGACTTCAAGGGGTTCAAAATTTTACAAGATCCTTGGCTTGCTGATGGAGCCTATTATGGATCATGGTTTCACTATCCATCTTTTGATTTAAGTGCCAATATTGATGAGATAAACTCTTATGATGCTATTTATATAAGTCATATTCATCCTGATCATTGTGATGATCAGACTATGAAAATGATTGATAAAAAAATACCCATATATATTCATAAATTTCATGCTAAATTTTTAAAGGCTAAACTTGAAAGGTTTGGTTTTAAAGTATTTGAAATCGATAATGGAAAAAGAACTGAAATAACTCAAGGAATTTTTATAAATATTTTAGCAGCTGACAATTGTAATCCAGAATTGTGTTATAAATTTTTAGGTTGTGCAGATCCAAATATTAAAGGAGAGTCTCAACAAATTGATACTTTATGTATAATAGATGATAATAAAAATACTTTGATGAACGTAAATGATTGTCCGGTTGACTTAGCAAAGTCAACATTTAGTAAAATTAAGAAAGATTATCAAAAAATTGATGTAATGCTTGTTGGATACCAAAATGCAAGTCCATATCCTCAGTGTTTTAATAATTTAAATATTAATGAGAAAAAAACTGTAGGAAAAAAGGTTGCACAAAACTGTTTAAATAAAGCTCTTACTTATATAAATTCTATTCAACCAAAATATTTTCTCCCTTTTGCAGGAACTTATGTTTTAGGTGGAAAACTGTCACCTCTAAATGACACTCGTGGGGTCCCAAATATTGACCAAGCTTATGAATATCTAGAACAAAATCAAAAAGTATCAATGGCAATTAAAATTAATCCTGGATCAAGTTTTGATTATATATCTGAAACAGCATCACAAAATTATGAAAAATTTAATTCTATTAAATACCAAAGTTTTTTAAAAAAGATATCAAAAGTAAAAATGGATTATGAAAAAGATCCTGTACCATCATTTGAAGAAATTTTCTCATTAGCAGAAGGGGCCTATAAAAAATTTTTAGAAAAAAAATTAATCAATAATGTTAGTTTGACCACTGATATTATTATTGATGTGGATCAAAAGCTAATAAAAGTGCCCCATAATAAAAATGAATTAGAAATTATTGAAGTAAACAAGTTTGAAAACGGCAATAAATATGTGAAATATAAAACTGACATTAGGCTCTTGAAAAGACTTCTGCTTGGGCCAAGATATGCACATTGGAATAATGCAGAAATTGGTTCACATATTTCGTTTTTTAGAAATCCAGATGTATTTGATAGAAATGTTTATCAAAGTATGTGCTACTTTCACAACTAAATGCGACTAATTAAAGCTAAAATTAAAGATTCCAATTTTTTTTTCAATTTAAGAAATAGTCCTGAAGTTAGAAGAAACTCACTTAATAAAAAAAAGTTAAATCTTAAAAATCATCAAATATGGTTCGAAAAAGCAATTAAGAGGGATAAAACTTACAAGATTGTTGATAAACAAAAAAAAGACTGTGGTTATGTTAGGCTTAAAAAGAAATCAAAAATTTTTTTTGTTTCAATTAGTGTAAGAAAAGAGTTTAGAGGAAAAAACTTAGCATCTAAAGCTTTAATTAAAATTGAAAAGTTAGTTCCTGTTAATACAGTATTGGCGGCAATAGTAAAAAAGAGAAATCTAATTTCTAAAAATTTGTTTGAAAAAGTAGGATACAATATCTACTCAAAAAGAAAAAATTCTTTGATTTTTAAAAAAAACAAAAGTAAAGAAAAAAAGGTTCTATAATTTTAGTAAACACTTTTTTGTATAGGACAAAAAATTTTTTTCAGTGCATAAATCAAGCCAATTGAGCTATTAGTACTGGTCAGCTTCACGCGTTACCGCGCTTCCACATCCAGCCTATCAACGTAGT
>MDTG01140564.1_pt1 | contig 18931 bp, 19 predicted proteins | sample 811421 | NCBI WGS metagenome assembly MDTG01 (sample SAMN05326645, study PRJNA326480) | marine metagenome | isolation source: seawater | place: Pacific Ocean: South East | collected 2011
AATTCGATGTTCTTTTTTTTAATTATTACATCAATAGTTAACGGGTTATAGACAGTTTGACCTAAAACAATTTGTCTATGAAATTCAGAATTATCATCTAAAAAACCAACCACTTTCATTTCAGGATTATTTTCTAAACTATTTAATAATTGTCTTCCAGCGCTGCCAGCACCATAAATTAATACTTTTTTTTTATTTTTTGAGTTTTTAAAACTACTAATAAATAAATAATTAATGATTATTCTCGAACTTGAAATTCCCAAAAATAATAATACTGGTTGAAGAATACCAATAGATCTTGGAATACCTTGTATTCCATATATGCTAATGACTGCAAAATATAATAACGCATAAGAAAGCGTGGCAATCAATGTGGCTAATATGATTGAGAAACCTGCAAAACGAAACATTGTTTTATATAAGCCTAATAACCAAAATATTGGGATTGCTAGAAATATCGAAATTAGAACTGCTAAAATCGTTACATCATCAATTTTAATAAATTTTTCTAATCTTAAATAAAATGCTAACCAAGTGCACAAAATACATAAGCCTAAATCTGTAATGACAGCTATAGCCTTCTTTGCATAACGAGGAAGGTTAATTATATTTTCTGATGCAGCTGATAAAATTGACATAATTATAGTAAAATTTAAAAATTAATTATTTTAGTTTTATAATAAACAACAAATACTAAAAAACAATAATAATGAAATTTAGTAACAGCAATTAATTAAAAATAATATATTTTTGATAATTTTGAGTTATATTTTAAAATATCATGGCTTAAATTTTTATAATATTGATATAATAAGTGTTTATATCAAAAGACTGTCTATAATTTTATCTGCTTGAAATGCTTTTTTTGATTTGTTTAATTTGATTTTTTAAAGATACAATTCTCTGTATTCTCGAGTTGCTAAATATTTTATTTTTATCAAATAAATTTTTTTGTAATTTTAGTTTTTTTCCACAAATTATAAATTTTGTTGAGGGTTCATATGAGTTTTGAATATGTACCTCAAAATAAATTCTATCAGACTTTAAAAAGTTTACGTCTGACTCATGCCACAAACTTGAATGCATTACTAAAATATCCCCTGGCTCCAAATGTGGGCAAATTTTTGTAAATCTTTTAGTTATTTTCTTAGAAATTTCTCCTGTATCTCCTAAATATCCAAATTTATGTGTAGATGGATAAACTATAAGACCGCCATTTAAATTATTATTTGTTGTTAAAGAAATGAATAATGAATATCTATCAAAAGATCCCAATTGATACCCTGAATCTTGATGACAAAAAACTGGTTTAATATTATTTTTATCTTTTTTTACAATTCTATAAAAATCTGAGCCAACATTGCCTTTATAAAAACTCTTAACAATCTGTTTTAATTTTGGTTCTTTATAAATTTTTTTAAAAAAGTTTAATTTTTCAATTTTAAATTCAACTAAATGATTATTTGTTTTTTTTAATTTATTATTTGAAATTTTTTGTAGAAATTTTAATCTATATTTTTCTACAATTTTGAGATTAAAAGCATTTTTTATTACGAAAAATCCTAAAGTATCTAAAATTTTATGATTTATTTTTTTATCAAAATATAAATTTTTTTTTAAGCATATATTGGCTTGTCTAAAAAAATTTGAATTTTTCATTAATTTATTACCAGTTTTTTAAGATAGTTTTTAATATATCTTTTAAGGTTATATTTTGTTTTTTTAGTTTGAAAATAATATTTAAGACATATCTTTAAAAAACCTAAAAAAGATTGCTCATAAAATGAATTTTTTGGTAAAATATCACATCGAACTGCAATTCGATCAATTTTGGCATCATTTGTTTTATGAATTACATCTGCTTTCATAATTAGAAGATCATTCAAATTTAATTTAGGTACTATCTTTTTCTTTTCTAAATCTATATTCATTTTCCATCCTTGAGTAAGATCTTCATAATCATCTAAAGCATACCAATCCCCAACTCTGGTTTGATTATTAAATCTCATATTAAACCAAGCCTTCGTATCATTCTCAACTTTTCGAAATCTGACAGCTCCTCTATCTTTAATTTTATTAAATGTATTAACATCATTTTTTTTTAAAATATTATAAGGTATTATTGCTACATTTGATTTTTTTGGATCAGCCTTTAAAATGGGCATGTAGCAAATTAAATAGTTTTTGTGATCATTATGAAAATAATATGTATAATGATCTATATGCCAATTTAATACACCCCCCGGTAAAATTTTGGGATCTTTATAGATATTAAATGGTTTTATTAATATTGGGTTTTTTTTTTTTTGCTTATTTATTCTGATACAAGCATAACAAAACTTATCATCACTTATATTTAAATTTTTGTTATGCAATTTTTTTGCAATTTCTTTAATCTTTTTATTTATTTTATTATAATATTTATCATCTATTCCATGAATGACACCATCTACAAATTTTTCTTTTTTTTTTAGATGGGTTAAAAAGCTTTTGTCTATATCTGAGTTTTTAAGAAAATCTTTAACTACAAAGTAACCTTTTTTATTCAGGTTTAGATTTATTTTATTAAAATTAAATTTCATTAGATTAATTTAATAATTGAATTATTATGATAAATACCTGGTTTTTTTATACTTTTTATGACAACAGAACCAGGTGTAATGATTACGTCATTGCAAATTTCCAAATCATTCGACAAAAAAGTATTGGCACCTATAACAACTCTATTACCTATTTTTGAATTTCCAGAAATTACCACATTACACCCAATATTACAAAAGTTTCCAATAATAACATCATGAGCAATTGACGATCCAAAAAAAATAAAGTTTCCTATTCCAATTATGACATTATTTGCAACTATAATATTTGGCTCTAATACACATCCATCACCAATTTTATTAGAGTAAATATTTTTATTGGGAAGAATTAAATTTTTATAAAAAAAATTTTTTCTTAAACTCTTTTTATATATATTTTCCCTAATTAATGGTTTTGAAATAGTTGTACTAAAGTAAATTTTACTTTTTAATTTAAAAAAATTATCAATATCTAAATTTAGTTTATCGTCAACAAACTTTACAGAATTTACGATTTTATTTTTTTTTAAAAAAGTCTTTAATTGTTTTCCATAACCACCAGCACCAATCAAATAAAAATTTTTAAACATATATTTTATTTTGTTAATGTAAAACCGCCATCTACTACAATAGTCTGTCCAGTTATAAATGACGACTTTGAAGAAAGTAAAAAATCTATTGTATTAGAAATTTCTGAAGGTTTCGCATATCTTTTTTCAAGTAAATATTTTTCTTTATCTATATCAGTAAAATAATCATCTTTTTTTAATTTATCAGCTAAGGGTGTGCTTACCATCGCAGGTGCTATTGCATTAACTCTTATCATTTTTGAACTAAGCTCATTAGCAAGAGATCTAGTCATAGCAATAAGGCCAGCTTTAGAAATTGAGTAAGCATAATGAAAATTAAATACCATTTTATATCCACTAATCGAAGAAACCACTACAATTGAAGCCTTATTATTGATCTTATTATTTTTAACCAATAAAGCCAAAAATTTAGCTGTTTGGACTAAATTAATATTTACAACCTCTTCAAAAATTTTTTCATTAAAATCTTTAATTAAATTATGCTTTGCTATTCCAGCGGCAATTACCAGATAGTCTAATTTTGGTATTTTTTCAAAATCAAATTTTTTTAAATCATCTTTAAAATCAAATATAATTTTTTTAATTTTTGAATTTTTTTTTTTTTTCAAATGTTTATTAACTTTGGAAAAATTTCTTCCAACTAGATAAAAATGAAAATCTTTTTTAAAACTATTTTTAAAAAAACTAAAACCAATTCCAGATGTTCCACCAGTAATAAGTATTTTTTTTGTCATAACTTTATAATATTAAAAATTTTTGTTTTTTTTAAATCTATAATAACAGTAGAAATTGATAGTCCTACACCAAAACCACATAATAAGGAATAACCATCTAATTTTTGATTATAATAATTATTACATATTGTTAAAGGTATTGTTGCCGAACTAGTATTACCAAATTTTTTTAAAGAAGTTGGAAATATAATTTTTTTATTATTTAATTGTTTTTCTATACTATCTTGAATCATTTTATTCGCTTGATGTAAAAAACAATAATTAACATTTGGAATTTTTTTTGTAATATTTTTTAATAATGGGGGAATGTGGTTTATTGCAAAATTGAAGATATTAGGGCCATTCAAAGATATGTTCACTTTTGATCTTGAATTATTTTTATCATCTTTATTAATAATTAATTGCTTTTGAGAAAGTTTATTTCTGCCGGATAAAGAATGGGAAGCAACTATTATATCCTCAAAACCACTACCATCAGAATAATAATCGCATAATAAAGTTTTATTATTATTTTTTGTATTAGTGATTGCAGTAACACTACCTGCGTCACCAAATAATAAATTTGATACATTATCTTTTTCGTTAACTAGTTTGGAAGTCACATCCCCAACTGCTAATAATCCTTTTTTTAAATTTAAACTTTTCATTAAAGATGATATTGCGATTAAACCATGAGTATAACCAGAGCAACCTAAGTTAATATCAAAAACTAATGTAGATTTTTTTAATTTTAATTTATCTTGTATAATTCCTGAGGTTGCTGGAGTTAGGTAGTCAGGGGTTTGAGTTACAAAAACTAAGACATCGATTTCATGATTTTTCCATTTAAGTTTTTGTAAAATATGTTTTGCAGATTTTAAAACTAAATCAGACGTGCAAGTTTTACTATCAGCTATAGGTCTCGCCTCAATACCAATAACATTTATAACTCTAGATAAATTTTTATGATTTTTGTTGTCTTTATTAAAGGCAGTATTTCTTGGAACGCAACATGATATTCCTGCAATTTCAATGCCTTTAATTTTTTTTAACACTTAAACTAAAATATTAATTATTTCTGAAATTTTTTTACATTTGGCAATTGTTAAGCCGTCTACACTTTTTTTATAATTTGTTTTAGCTAAATTCATAATTTGTAAAATAACTATAGAGTCAAAATTTTTAAGTTTTTCCGTAGTATCAGTTAATTTTAATTTTTTTTCAAAAATATTTTCTAACTCTTTTAAAATTTTTTTTTCTTTATTAATCATTTTTAGTTAGCTATATCTAATTTAATTTAATTACAATAAAAACTTCAATTTATCTAAAATATTTTAGCGTTAGTTTAGTTTCCTTATGATAATCAATTTTTTTTGATTTTATCATTTTTAAAAAAGTTTTAAGAATAATTAATATATCTAATTGAAAACTTAAATTTGTATTATATTCTTTATCCAAAATAAATTGCTCTTTCCATTTGGACTTCCTTCTTTTTCTTTTTGACTTATTAAAAGAATTTATTTGGGAAAAACCTGTAATACCTGGTAAGCATTTACTTCTTTCATGATTTTTAAATTCTTTGATCTTTAAATATTCTACTAAAAGAGGCCTAGGTCCTACAAAGCTCATATTATTTTGCAATATATTAAAAAGCTGTGGTAACTCATCTAAACCTGATCTTCTCAAAAAATTTCCTAACTGGTTTTGTCTTTTTTTTTCAGAAATATTTTTTTTTGAGTCATATAAAGTTTTAAATTTATATAATGTAAATATTTTATTATTTAAACCAGGTCTTTTTTGAGTAAAAATTGGAAAATCAATTACGAACCACACTAAAAAGAAAATAAAAACCATAATAGGAGATAACAATAAGATTAAAATTAGACTTAAAATTATATCAAATAATCTTTTAAAGTATTTTCTATACATTTATCATAGATAATTATTTAATATTTTTTTAATAGATAAAATTTCTGAATTAATTTTTATTAGAGGTTTATATGGATTAATTGGAAACATTAAACTACTTTTGCCTAATAATTTTGCTACCTTTAATCTTCTACCTGGATACATCTTTAATTTTTGAAAAATTTTTTCCCTATATATTTCTGGGCACGAACCAACACCCGATGATATATTTTTTGCATTCAGTTGATCGATAAGTTTTAATTGATTTATTTTTTTTATGTTTATATAAAAATTAAGTCTATAAAATGAATGAATGCATGACTTACAATTTTTATGATTTAATGGACAAGTTTTTGATATAAAATCTGGTTTTTTTAATAAATCTTGTTCTTCCCAGAATATCTTTAATTTATCATAATATAAACTTACAATTTTGTTTCTTTTTTTGATTTGCTGGTCTAATCTTTTTAATTGAATTCTCCCTAATGCAGATTGTATTTCCGTCATTCTATAATTCGATCCTATTTCGTCATGTAACCAACGAAAGCCTTGCTTATGTTTTTTAAAAAAGACACTTTTATAATTTTTACCATGATCCTTAATAGACCAACATTTCATCCAAATCTTTTTATTGTTTGTAGAAATCATGCCACCTTCACCTCCAGTAGTGATAATTTTATCTTGACAAAAGGACCACGTAGAAACATTTCCAAAAGAGCCAACTGGCTTATTTTTGTAAACTGCTCCATGTGCTTGAGAACAGTCTTCAATTATAAAAATTTTGTTTTTTTTTGCAAATTTTACTATTGGATCCATATCACATGGTAATCCATTTAAATGAACAACAATTATAGCTTTAACTGATTTGTTGTAAACTTTTGAGATGCTTTCAATACACAAATTACCGTTCCTATTCACATCTGCAAAAACAGGTTTTAATCCTAAATTAAGAACACAGCTAGCAGAAATTACAAAAGATCTTGGTGTCACAATAACATTATCCATAATATTTAATTCTAATGATTTCAATGCAATCTCTAAAGCAACACTCCCATTTGATACACCGACTGAATATTTGTTTCCAACATATTTTGAAAAATCCTTTTCAAAAGAAACACCTTCTTTACCAGTCCAATAATTAACTTGGCTTGATTTAAGAATTTTTTTAACTTTTTTCAATGAAAATTCATCATTATAAGCGTATTTCATAAGTAATTAGTTAATTGATTTTAATTTTTAAATATATGATCTTATATCAATTTATTTTTTTTCTATAATTAAATAATATGTTGAATTTCTTTAATCTTATTTGCTATCATAGTATTAAAATAAAATAGATGACAATATACGTCAATAACATTAAAAAGTTATCATATAATTAATGACGAAATATTAAACACAATCTTAATAGAAAAAGAATTTAAAAAAATAGCCTTAGGCTTAAAAAAACTTATATTAAAATTTTATAAATTATATTTGTAGGAATGATAAAAACAAAATTTAAAGATGTCAAGATTATTAAGTTTAAAAAAAATTTAGATAAGAGGGGATTCTTTTCAGAAATATTCAATTTAAAAGATAAATTAAACTTTAAAATTAGGCAGATAAATTTAAGCTTTTCAAAAAAGAAAAATACATTTAGGGGTTTGCACTACCAAAAAGGTCGTAATGCTCAAGCTAAAATTATTGGTGTTCTTAAAGGTGAAATTACTGACTATATAATTTGTTTAAAAAAAAAAGATAAAAATTTTGGAAAATTTTTAAAAATATCAATTAAAGAAAATGATATGAAATTTATTTTTATACCAAAAGGTTATGCTCATGGATTTTTAACAAAAAAAAAAAATACATTAATAATTTATTATGTCGATAATTTTTATAATAAAAAAGATGAAGATGGAATTTCTGTATTAGATAATAATTTAAATCTAAAATTACCAAAAAAACTTATAATGTCTAAGAGGGATAGGAACTTAAAAATTTTAAATAAAAAAAATTACTTTTAAATGAAAAAAATTTTAATTACTGGAGGAAATGGATTTATTGGATCTTATTTAGTAAATTATTGTTTAAAAAAAAAATATAAAGTTCTTAATATTGATAAATTATCCTCTGTCAGTCAAAAATTAACCATTAAAAATAAAAATTATAAATTTATAAAAAATAACTTACTAGTTTTAAAACAATTAAAAAAAATTATTCTAAAATTTAAACCAAATTTTATTATAAACTGTAGCGCTGAGTCTCACGTTGATAGATCAATATTAAATCCAAGTTATTTTATTGAAAATAATATTATTGGAACATCAAATATTTTAGAAATTATTAAAGATACTAATATCAGATTCTTACAAGTTTCTACTGATGAAGTATTTGGATCCTTGAGTTTAAATCAAAGAAAATTTAAAGAAGAAGGTTGTTACGATCCAAGAAGTCCTTACTCTGCTAGTAAGGCCGCCTGTGATCATTTGGTAAGATCTTTTGGAGAAACTTTTGGGCTAGATTATGTTATAACAAATTGTTCTAATAATTATGGTCCTTTTCAATACCCAGAAAAATTAATACCAGTAATAATTAAAAATTGTATTTTAAGAGAACCAATTCCAATATATGGAGATGGGAAAAATATTAGAGATTGGATTTATGTAGAAGATCATGTTGAGGGAATATTAAAAGTACTCTTATATGGAAAAAAATCAAATACCTACTTAATTGGATCTAACAACGAAATATCTAATATAGACTTAACATATAAAATCTGCAGAATTTATGATGATATAATTAAAAAGCAAAATTCAAAAGAATTAATACAATTTGTAAAAGATAGAAAAGGACATGATTTCAGATACGCAATAAACTCAAACAAAATAAGAACAAAATTGAACTGGAAGCCCAAGATATCGTTTAAAAATGGATTAACAAAAACAATTAAGTTTTATACTGAAAACTTTGATCAACTCAATAAAATTTTTCCATATTGAAAAAAAGTATTAATATTTTAATTATAGGATCAAAAGGTCAGCTAGGTTCTGAAATATCCAGACGTTTAATATTAAATAAAAAAATAAGATTATACTTATCACATAAAAAAAAATTAAGTTGTTGTCAATAGAGAATTCTTTGGAAAGAATTTCAAATTTAAACCTTAAAATAATCATTAATTGTTCAGCTTATACAAATGTTGATGCTGCAGAGAATAATAAATACTTGGCGAAAAAACTAAATTATGAAAAAGTTTTGAAATTAGCAAACTTCTGTAAAAAAAATAAAATTATTTTAATTCATTTTTCTACAGATTATGTTTTTGGTGGAAATAAGAGAATTTATAAGGAAAAAGACATACCAAATCCAATAAATTTTTATGGAAAAACTAAATATTTAGGTGAACAAAATATTATAAATTCAGGATGTAAATATTTTATTTTTAGAATTTCATGGCTTCTATCAAAAAATAAAGAAAGTTTTGTTTATAAAATTCAAAAAAAAATGAGATCAAAAAGAGAAATTTACGTAATTAACGATAATTATGGTAACCCAACTTCAGTTTCCTTTATTTCAAAATTTATAAATAAAAACTTAAAAAATTTTTTTATAAAAAAAAAGGGTATTTACAATCTAGTAAATAGAGGCAATGCTAGTTGGTATGATATTGCCAGTAAGTTAAAATATTTTTCAAAAAACAAAAAAACTACGATTAAAAAAATCGCATCCTCCAAATTTAAGTCAATAGCAAAGCGCCCTAAATACTCTTGTCTTTCAATGGTTAAAACAAAAAAAAATTTTATTGTAAATCAAAGATATTGGCAATATGAATTACAAAAAATAATTAAATGAGAAAAGGTATTATATTAGCTGGTGGAACTGGAAGTAGACTGCACCCTGCTACAATTGTAGTTAATAAACAACTCATACCAGTTTATGATAAACCAATGATTTATTATTCGCTAAGTACTTTAATGCAAGCAAAATGTAGAGATATTCTTCTAATATCATCAAAAAAATATTTGCCACTTTATAAAAAACTTTTTGGTTCTGGTAGTGAAATAGGGATAAATATAAAATATAAAATTCAGCCGAAGCCGAATGGAATAGCACAAGCTTTTTTGATAGGTGAAAAATTTTTAAATAAGAGTAAATGTATATTAATTTTAGGTGATAATATTTTTTGGGGAAATCATATAGAAAAATTATTAAAAAATAATATTGATAATTCTGGGGCTACAATCTTTCTTTATAACGTAAATAACCCAGCTTCTTACGGGGTGGCTCAAATTAAAAAAAAAGTAATTAAAAAAATTGTTGAAAAACCAAAAAAATTTATTTCCAATAAAGCAATTACAGGACTTTACTTTTTTGATGAAAAAGTGAGTGCATACGCAAAAAAATTGAAGTTTTCATTACGAGGAGAACTTGAGATCACTGATTTAATAAACAAATACCTTGAAAATAATGAACTAAGCTACGAAATTTTTGATAAAGGCAATGCTTGGTTGGATGCAGGTAGCCACTCTGACTTGGTAGAAAGTAGTATGTATGTAAAAACAATCCAAAAAAGATTAGGTTTAATGATTGGCTCAATTCATGAAATTTCATATCAAAATAAATGGATAACTAAGAAAAAATTAAATAGAATTATTGAAAAATTAGGTAGAAATGATTATTCAGAATATCTAAAAAAATTATAAAATTATTTTTCAAAAATTTTGAAAATCAAATAATACATTTTTCAAATTTTTTATATAAAGCATCTCTATCAAAAAATTTTTTACCTAAATTATAATTATTTTGTCCCATCTCTAAGATAAGTTTTTCATTAAATATTTTTTCAAAAATTAATTCAGCTGCTTGTTCTGAATTATTTGGAGGAATTATAAAACCAGTTTTATATCTTTTAATCAAAGATGCATGCCATCCTAAATAATTTATAATTATTGGTTTTTTTGCAGCCATTGTATCAAAATACTTATTTGCAGAATTAGACCACATTTCTTTAATATCAACAAATATTGAACTACTTATTGTGCAATTTCTAAAAAAATGAACTATTTCTGTTTTATTTATCTGGTCAAAAATAAAAACATTTTTATTCAGCAAAGATGATTTTATTGCATTGTTTCTTATAATTTCTTTTTCTATGCCATCACCTACAATTATTATTTTAATGTTATTATTTTGTTTAAAGTGTTTTGCTATTTCGATTAAATAATTTACTCCATTAATTTTTCCTAAAGTCCCAGCATATAATATGGTTTTAGAATTAAAAAGATAACCATATTTTTTATCTAATTCTTTATTATAAAAGTTTTTATTATCAAAAATCTCAAAATCGCATGAATTTGGAATTATAATAGTTTTTTTTACTGAAATACCACATTTAACAACACCTCTCTTCATGCCAGGTGATAAACAAATAATTTTTGATGCAGTGGTATATACTTTTTTTTCAAAAATTTTTAAAATTTTAATTAAAAATTTATTTTTGATTGCACCAACTACAATTGGCATTTCTGGCCATAAATCTCTGACCTCAAATATAAATTTCTTTTTCTTAAAATTTAATAAAAATAAAACTGGAATTGCTATAGTTAAAGGAGTACTAGTTGCTATTATAATATCATATTCAAACTTTAAAACTTTAAAAATTGATAAAAAAGAAAATCTTAAAAAAGAAAATATTCTAGAATAGAATTTAAATTTATTGTTATATTTGTTTGGCAAATAATAAATATTTATATTTTCAATCTTTTTAAAATACCATTTAAATGAGTTAATATTTTCTTTCCTTGAAGAAGTTATTACTGTTACAATATGTCCTTTTTTAGCTAGTCGTTTACAAAATTCATAGGCTCTGGTTGATCCAGAATCGTTAGGGGTATTAAAGTACTGATGCAACAATAATATTTTCATTTTATAACTAAATAACAGCTCTTTTTTTAAAAATTTTTTTGAGAATATAAAATTCTTTATTGCAGACTTTTTTAATCATGGTTATATCTTTTTTAGATAGTGTTTTTTTATAATTTCTTAAATCTTTAATAGGATCAATTCTATTAATATTACTTGCTTTATTGCCATAATTTTTTTTTTTAATTTTTTCTAAAAATTTTTCATTTCTAATACCAAAATTTAATTGTATTTTTTTTGATATTATTTTTGAATTTTTTTTTTCATCTAATATAAAATTATTATAAAAAACTAAATTTATATTTTCATCTTTTTTTTTTAATTTTATTATCTTGGATGATAATATCTTCCACAGATAAGCTAATTTTTCAATCTTGTTACAGTTTTGTAACATCTTCATTAAGACAACTTCTTTTTTTGAAAAAAAATTCAGAATATTTTTTTGCTTTAACAAATTATTAAAATCAAAATCCCAATTTCTTTTTGCACAACTTGCGACAAAATTTATGGGATCTCTAATAATTATAATGACGTCTGACTTTTTTAAAATATTCACTTTTTTAAAATAATTAACATAAAATAAAAAAAATGGATCTTTAATGACAATTTTAGAAGACTTAATTTTTGCAAAAATTGTTAAAAAATAGAAGTAAAAACTTTTTAATAAATCTTTAAAGTTCGATGATAACTTTATATTTTTCTTTAGTGGGTAAATGTATTTTTTAATATTAATAAAACCTTTTAGATTATTATCTTGATGCAATGGCAACTTCCAATAGTATTTTTGTATAAAACCTAAATGATTAATTCTATTTGAAGGATTAAGTGGTTCGTGTATATAATATGTGTTTTCAAAAGAATTTAAAAACTTCCCAAAAAAAGTAGTTCCGCTCCTGTGCATTCCTGTCAAAAATATTATTCTAGTCATTTTTTTTTAGTTTAATGAAAAGTTTTAATAATTTATAAAACATTATGAAACTATCTTTAAAAATATTTAAGGATGAACTACTATCATGATATGTATATTTGATAGGAATATCAACAATATCTAAATTTTTTCTCTTTAAATAGCTTAATAACTCTACATCAAACAAAAAATCATTAGATGAAATTTTATTAATAACTATCTGATCTTTGGGAAAAATTTTTAATCCAGATTGTGTATCCTGATGAGAGGTTAGTCTTAATAATTTTAATAATCCATTAAATGTACGTCCAATTATTTCTCTTAAATATACATATCGTATATCATCATAAGATAAAACAAATTGGCTTTTTTTGTGTCTTCTATTAGCAATAATCATTTTTTTTCCGTTATATCTTTGAAATGCTTCTATAATTTTAACTATTTGTGATGGAGGATATGCTAAATCTGCATCTGTAAATAATATGTTATTATAATATGAATTTTCGATACCTCTTTTAATTGCGTATCCTTTTCCCATATTTTTTTCATATGTCTCATATCTTACATTTTCATATTTCATTTTTTTAATTTCTTTTAAAGTTTGATCTGTACTTCCATCATTAATAATTATTAATTCAAATTCAAAATTTGTTTTTTTTAAAGAAAACAATAATCTGTCTATATTTTGTGTTAAATGTTTTTCATCATTATAAACAGGAATCAAAATTGATATTTTCATTAAGCTAGAACTTTGAATTATATTTATAATATGATTTATTTATTAAATTAATAGCTCCTACAGATGCAGAATTGATATTCTTTTTATTCTTACATGACTCAAGTGCATATAAAATTTTTTTTTCTATTTGTCTTACAGAATATCCGTTTACAAAAAGTTTTACACCTTTGGCTGCACTTAAATCTTTAGATCCACTTTTTTTTGGTAATATACAAGTCATTCCATAAAGAGATGCTTCTAATGCAGATATTCCAAATCCTTCTATGCTATTTTTTTTAAAATTTGTTAAAGTTGTCATTATAAAAATATCAGAATTCTTATATAATCTTAATAAGATTTTATCATTAACATCATTGTATATTTTGATTACCTTTTCCAATTTCTTTGATTTTATGATATTTCTTAATATCTGGTATTCTGGGCCTATTCCACAAATAATATAATTCAATTTATTATATTTGTGTGAGTAATTTCGATAAATATTTTCAAATGCATTAATTTGATTATGAAGATTTTTTTTTTCTATAAGTCTACACACAGAAAGTAGAGTGTAATTTCTATTTTTTTTTATTACTATTTTTTTTTTATAGAAGTTTTTTGATGGTATTGGATTTATAATATCTACCTTTGAATTTTTATGAATTTTCGAGACAAAAAATTTTTTGATATAATGACTATTCGCTATAAATTCATCACAAAATTTTGAAGTAAATTTAATCAAACAAAAATACAAATAATTATTTAGAGCTTTTAATATTTCGTCTCCATGTAAATAAATTATTATTTTGATATCATTTCTTAAAAATAATTTGATAAACGCAGATGCAATTCCAGATGGAAATATAGATGCACATTCAATTTGAACATTATTTTGATTATAAATAGCTTTAGAAATACTTCGTAAAGCAATATAAAATTGCTGAAAGCGATTTTTAGAATAATTAATTTTTATCTGTTTTGGATATTTCTCATTATATTTAAATACTTCTGAAGTAATTAGCAATGTTTTCTTAAGTTTTTGATAATTCAAGCAATCAATTCTTGACTTTATTAATCTTTGAATGCCTCCTTTAAATGGAAAAAAAAATTGTGAAAAAATAATAAGTTTCATATTCTATTTTTTAGACCCTGTATAATTCCATTTAAAATTGATTTTGAATAAAGTGGATTTACAAATAGTTTATAAAACATATTTATAGAACATCTACATATATAAAAAAATAATTTTATATAAAGTTTTTTTTGATTTTTAGAAAATTTTTTTAAAATTAATATATTGTTTCTTACTATAAAAAATCCTTTATATTCAGAGTATTGTTCTGGTTTATCAGCACCATAATGGATAAATTTTTCTTTTGTTAAAAAAAAACTTTTTATTTTCTTCTCAAAAAAATATCCTATGTAAGTTTCTTCACAGTAATTATTTAATTTGTAAGGAATTTGGAAATTTTGAACTTTTATTAATGGGATCGAAAAAAAACTTCCTTGAGGTGCGAATGAACGGTTTAATCTGTCTTTATTTTTAATTTCCCATTTTAGATTTCCCATGAAAAAATTTTTTTTTGAACCATTACTAATTATTTTTTTTTTAGAATTGCATTGAGTTGGACTAATCATGGAATTTTGAAATTTAACAGTTTGAGTCAGTTTTTGAAATATGTTCTTATCTAAAAAAATATCATCATTTATGTGTATTAAATGTGTATAATTTTTTTTTTTTGAATATTTTATTGCCTGGTTAAAAGCTCCAACATAATAATTATTTCTAATATTATTGAAAATTTTTATTTTTTTTCTAATACCATTGATATTTACTTTTATTGGGGAATTATTGATTATTAAAAAATCAATATTTATTTTTAAATTTTCAAAATTTTTAATTAAATTAATTATATTTTTCTTATTATTGTAAACAATAGTATAAATTAATAATTTCACTTATTAAATCTACTTATAATAATTTTTTTTAAGATTAACGGGCAAAATTCAAGAATTCTAGATAAGATATAAAAATAAAAAGGATATCTTATAATTTTTTTTTTTGAATTTATTATTGCAATAGCTACCTTGCTTACATCTGAAAAAAATACGCTAGTATTTTTTTTTGTCATTTTAGACTTGAATAAGCCAGGTTCAAAAATTGTTATAAAATTATTATCATTTTCTAAATTAATTGACTCAATCCAATTACTCAGACTACTTTTACTTGCATTATATGCTGAATTATATGGCATTCCATGATATCTCCCGAGAGATGAGATGATAGTTATTTTTTTTGTGATTTTCTTCAAATCTTTAACAAGTTTAACATTTGAAAAAAAATTTATTTCAAATGTTTTTCTTATTAAATTTAAATCCAAATTTGAACCATGTTTTTCCTTAAAACCATGAGCTAAAATTGCAACATCAATTTCTTCAAATTTAAAATAATTTTTTAAATTGTCAAAATTTTCAAAATTAAATTTACACAAATTAATTTTATCATTATTATCAATATTTATTTCATTATTAATAAGTAAATAAATTTGTTTGAATTCAAAGCTTAATATAATCTCTAATATTTCTTTTCCAAGAGAGCCCCTGGAACCTGATATTAAAAATGTTTTATTTTTAATTTTTTTTATGAGGTTAGGTTTTCTTAATTTAAAATATAAGACTACAATAAATGTTAAAACACTAAATAAGCATAATAAAAATAACTCTGTAATAATTTTTTTAACAAAACTAGATAATACATATAACAAGGACAACTTTTTTTCTAAATTTAAATCTTCATTTTTACATTCATGAAAATTTAGAACTAGTTTTAATATGTACCTAAAAGAATGGTCTTTAAAAAAATAATTTGTAACATAGTCTAAATAATAAATATTAAATTTATTTTTTTTTATATTTGAAAGGTAGAAATAAAAATTATTTTTTGAAAATTTTTTTTTTGATAATTCAACAATGTTTGTAATTATATTTTCATAAATTAAATAATCTGGGGTTAAATTAAAATGCGAACAAATATTTTTGTAATCATCAAAAGAGAAATGCCAATATTTTGATAATATTTTATCTTGCATTTTTTACCACATATGACCCCAAAGCTGCAGCGTTCATTGAGATTGGTTTGCTGGGTAAATTAGGATAAATACTTGAGTCAGCAATAAATAAATTTTCAGCAAAAATAGTTTTTCCCTTATTGTCTGTAACTGAATTTTTTTTTCCCATTGGCATTGTTCCTGCATAATGAATTCCTGAGCCAGTTTTAAAATTTATTACTTTTAATGGTATAGCACCAAGTTTTAGTAATTTTTTAGATATTTCTTTTTGTGCCCATAATTTCATATTTTTATCTTCATTACTTAAGTGATAATTAATTTCATAATTATATAACCCTTTAATGTTAATAGTTTTATTATTATATAATTTATCTGGGTTAAATATAGTTACAGCCCCCAAAGATGGTAATAATTTATAAAATAATTCTTTTGAAAACTTCATTGAAAAAGGAAGTGTGTTTACAATAGGAGTATAATTTAGAGAAGTTAAATTTAAAATTTCCAAATGTATATAATTTTCTAAAGAGTTTTTGTATAGTAAGCCTGCTATCAATCTATTATATTGTATAACATTCTTTTCAAATTTATTACCAATCAAGCTTGGTAAAATATAAACAATTTTAGTTGTTTGGGTATCCATAAAACCAAAATCAAATTTTTTTATATCAAAATTGTTTTTAATTAAAGTTTTGACAATTATTTTAAAAGAATTAATTGCTCCAGCAGATAAGAACACTTTACCTTTTATTTTTTCTGAAAATAATTTTTTATTTTTTTCATAAATTATTTCAGTAATTTTTTTGCCTTTAATTATAAAATGATCTATATTTATATTCTCTCTATAACTAATTTTTTCTTTTTTCTTTTCTAAAATATTTTTAAATTCTAATTTTGGATTATATATAAGGTTTGCAGGACAACCCCAAATACATTTACAACACTCTAAACACTTCTCATCATGATTATTTCGTATTGCTAATCTAGAATTGCCAATCGCAAAATTTTCAGATTGGTCAATTTTTTTTTTATAATTTTGAATTAAAAGATTATCTCTTGGATCTAAGCTAAAATTATTTTCTGACCCAAATGTTTTTATATCAAATTTATGATTTAAATCATCTTCTACTTTATTTATCATAAACCTGTTCGAAACTTGATAAATTTCATCAATAAATTTATTTTTATCTATATTCCAATCATGAATATCATGAATATTATATGGCAAACAATTAGCTCCCCATTTATTTCCAAGACCTCCAAATAACCTAGATGAAATTAATTTTATATTGTCATTTAAAAATTCACTATTTGTCTCCAAAAGTTTTATTTTACCTGGAATTTTAAATATTTCATTGATTTCTAAATTTAAATTTTCAAAATTATCACCAAATAACAATTTAGAAGATGAATTAAAGTCTGATTTTTCATTAAAAAAGTTTTCTCTAGAACTATGATTTTCAAAATCATCTAAATTTCCAGAAGACCAAACTTCTAGTTGTATATTTAAATTTTCTACATGTGTCTGGATTACATTTATTCCACATATGCCTGCACCTATAATTATATTTTTCATCTAACTATAAATATACACTTTATTAGTTTTATTTAAAATAAATTGTAACTTCACCAAAAGTTTCAGTGTCAACTTTTTTTCTAGATTTGTATTTTAAATTTATTAAATTTAATAATTCGTTTTTATCAGTTCCAAAAATTTTAGACATGTGTTTTTCATTTTTAAGCCTAGGTCCTACAATTATAAAATCATAATTTTTATAGATAATTTTATTTCTAAAATTTTGTATATGTGCCAGTTTTTTTTTAATACTCTCTTTGTTGTCTAGATCATGTAAAAAACTATATAACTCCATAGATAAATGCTTATCAAGAATAATCTCATTGGAATCAATAATTGGCAAAAAAGTTGCAGAATATTTTTTCTGATTAATTTTTTTACTTTTTAATATTTTTATTTCATTATTAATAATATTTTTGTCTTTTAAAAATATTAGGAAATTCCATTTATAGCTTAGATTATATAACACAAAAAAAATGAATGTTGATATTACTAAAAATTTAACTTTTTTTTCATATTTTTTCATTTCCTTATAAAAATACTTATTGATTATAATGACTGATAAATACATGCATGGTAAATAACAATATGATTTTGTTACAGAAAAATCTAAACCTGTAAAAATGAGAGCAAAAAAATATCCATGAATAAATAAATATAAATAAAGATAAATAAAAAAAGAGTTTGATATTTCTCTATTTTTTATCTTTAAAAATATTTTTTTTAAATTTTTAATTAAAAGAAAATTTATAAAACCAATAAAAATTAAAATAATTGGAATATTTTTAATTTCACTTTTCCTTTGATAAATAAATCTCTCAACATAGTCGTCAAAATTATATGTTATAATATCTCTTTTAAACATTTCTGATAATTGTCCTAAATTAAAGTCCCATGTACCGTAAAAAAAATTTCCTTTGGAAAAAATATTAAATATAAAAAAAACAGCTAATGTTAAAATTAGAATAAAT
>MDTG01190491.1_pt1 | contig 18931 bp, 7 predicted proteins | sample 811421 | NCBI WGS metagenome assembly MDTG01 (sample SAMN05326645, study PRJNA326480) | marine metagenome | isolation source: seawater | place: Pacific Ocean: South East | collected 2011
AGTTCCACTCTGTTTTCTGCAACTTGTCTGCGTCTATTTTGGTAGTGTTCGGAGAGCATTCTTTCGGCATCTTCATTCAACGTTGGCTCAAATCGTGATTTGACAAATTTGATATATTTTTTCACGCGAGAAAAGCTCCAAAGTGCAGTGGATTCGTCAAAAAACTGAACATCTTCACCGGTTTCGTTTTCATCGTCGGCGTCGGAATCTGAGACTTCTCGATCATCCGCGAACTCGTTTCGATTATAACTTCGGTAGCGGTTTGTATCGTTCGCGGGAACGTACAACTCTCGATTGTTAATGTTAATATTGTCTGCGTTGACATTTTGACTCGCGCGCCATCCGTCAAACGAGAACGGTTTCTTTTGCGCTGTTGCGGAAAATTTCAAACGTTTGTTAATGTTACCGCTATTTTCACTTGTTTCTCCGAGTATGTGCGATGCGACGCGTTCGTCCCATTCTGGATCTCTGGCATCTCTCAAGACTAAAACGACATCAAATCTTGAAAGCAGCGGAGGCGCTAAACCGGTATTCACCGCTAAACTTTCTCGATCGTCAAATGTACCTCGTTTGGGATTCGTAGCCGCAATAACGCTCGTTCGTGAATTCAGCGTGGCAATTATCCCGGCTTTTGCAACTGACAACGTTTGTTGTTCCATGGCTTCGTGAATCGTGGCCCGCTCGTGTTCACGGATGCCATCAAATTCGTCTACACAACACGTGCCTTTGTCTACCAAGACGAGTGCACCAGCTTCGAGACCCCATTCGCCGCTGGTGAGGTCTTTGACGGCGGCACATGTTAAACCGGCAGCTGTGGAACCACAACCCGTGGTAAACACGGACCGTTTCGCTAATCGACAGGCAGTTTTTAACAACTGCGATTTACCTATACCGGGATCGCCCACGTATAACAAGTGCACCTCGCCTCTCACTTTCGTTTTCGTCTTGACATCCTCTCGAGCGACGCCACCAACCAAGGCGAGCATCATGGCTAATTTCGCCCCGGCCATACCAAACACTCTCGGGCAACACGATTTCAGTATTATATCTCTCGCGCGTAACGGATACTTTTTCGCGCTCGGCGATTGCCAAAACTTCTCGAAAAACGCCTCCATTTCCTTGTACTCTTGGTCGTCCTCAACTTCGTTCGTTTTCCGGTCACCGGCGTTGCCTTCTTCGTCATCGACGCTCAAAATGGTTAACGAGTTACAATGTGCGACGAGTTCAATTTCACACCTTCTATCCCGACTGGCCTTTAACCATCGTCGTCGAATCACGACGGACATTAGGAGTTCGTCGCCGCACTTGACGGTGTCTACGAGGTCGTCTTGTAGGACGACGAGTAGAGATTTTTGCGCACCTCCCAAGTTCGCTTTGGACCGTAACCCAATCGCTCGCAGTTCATCATCTGAATCTACGTCGTCGTTCTCCGAGTCGTCTTCTGGGAAATATTTCCGCGCAATTCGTTCTCGTCGACCGTCGACGTCGTTTACCGAATGCACTAACTTTTGCGCGTCCGCCTTGAAACCGTCATTTTCCTCGTCCGAATCGGTTTCTTCCTCGTCATCATCCTTTCCATCCCCGCAGATGTGCACGCAAATCTCCTGGTAGTCCCTCGCAATTGGCATGGTGCATTCCACTTGGCGGAACGTTCGATTCGTGCACGTTTTTGTTTTCGTCCTCCCAGTAGCAGCGGAGTTCACAGCGATATGATTCGCCTTTTCCTCCGCGCTCGGACACTCCTCCGGCATCGTTGGCTCTGGCCTCCCATCTTCCAAATTTCTCGGCAGCAAAAACTTATGCCCACATTTGGCGCACTCATACAACGTATCGCTCTCAACCGTCTTCATCAACCCGACTCTGGTCACTTTTGCCTTCATCGTCCACAACCGCCCTGCGTGTTCGTTCTTCGCGTATCCGGAAATGTTCAAACTCGGAAACGAGCTGCGAAACCGTTCAAAATCGACTCGAACGCGAACTGTTTGTTTCACTTTGTGTCTCCTCATGAACTCTGTCATTTTTTCGCGCATTCTTTCTTCTTCGTCGTCGTCTTTACTCCCGTCCCCTCCTCTTTCTCGTCTCCGTTCCGCAATCAGTTTCCTCTTCAAATCCTCCATCATTCGATTTTTGACGATTTCCTGCGCCGCTCGCGCGGCTTCGTCTAAAACCCCAATCGACGTCGTCGGTCGCGCCAATACCGCGTTCGCTAACTGTGGTAGCTCGTGCGTGAACCGCACCGAATCCACGGCGATAGAGTGCGGGTGGCGGCTGTCCGCGTGGCTCACGATGGCGCGCACATCCTCCAAGTGATGGCGCAACAAATACGCCTCGAAGCGTTCCGAGAGAGATTTCGGCCGTCCCGTATCCGTCGAAGACATTAGTATTGGATTTTATTACGCTCGCCAAATCGCCCGTTCTCTCTCTCTCTCTCTCTCTCTCTTCAGTAGTAGTCGCGCGTCAAAGCGATCGGTGGTGTCTACAGCGACGACCAAGGAAGAAGGTGCGTCTTCTCGACGAATACATTTTGGATGATGTAATTTTTGAGGATTTTGAATTTTTTGTCAAAGGGAAAAGAAGCCCGACATGTCGAAGAGATGAATGCTGTTCTCAAAAGAAAAACGCGAATACTATTACATCTTTCGACTTTACTACTACAACGCGTCTGTCTGTCTTCCGCGCAAACGGCGCGCGAGGATTTCTCCTCCTTTTTACTGGCACGTGTGCTACTGCACACTGCTCGCGTTTTGTTCGATTTTTTTAACTGAAACCAAAGCCGAAGCAGCACTCGCTGATGGCCTTGAGCAGTTTCTCTTTCGTCTCTTCGTAACTGGCGTAGTTCGGCACGCGGAGCGTAAAGAAACAGGTTTGAGCCATGGGTAAATGATTGGACGATTTTTGGTCGTCGAAGCGAAGCTTGAAGCGTAAACCGCGGAAACCGGTGTGCGGGAGCTTTCGGAACGCGGTCCAGAAGTGTAACAAAGCGTGCTTTTGCTCTGAATTCATGGATTTGACGGCGTCCCAGAACCATCGCGCGCGCGTTTCGGTGGTGACGCCCAGAGTGCAGTGTGGTGGCGGTTTGGGTTCGTACGTGGTCGCTTGTTCCCAGAAAATGACGTTGATGTCTTGCAAACCGCAAACAAGAAGTTCCAAGTCTTCCCACTCCCAGCTGCTTACGAGTTCGCGTGGGACTACTTCGTCAAAGCCGGACGAAAACGCGGCGAGGTTGACGCCGATGTCCTGGTTCGTTTGAATATCGTCACTTTCGTCGGACGGTGAGAACAACGAGGACGAGGACGGCAGACCAAGAGTGCTGTTGGCAAGCGTCGTCGAACAACGTATCATACAGTGTTGCGCGTATAAATCGACGTATTCACCACGGTTGCGCTCATCGACGAAAACGTTTGCGCCGCCGGGTACAAGTTCTTTTACTTTGTTCGGATCCGCCGGCGTCGGTGCAGCAATGACAAATGCCGGTGGGTCTTCTTTCACCCAACTGATTTTAGGATCGCTCCAATCGCATGTTTTTATGGGCAGTAATGTGCGTTTGAAATCGTCGTCGACTTGTGCCAACAATTCTGCCTTCAACGGTTTGTGCAAAAGCGCCTGCCATAACCACGGGACTAATGGTAAATCCGCAGTCTTTTCGTTGGAGATGAGCAAACCGACGATACGTCCGGCAAACCGCGCAGCGTGCGGAGAACAGTCCGGACGAAGCGTGCGCAATGCACCTTCAAACGAAGGCAGATCATCATGGTCACCGCTGTGCATAGCACTTAATGACATCGTAGAGTCCCTTCGCAAACCCTTTGTGTTTGACCACGAGGTGAATACCGCTTCGCTCGGTCCCACTCGCGTCGGATGTCCTTCCAACAACGCTTGAATCAAAACCGTCCACGCTTCTCTCGCTACACCATTTCCTACTCCGTCCTCGCTATCGAACGAACAAGAGAATGTTCTTCCTAACAGGGGACCAACGGCATTTTTAATCGCTCGCCATGCGTCGTCGCAAGGCATTGCGCGTCGCAACTTTACCGAAATCTGTGGCACGTTCCCATGCATGTCACTCAACAGGCGTTTCAAATCGTTCTTTAAACGTAAAACGCGGAAAGAAGGCGGAAAGACGACATTCGCCGCGCCGACTAAATCTAAAGAGCTTCCAAAGTAAAACATGTTCGGCGCGATGCATTCTAAACAGCTGAACGATCGCTTCCAGTTGGCGTGCGTGAGAAGACTTCCGAGAATTTCACGTCGTGATTCGAGATAGTGACATGGCATATACACAGAATCATCGCCGTTGCTCGAAGCGTAATTGCGCAATTCAACCGCGGCGTGCAAGAGTAGTTGGATCATATCCACCAATTGTTGCGAAGGCGAATGCACCGGGAATTCCCCCGCGAACTCCCCTAAAAATTTCGCTTTACCTATCTGTTGCAAGACGCCGCGTATGCCAGAGTTTTCACCATCGAGCGCCCATCCGATTCTCGCGAGCGGTTCAATAGCGGCGAGTAAACCGTCGCCACATCGCTCGAGCGAAGAAAGGATGATCTTAAAGAGATGTGTCGATGAAGTGGCAGTCGATGAAGCTACCATCATCGCCTGTTTCGGCGTTGTGCTGATGTTTTTCTTTCGGTGCTTAGTTTCACGATGATGGTGTGCACCGCAGTTGGCGTCAACGTCGTCGCTATTGATGAAGGTATCCAAATATTTCGCGTCCATGAATCCTGGTTTGCCGTGCGACCACGTCGCGACTAGCGCAATCAAGAAACCGAATCGAATGCCCTTGCGCGTATTCTTTGGATTTCTGAAATCAAAATTCTGTATCTCTTGCATCTCCGAACCCGGGGCGGGCCGTTTTTTGTTACCAACGCTCGCGCCGATTGCGCTGACTTTCTTATTCTTGGGATCAGTAGTGTGCGCATTGGAATCGTTCGATTCTTTTTCGATCAACGCATCGATCGGGGTTTTACCAGCCATTGTTCGGTGTACTGCGGCGGTGACTTCGTTCGCCCAAGTTTGACACTCAAACAAACTCGCGATGATTTCTTTCGGAAGGGTGCTCATTTTCGCCATTTGTAGCGCGTTGCGCCAGCGTGGATCAATTCGAGCTTCTTGTTCAATGAGATGCGATATAAGAAACAAGACACCAGAGACAGCATCCATCGTTGATTGACTCACCATTTCCGTTTGTGACAAGGCACTAAGCATCAATGGCGCGCCCTTTGCTATGGCAATACCCCAGTTATCGATATCATCACCGGCGAGACCCGCGAGAACGGCTTTTCTCGCGACTGCGCGAGAGCGCATTTTCCTGTCCGAAATGATGCTTTCCGCTGGAATTTCGTGGAAATATCGTTTCCCACCGATGCACCAGAACATGAGACATTCGCCGACGTGTGCGAGAGTTTTCCAGTATTCTTGCGACAAAACGCTAGGCGGTTTCCCGTCGTTCTCGATAATAGATTCGAGCGCAAGTCGAACGCACGTCGCTGCCCCGGCGCAAAAGATGGCCCCGGGGTGGCCCTCGAGCTCTCGCATCTTTGGTTTATTCGAACGCAAGCCGTGTAAAATGCAGTGAAGCATTGGCACGCAGTGCAAGCCTAAACCGCGAACTAAGACGACCATCCAACGACCGGTTTGAGGAATAAGTTTCGCCAATCTATCTGCGACTGGAAACCTCTGGGGATAAACGTCCGGGGTGACGAAGGTAGCGTTTCCTAGAAGCTCCCAACGCACAATATGTTCAATCAGACGAATAAACATCGGCGAGCGTGATTTCCAACGACCATCTGGTGGTGGGCCAATCGAGCGAAGTCTGCGAACGAGATGTGAGACGGTATGCGTCACGTTTGCATCGTCGAGCGGGTTCAAACTTGCATTGTCAATAGTCATGCGAGGACCATGTAGTCGAGCTCTGTCCGGAGGTATCAAAGGGGAGTGTACGTCCATGTCTCTCCCAAACCTATCATCATGCATCCTAACCCCTCGTAACGACGGGTCATGCCTGTATAGAGCTCTCGTCTCTACTGTAGGGTTCGTTGACCAATTTGTTGTTCTCGACCGAAGATGAGTCGAATTAGCCCGGGCAAGCTCCAAAATTCTAGCCGAATTAGCCCCATAAGCTCTCCCGTCTCCCTCTAATATTCTTTGTACTTCTCCATAGTTGATCCTTGTTGATTGTTGTTGATCTTCGTACTGACGACGGCGATCATCTTCAAAAAGCTGCGAGAATTCCGAGACTTCTCGTGCGAGATTTCTTCCGCTCAACCCTGGTCTGCCCAAAATGCGGAGTCGACGCGCCATTGTCCTCAATCTGTGTTGTTCACGATCACGCCTCTCACGAAGTCGCACGAACGCGGACGGGGAGTCTCTGTCTCCATCGTCATCTTCTCTCTCTTCTTCCTGCTCTTCTTCGTCGTCTTCTTCATGGTCCACATCCTCCATGGGCATCATTGGTGGAAAGCCTGCGTACGGATGAAATCGTGCACTGTGTGCATCACGGGCCCTTGGTATAGCATCAGTCCGAATATCTCCAATCGCTTGATTTCTTCTCCTATAATTTGCAACAAAATCTTGCTCGACTGCTGTCATGTTATTAAGAGGGCCACGCTCGTCGTCAACGTCGTTATTGTTGATCCGATTGTTATTCCTAGTGACATTGTTATTATTTACCACGTTGTTGTCGTCGTCGCTAACGTCATCGCCGTTGTTACCACCACTCCCAACTTTAAATGACGGAGTCGGAGGTATCCACAGACATTCCCAGGTCAAATCGGACGGCACGCAGTACTCTGAGCTCGGCCGTGTCACTCCATGAAACGATTCGTGGAGTTGTGTCAACGCATGCGGCGGAAGCTGCATCACAATCCTCCTTCGTTCCTCTTCGTCCACATCTTCTCTTTCCCCAGCCGCGTATAACTTTTTTAACTTCGAGTCGTTCAACACTAACATCTCGAGGAACGACGTGGTCAGTTTTGACGCCACCATTTCTTTGCTTGAACATTTCCATTTCTCTCGCAACGAGCACAATTCCACGAGGAATTTCGTCGCTTTCTCCGGATGCGTCAAATTTGATTCGTTTAAACTCGTTCCTATAATCGCAAACACGTACTCCATGCAATTTTCCGCCACTTGCACCAACTCCAAACCTAAAGTAGTCCAAGATTTATACTGATGAGTTTTTTTCCTCCAATTTCTTTCTTTCTGACCTAAATCGTAAAATTTACCTCCTGTTTCCGAGCCGTGCGAGGCGGCTTCCAAAATCGGAAACAAGCCGATCATCACGCGATTGCTGAAATCGACGTGCACGTACGATAAATCTAATATCGAACACCCATGCGCCGGATATTGCATAATCTTAAATGGGTCCAGATGATTTTTAATGTACTCTATATGTTCAGTTGCTTCGCGTTCGCACGCACGTAGCTCGTTCAAAATCTCTGTCGCCCTACCTTTCGACGAGAGCCCCGCCATCGAGGATGACAAAAGTTCGTTTTCGTCCTGTTTGCCGACTTCAACGAACGTCTCGTTCGCATTCTTCTTTCCGACTGCGTGCATCCACTCCTCGAACGCGTTTACAGCAGTCATTAACTCCTTGCCGATTTTCAAAGCCGGTTCTGTCACTTTTGCTAAATGCTTCTCGCAAGAATCTAACAGTTTCTTCTTCCCCCACTTCACCGAGACGCCAGTTGGCCAGTCGTTCGCGTTCAAAAAATTTACTAATTGTTCTTCCGTCGCGTACTCTCTCCACGTCGGCTCTACTTTTGAAGGCACTTTCATCAGCTTCGTACTCGTCGTCTTTTCCTTTCTCTTCGTTGGGTTCGTGGCATCGTCGTCGAACGCGGCGACGCCTCCCGTGCAAGAAGACTGAATCTGCTTCGCGTACTCCGCTAAACGTTCTTGGTGCTGCTTCTTATTTGGCGCGCTACCACCACCTGAACTCGATGCCGTATCCCTGGCTAACTGTGCAATGTAACTCGCAATCCCTGCTCTCGCGTCTTCGTTCACGTTTTCAATCAAACTGTTGAATATTTCGTCCACTCGCGCTCGAACGTTTCGGTCCATGGCATCACCCGTCGTCCCGGGAGTCGTCGTCCGATGATTGCGTTCTCGTTGTTCTTCTCCTCGCGTAGATCTCCTCCTCGCATCCTCCTCGTCTCCCTCGTTCGTCGCGCCGTTGTTGTTATTGTTGTTGTCGCCTCGGGACGACGGCGCGCGCCTGTGCCTTCCTCGTCGCGACGACATCGCCTCAAAGCGCTTCGGTCGTTTCTCTTCGTCCCTCCGAGGGAAAAAATCGAGTCAAAACCTTCTTCCAATCCGGAACGACCTTTTCTTCACCTTTTTCCTGTGTGGCTTTTTTTTCTTCTCTCGTCGGTTTTCTTTCTTTGCATCGCCGTCGTCGTCGTCGTCGTCGTCAACTCGAAGTCTTCTTTTCGGTCCGACGCGGGCTCCTCTCGCGTCCCGTATCTTCAAAAGCGAACGAGTCGACGACAAGCGTTTTCTCTCTTATTTATATGGGGAAAAGGACGTTCCCTCTTTTTCTTTTTCCCTTTTTTTTGCAAACCAAACCCTAAACACTTTTTCATTCAAGAGAAGGACCTTTATGTTGTGTGACGCAAACCTCTTCACTTCTGTCCTTCTCTTCGTCTCTGTAAAGTCGGAAAACACGGTACCGTAAAAAAGACGCGTCGTAGACATGTCGACGCTGAAAGCCTCTCGCGCGGACAATTTCTACTACCCTCCCACGTACAACCCGGTGTCGAAGGGGACGACCACCACCACCACCAACAACAACAACAACAAAAACGGGGCGCTCGGGAAACGAAAACGAGAGGATGGCACGCTCACCGTTCGATTCGAAGCGCCGTTTCCGATGAGATGCACGCGGTGCTCGAACGCGCCCTTGATCGCGAAAGGAGTGAGATTTAACGCGAGGAAAAAGAAGATCGGGAAGTATCTGTCCACGCCGATATATTCTTTCGTTATGCTGAGTCACAGATGTTGTAACGGAGAGATTGAGATTCATACCGACCCGAAAGCAGGGGAATTCGTCTGCGCGCGAGGGGCGAAGAGAGCGCACGAGAGAGACGTGTATGTCCCGGACGATATCGACGTGAATGGGATAACTATGGAATACGGTGGGATTGACGGGGTTATGGTAGAGAGAGGAAGCGATGTAAATCAGATGAGTTATTTAGAAAAGGAAGAAGAGATGAAGAAGGAAGGGAAAGAGCGGCTGTCGAGGTACGCCGAGGATCGATTGAGAGCGGAAGAGAGGTGGAGTATGGATTACGAGGCAAACAAGAAATTGCGAAGAAGCAATCGGGAAAGGAGGAAGGAAGAGAGAGGAAGAGATGAGGAAGGAAGAAGGATGGGGTTTGCCAGCGGAGAAGATGGTGGAGTGAAGTTGTTGCCGAGGAGTCGCGAGGACGATGTAAAGGCCAGAATGGCAATGGCGAGGAGTAGAAATAAGAGAGGACATGACGGCGTGAATGCAGCCGAGGCGAGTCGAAGGAGGATCAAGAGGGAATCTATCTTTAGTGTGAAAGCGAAACCGAAGAAGAAATATTAGGAATTAGTACTTATAATGGCAGCAAAAATAGTCTCTAGTGTAATAATGAAAAAACATCATCATAGTATCATCATCATCTGCTTTTTAGTTAAACCGGCGATAAATCTATGTCGCGAATTATAGAGTACCATCTCGGTAAATCGCTCTTTCCAAATGGTGCCACGTTCCGAGGTAAGCCGTTGATACCTATTATATCCTCCATTAAATCTGTTCGTGTTTCAAAATCCGTGCGTAAGACTGCCCCTCGCGTACGGCAAAATAATTGCATATTTTCCTGATTTTTTTCGCTCATGTCGGCGTCCGCATTTTTGTTATTTCTGGCCGGAACGACGAAAATTTCAACGACGTGACCGGTCGCGAGTCGACCAGAACCGCTAAATAAGATGCGCTTGCGTTTTTTGCGCGCGATAAATGGCGTGTTTTCTATCTGTTGGGTTTCCTCGTTATCGACTTCGATCCACGTCAAGTACGAAGGGTTCGACGGATCCACCAAAGCCGCCTTCTTGGCGCACTGCGGTTCTATAGCAACCGTCCAGCTAACTGCTTTAGCAACGTCAATTTCTAATCGAATGGTTTTTTTATCCGGACCAGTACCAGTTTTGCGCAACTCAGGCATTTCCGATGCCGTCATGTTATTCGCGCGCATATCCGACAAGATAGGTTTCGAGTTATTCATGGATTCGTAATAAGTCAAATTGTACCCGCGAACGATACATGCGCGGTCTGTTTTCATGGTTACAAAATCCACCGATTCTGTGCAGTCACCACCGAAACGCGTATTCAATCGGAAGTTTGTAAACGCGGAGTATATGCGATGGAACATGTGCTTGTGCCCTTCCGCTTGTTTGCGTTGAATCGCGTGCGAGTGGATCCTTTTCAAACGCTGATCATTCTCTACTCGCAGCTTTTCCAATCTAATAGATTTTTCTTGCGCGTCTTCGTCTTCTAAACCATTCTCTTCACCGTTTGATATTGTGCTGTTATCGTCAAACTTTTCATCCTTACGCGTCGCGACAAATGTTGACGTAGGTAATAATCTCGGTGGATCTATCAACAAATGCAAATTGTCGCGCAAAGCCAATGCGACTGGTGCTAAACTCGATCCAGCGCCCAGTCTCGCGAGCGCGATGAAATCTGAAGTCACGTAGTTGTGCGCATCAATGTGCGTCACGTGCGTCAATATGATTGGTTGTGGTGCGACGGCGGTAAATCTAATGTTTTTGAATACGCCGCATGCGAGCGTCGCGAAGAGGAACGTTCCGAACGCAACGACGATGAGTCTATACATTTGCCTTTCCTTCAATGTTGCGCCTAATGATATCACCGGGACAGAAAAGAACATCGCACACGATACAAATCCCAAAACACCACCGAGAAGTCCATCTAAAGTGTAATACGCGAGCGGATGTCCATCGCCGAGTTTTGCATCGGCACGCGATTGAACCGCGGAGAAAGTCGCCACAGCACGAAATAAGAGCGGCGTGACAACCCATATGCATGGAACAGCGCATAAAATGATCAAATAGTTGTTTGGAGATGTCGTCGCGAAAATATCTATTTCACCTTTCGCGTTGTGACCGCTCAATTGAGTCGATGTTTTTACCGAAGTTCGCTTTTTCGTCTTCACGGTGGCCGCGCCATTCGAGGAAACCGTATCGTCGTCTTCCTCCTTCGTTTCCTCTTTTTCCTTATCTCTTTTTTCTTCTTCTTCGATTGGGACAATCGAAACGCTCGGCATAAAGTTTAAGAACCCACTTTGACGGGCAATTACTGGTGAAAACACAAAAATCAATTCATACATTGCTAAATTCGTGAGCCAAATGGTGGCGTGTGAATCCGTGCGTTTCCTCATTGCCCATGCTAATACTGCCGTGAAAAACGTCTTACCGCTGAACAAACACCATTTGATTACATTCTCAGACGCGTACCGATCTCTAAAGGCGACATCAACAGGAACGAGTTTCCAATATAAGAAACCACTGGCTACGTTATACCCAAAAATGCATCCAATGCATCCAAACGTGCTGGCAAAGAGCATGAACAATGCTGTGTAATTACCTAACGGCATCGCTTCGCCGACGAAAAAGGCGAGCGTGAATGTGGCCATCGCGCCAAACACCGTGCCCATGAAAATCGCAAAGATAGGAACAACAAAACCAACCAAAGGAGTGGTAATCATCGCTTTGACGATAGCATCGATGGCCATTTGCCACATCTTTTCGCTCTCGCTATGGATCTTCTCAAAGTGTGCACCAAAGCTGTATTTCACGATAAAGAACATAGAATACGCGCTGAAAAACACCAGCGAACGCAACGAAGCTAACGTGAATGGTTCGGTAACAATCAGTTTTGTTTTCGACAGAACAAACCCCGGTCGAACATACCATGCGTGCGACTTTACGTGTTGACGCAAAGAAATATCTGGATTCAACTCGGAATCGACGTTGGTGAACTGCTTGCGTTTTTGTAAGAATGCACCGACAAAAGCGACGATATTTTCGCCACTCGCTTGCGCACTCCCACGTCGCATACCTTTAACTCTATCTCTCGACGTATGATATACGAACGATCGTTCCACGAACGCTAAATCAATCACCGCTGCACCTTTCTCATTGTATACTCTCCCATCAGTTTCCGAGGGGATCACCCCGGATCTAAAAATTTGCCCGTACACGCTTGCTGAATTTGGATACGGCACGCTTTCTGCCCACGTTTCCAACATGTGCCTCTCAAATGTTTCTCCGTGTATGCCTTTCTCTGTCTTGAACAGCATCTGAGGTCCACCACTCCCCATGGATTCCAGATTTATAACAACCGACGGTTTCTCGCTCTTCCGTCGAAACCACGGGTTCGAATTCATCGTCGCCGTCGCGCCAATTAACCCAACCTCTTCCGCGGTTAAAAAATGAAACACTATACCCGTCTTTGCCGGTAAATAGTTGCTCGTCTTTCTATTCGTCGTCAAACTCGCTACGTTTTCTAATACTTCTAATGCGATGCCGCAACTCGCCGCGTTGTCCGATCCGCCCGATGACGTCGACACCGTATCCACGTGCACGGAAATCGCAATCACATGCATTTTGTTATTAACAGCATTGTTATAAGGATCATTGACGTTGTTACTTTCGCCTCCGTCATGATATTCCTCCTCGTCCTTCTTCTCACCACTACTGCTACCGCGAAACGAAGCGTCGTCGCTCCGCCTTCTCACGCGCACTGAAATGGACCTCAAGTTATCGTACCTATACACATCTGACATCCCCCACTTCTTTATCTTATTCTTCCTTTCATTTTCCTCCTCCTCCTCTTGGCCATACCCACCCAAATTCGGCGTCCTCGCGTGTCTCGTGACCTCGTCCGCGTCTCTCCTTCTCAGCCCACTGCTCACACCGTCCCACATTTCGATTTCAATCTCCTCGCTCGTCTCCCCATATTTCTTCTGAATCGTTTCCACGCGTCTCCGAATCATCTCGAACGCCATCTTCTCGCTTTCGGTTCCAACCGCGCGCGATCCGACCCTTTCCAAACGCGTCGCGATGGCCAACGCTCTCGATTCGCTAAACGTGGACGTCGGGGAATCTTCGCTCAACGCTCGCGGTAACGTTCGGTCGACCGTGACCGAAAGCACGCACAGCACGAGAAGAGACACGAGCGACGCGAGGGAAACGACGTCGACGCCGTTTCCGCCGAAAGGCGTCCTCCATCGCGTCTTCTTCCTCCCGGGGTCGCTTCCTCTTTCTTCGTTAGATGATGATGATGGCATCTTTATTCTACTAACAACTGAATTTTTTAATTAAAGACGTCTCTCGATGCGTCTTATTATTCTTTTGACAGGGGAGCTTTTTTGGGGGGTTTTCATTTTAGGGTTTTAAATTAGGTGATTTTTTTCCTTCTTCAAATTTGAAGACTTTAGAAGCTTTTTAGAAAAGAGCAAAAAATACGACTAAAATTAGGTATCTTTAATTAGTAAAAAGAGAGAGAGAGAGAGAGAGACTCCGTCCGTTCCGTTGACCTCCACTTCGAGAGGATCCGAGAGAGAATGGCGACGCGTTGTGATGACGACAATGGAGAAAGGATGGCGATGAGAGAGGTCGAGGTAAACCCAACGGCACGCGAGGCGAGGAAGATGGCGAGAGAGCTCGCGAGCGCGTTCGTGACGAAACCCACGGAGGAGGAAGAGGACAGTTCCGATGAGGAGGCGATGTGGACCCGAAGCGGTTTTGACGTCGGAGAGGAAGGAGAGGAAGAAACGAAGGACGCGTGCGAAAGGGCGTGTCCAACGTCGACGCTTCTTCTGAAAAAGAACCGAGAGCTGGATGCTATCTCGATGAAATTGCAACGGACGATTTCTGAATGCGAAAAGACGACGAGACGATTGGACGAACGAGAGGGGGTTTTGTTGCGCGCGCAGGAAAGTTTGCACCACGACTGCACGAAATTTGAGATTTTCGCGAGAGAGAACGAGAGGAAAATGCAGAAATCATTGGAAAGTGCGAGAGAGAATAAGTTGGAACGGTTGGTTTTGGAAAACGAGGTTCTCGTGGCGTTGAGAAAGGAGGCGAGTTCGTTCGGGCGAAGGCGAAGACGGTGCGAAAGGAAGAATCGGGCGTTGTCAAGCGTTTTGCAGTTTTTGAGAGCGTGTTGTGAACATGGAAAAAACGAAGAATCGGATAGAAGACTGAGTGTTGGGTCATCGTCGTCACATTTAGAGACCCATAATGCGCTGAACAGAAACGAGGGCGAGGACGAGGATGAGGACGAGATGCGCGGCGATAGAAAATTTGAGGACATTTCCGATATTCTTTTCAGACATGCGACTTTAAAAGACGTGAACGAATCTTTACGCGCGAGGAAAGAGTACGCATCGAGCACGTCCAAAAGAGCCTTCGATGGATTCTCGGAACAAAGGAAAGTCATCGAGAAAACCATAGAGAGTGAAAAATCAGCCGTGTTCATCTTGCGCGAAAAGCAAAAAGAGATGACAATAAAAAGCAAACAAGAAATCGAAACGGCGAAAGAGCGCAAGAGAAAAAGAATGATAACTGAAAAGTCTTTAGCGTTATTATTCGCAGCGATTGATAACTTATCGAGACGATGTAATATTTCATGCCCGCAAGCTCAAAAGCAACAACAGCAAAAAGATCGAAACGTTAACGTTGACGAGGATGAAGAAAATATGATAGTCGCGACGACCAAGTTCACACAAGCGCATGTAGATTTAGAGTTTGTCCACTCGCGCGCGAAAGTTCTGAATCAGATTATTCATTCAAATGCAACTATTTGTCACAATTCTGTATAAAGATGTGTTATATGTGCTATTCCTCCTCCTCTTCTTCTACAGAGTTTGACGGCGTCAAGCAGCTATCGAAGCGCACGATATCAATTTCACTTCCGCGAACGACCCACCCGTTCTCATCCGATTTTGGCATTTTAGCGGTGAAAGTGAACAAGGAATTTCGTTTACCCGCCATTAACGCTCGCAATGCACCAACCGCGATGGTTTCCGCGCGAGTTCTGTCTGCCTCGTTCGTGTTTCCGTCCGATATATCTTCCGGTTTCTGAAAAAATACCAAATCGGAAACGAGAAAAGACGGGATTTTACCACGAATGCAATCGCCTTTGGCATCTTCGAGACCCAAAACGAGCGGTTTGAATACGCATTTTGTTCTTGACTTCTTGATGTTGACACTTGAAACCTTACCTGACGGACAGTGTTTGCAGTATTCATACACGTCTTCCTTGTCTTTATGGAGTTTGTTCGCGCATGTGGCACATGCCACTTCGACGAGTTCTCTCGCGATTTCCGAAACACTTTTCGTGCCATTTTTCAATCCGGGTACGCGCATGAAGCCATCGGCGGATAAAATGGATTTCTTCGCGTTGTTCGTGATGGATTTCTTGCGCTGCTTTCTTTGACACTTTGCTGAACTCAGAGATGATGCATTCTTTACGTCGCGTTCGATTTCCACGTATTTCACGATTGCTTTAAACTCGACGAACGGAGGTAAAAGCCGACGCTTATTTGTCGTTCCATCTTCGTACAATATTGTTTGATTGGTAAATTTTGCGTTATTATTATTATTCACGCTCTCAAACATTTCCGCTATCGAATGCGTCGTGTTTTGCGTCTCATCCATCATCATCTCCGCGACTTTCTTTTTCGTCTTTGCTATCATCAACTCTCTGTGTTTATTTTCCATCGCTGTTTTCACACTTTCTCTGCGTTTCTCTTCGACGACATCTCGTCCATACATGCGCTCATCTTCTTCGCTGTAGTTGTCCGTAAACTCTTGAAAACTTCTTTCGTTGATGTCTTGAAATATTTCCGAGACGTTTTCCACTTCAAAACTCAACCGTCTGTGCGTTTGACCAACTACTGTCATGACTTTCCTCGCGCGCGGATCTTTGTTTGGATCTAATACGCGAATGGTAGAAATATGGTCCACCAACACGAGCTTTTTCACGATTTCTTCCGAGGAACCAAAGTTGTCCACTTCGTCTTCGTTATCATTTTCCACAAAAGATCGGATTATTTTCCTTTCGTTAGAGTTCAAAACTTCAGCAATCGCAAAGTCTCTCAATTCCACGCAACTCCCAATTTTATACACGCTCTGCGCCAAATCCTTCACCTCTCGTTTTGCCGCCGCCGATAATGTCGCCTCGATAAAGTTCGCTTTGTTCATATAATCACTCGGTCGCTTCTCAAGCGCTGGCGACTGGTCGCCATCGAACATTATGGTATCGAAACGGTCCAACTTACTCAGCACCTGTGGTGACTCTGTCGGTTTCGATAAAGTCAATCGTCGTTGCAACAACTCCTCGTTCCTTTGTCGATCCACCGGTCGTCTTGAAAGCGTCAAGACCGGTCTCACGTACTTCCCATTGAACTCGTCACCGAAGGAGGACTTAACGAACGAAACGTCCAAAATAACTCCGACATACTCTTCCATAAGCGTTCGTTTGAATCGTTTCTTCATCACAAAGCTCATTCGTTGTTGTTGGTGCATCTCAAACTCTTCCTCTTCTTCCTCCGCTCTCCTCTTCTGCTGGTATAAGTTGGCACCCCAATGTTCTGTCTCTTTCAAATGGTATAAAAATGCCATCTTTTCTCCGTAAACCCACGAACAAACGGTCAAAATCGCATCTCTTGTTCTATTATCGTCCGTTGTTCCTAAAGTTCGATGCATTGGAACGACCTTCACGCTCATCTCCTCGATAGTTGCATTTGCATAAAACTCGCCTCTATTCACGATCGTCCGAAAAATCGTTCGTTCTCCTCCACTGACGCTGATTTCCATCTCACTCTTAAACGGATTAAATCGCGCGTATGCGTTTTGAACTAAAACCACGTCCCCGATTGAAACATCGCATTCGGCTTTTTCTTGCCACAAAACGACCGAACAGTTCGCGGAGTCGAACGTGTGATCGCTCACTTTGAGTCTTCTGCACGGTATTTCTCGGTTGCTTTTTTTGGAGTAGACGAATTCCAATTTTTGGGAGATGTGTTGGACGAAAACGATCGAGGTAGATATCGGGTACCGATTCGATGCGACAGAAGAGGAGGGGAAAGCGTTCATCTCATCAACGGTAAACGGTTCGACGAGAGATTTTAAGCGAGAGAGTGTCGTTGGTGGCATTACTCGAATTCTTTCTTTGACGTCCTTTTCGTGATGTTGTGACGAGAGGCAGAATCTGAAGATTTACGAGGTGAGAGCAAAAGAGAGGGTGCCCACTTTTTTTTCAAGGTATTCTTGTTCTACAACGATGACTTAATAATAATGTACTTTTGTGACGGGTAACCTCCATCCCCTGTTTCACTCAACCACGCACGAACGCGTGCGAAGCGTAGTAACACGTACCTTTTTAAAGCGCGGCACTGTCCCAACTCAACTGAATGGCTTGCATCAACTTTTCGTGCAGCGCAGAACTCGCCGCGACGATGCCTCGATCTAACTCCAAGTACCTCCCTTTACTAAAATCAAGAGGAGTGCCACCGGCGTCGGTGACGACACCACCAGCTTCTTCGACGATTATAACTCCACTGGCGTGGTCCCACACTTTTTCTCGGTATTCAGCTTTCGGGAATTTCATGAACACGTCGGCGTCAGCTCGAGCGACGGAGCCGTATTTAACTTGCGAGTATATCCGCAACGGTTTAGATTCGATGCCCAAGTTATCCGCTACAGAGGCCGTAAAACCTTGGCTGGAGTTTGCTTTCATCACTGGTTCGCAAAATCGTGCTTTTTGCGGTTCAAACTCAGACGACACTTGAACTTTCGTCGGATTCACCTTAATATCCGGCGATGTCGGCCATATCCAGCACCCGTTGCCTCTCACGGCGGTAAACACGCACCCTTTATACCAATCCATTTTCGCAGAAGACCCTCCAGCTAACATTTTTGACACCGTCCTCGGCGAAAATCCGTACGAATACGCGTCGTCAAACTCCAAAACATCCCCAGTTTTTGGCATGTTCGGGCATCCCATGGCGCCTAAAACCAACTCGCCTTCGTCCATCAGTGCCAACGCTATCGCGTACTGGTCGCCTCTCACGAACCCGAGCGTCCCATCCACGGGGTCCAAAATCCAATGTCTCCCTTCCGGACCTCCTTCACCTTTCCCTTTATCGATTAACGCGGCTACTTCATCATCTGATAACTGTTTAGCGTCTGGATAAAACGAATGAATAGCCTCGTTCACTAAAACCGCAATTTTCCTCAACACTTCCTTCCCGTCTTCCCCGCCATTGACTAACGCGTCCGCGTCTTCTTCCCCGAGAAATTTCATATCCGGTTCATCCTGTCCTATTCTCCACGCGATGACCGCTTGTGCCGCGTAATCTGCCACAGTAACCAGCGATTTATCTCCTTTTGTGATGGACTTTTCGTCCATGCGCATCAATTGCGCTTGCACTTTGTCGCAAATGGTCGACGCGATGCGAACGGCGTCCAAGGCAATTTCGTTTTCCTTTTCGTACTTCGTCCCCGACGCTGGTGCGACTTTCGTCGTCGTTTCTTCCGCGACCGCGACCGACGACGCGTGCAGTCTCCGCTTCCTCGTCGCGCAATCATAACGTCTCCTTTTCTCCCCTTTGGGGACCCCGGGAAAGGTGGTGGCGGTGAAAAAAGTGCACCGATGATGCCGATGCGCGATGGTACAAAAGCTCTTCTTCTTCTTCTGCGTCAAAGGCGCCGACGCCGACGTCGGTCTCGCCATCGAAGAGGTTGCGGACGCCAACAACGTTTGGCATCCCGTTTTGGAAAACATAATACTCGTCAGAAAGGAAAGTCGTCAAAGTCGAAAGGTCTTCGTCTTCCTCTTTTCTCTCTCTCTCTCTCTCTCTATCCACAGATTGTGTGGCAC
>MDTG01284157.1_pt1 | contig 18929 bp, 21 predicted proteins | sample 811421 | NCBI WGS metagenome assembly MDTG01 (sample SAMN05326645, study PRJNA326480) | marine metagenome | isolation source: seawater | place: Pacific Ocean: South East | collected 2011
ACCTCTCCAAAAAAATTTGGAAAGAACTTCATTGTTTTAACAAACTTATGCGTTGAATCAAGAATTGCTCTTTCTAAAATATTAATACCAAGCGATTTACATAGTTTTTCAAAGTCGCGTATCGTACATATATGGATGTTGGGGGTCTCGAACCAACTGTTTGGAAGTGGTGCAGTCACAGGGATATTGCCCTTAAGTAGTTTTAATCTATGTTTCCAGTGACCAAGATTAGGGAAAGTCACTATAACTTCTCTTCCAATCCTTAGCATCTCGTTGATTACTTTATGAGGAAATCTCATTGCTTGTATGGTTTGAGTCATGACCACGTAATCAAAAGAGTTGGCATCAAAACCACTTAAGCCCTCATCTAAGTTAGCTTGAATAACTTTAACATTCTTAGAGATACACTCAACAATATTATCAGGGTCAATTTCAATCCCATATCCTGTTACTTCCTTCTCTCTCTGCAGAGCAGCTAGGAAAGCTCCATTGCCGCAACCTAGATCTAGAATGCGTGCTCCATTTGTAATCCACTCAGCAATTATTTGGTGTTCAGATCTCAGGTCGATGATTTTCATGCAAGCTCAATTTTATTTAAATAAGTTGAAATAATTCTGTGATATTGTGTTATTGGTAGTAGAAATGAATCGTGACCAAGCTCAGACTCTATTTGAGAGTAAATTACATTTTTATCATTCTCAAGTAACGCTCGGACGATTTCCATCGATCTAGCAGGTGAAAACCTCCAATCACTGGAGAACGAAATTACCAAAAAATTAGATTGACAATTTTTTAGAGCATCGCTCAACTTGCCTTCAAATTTTTCCGCGGGGTCAAAGTAATCAAGTGTCTTTGTCATTAGTAGATAACTATTTGCATCAAATCTTTGTCCAATGAATGATTCACTCTGATATTTTAGGTAGCTTTCTATTTCGAATTCAACATCAAATCCAAATTCAATCTTTCCTTTTTTTAGTTCTCTTCCAAATTTCGTATGTAAGATGTCGTCTGATAGATAGGTAAGGTGGCCTACCATTCGCGCAAGTTTCAATCCGTGTTCCGGAAAGGTATTTTTGTTTTTATACTGGCCATCATAATAGTTAGGATCTGAGCGAATTGCTTGTCTTGCTATTTCATTAAACGCAATATTTTGAGTGGAAAGTTTTGGCGCGGCTGCAATTATCAACGCATGTTTTACTTTGCTTGGATAATCAATTGCCCACTGCATTGCTTGCATACCCCCTAGACTACCTCCCATCACCACTACCCAGGAGTCAATTTCTAGTTTTTCACGTAGCTGGTTTTGACTTTCAACCCAGTCTCTTACTGTGACTATTGGAAAATCTGGTCCGTATGCAATATTAGTAGAAGGTTTTTGAGAAAGTGGTCCAGTTGATCCGCCACAACCCCCTAAATTGTTTGGACAAACCACGAAAAATTTATTGGTATCGACTGGCTTTCCTGGACCAATCATATTATCCCACCAGCCTGGTTTTTTATCGTCAGTGTTGCTATAGCCTGCAGCATGCTGATCGCCAGTCAAAGCGTGGCATATAAGAATGGCGTTATCTCTATTTCTGTTCAATTTTCCATACGTTTCATAACACAGGTTATAGTTTTTTAGTGTTGCGCCACTATCAAGTTTCAATGGTAAGTTAATCGTTTGATTTTTTGCAATAACTAAGCCGATAGAACCATGATTTGCTTCGTTTTTATATTCTTTCATAAATCATTATTTTATAGCTGAAATACCAAGATCTTGAAAAGGCATTATAACGATCATCATAAATACTTGAAGAATTATTATTAAAATTAATGGTGAAAAATCTAGATTCCCTATTGGAGGACACAAACTTCTAATTCTCTTCAACGTTCCACTAGTAATAGCATTTACTATTTCTATGAGGGGATGGTTTGTTTGGTTACTGAACCAACTGAAGATAACCAGAATTAGTATTGACCACGTCATCAAATTAATAATTTTTTCTAGAATTGATGAGATTGCTAATATTGCGATAGCAAAATTACCGTAATCTGTTTTGGATAAACTAGATAAAATTAAATAAAATAAACTTTCTAATAAAATCATGATGATTAATGCGGCATAATCAATTTTTTTACCTGTAGGTAGTAACCGTCTCAACCAGACCAAAAAGAAATCGCTCAGTTTCACGATTGATTGACATATAGGGTTATAAAAATCAACATTAAAGAATTGAAAAAATATCCTTAATAATAGGGCATAAGAAACTAAGTCAAAAAATGTTGTAATTAGGAAAAGAGTTGCATTTGAGACATACGGCATAAATTTACCTTTTCGATAATTCTAAAGATTTTTTATGAGCGCACTCCACGGCTTTTTCAACAATTGTTGCAAGCCTTTCTCTAGCGAAGCTATTTATTGCGGCCTCCGTGGTTCCACCTTTTGAAGTTACTTTCGCTCTTAATTTAGACAGAGAATCCCTAGAGTCCTGCTTAAGCAACGCGGAGCCTAGGAATGTCTGTTCCACCAATTTTCTCGCTAGTTTCTCTGACATTCCAAGTTTGATAGCGGCGACAATCATGTTTTCTGAGAAATAATAATAGTAAGCAGGACCGCTTCCTGAGATAGCTGTAGCCGTATCAACTTGGTTTTCATCTGTCACCCAAAAAACTTGCCCAACATTAGAAAAGATATCATTCACCCTGTCTCTCGTAGTTTTTTTTAAACGTTTTTGATTTGAAATTAAAACGGTCGCACCTTTATTAACTAGACAGGGCGTGTTTGGCATTGCACGTACGATAATATTGGCCTCAGGAAGTAACTGCGATAGTCTTCCTAAAGTGGTTCCAGCAGCGATTGATACAATTATGCTATCTTGAGGGTGAAATGTCTGGATCCTTTGACATACTTCTGAAATCTTATTAGGCTTTACAGCTAGAATAATAATTTTGTTCGATAATATTTTCTCATTAAGTTTTTTAGCCACACCTACTTTTAGTAGATTTTTAACCTTGTTCTGAACGCTTTGCTTCGGATCTACCACCGTTATTAGAGAACTAGAAATACCGTACTCTAAAAGCCCTACAATTAGTGCTTGAGCCATATTCCCACCACCGAAGAAAATGAACTGCTCTTGATTTTTCACCACTTATAGATCCTTGATTTAATCATTGATTATTTACCTATATAATTTCTTGGCCCAAACAACTTAGTGCCTATCCGGATCATTGTAGCCCCAGAATGAATGGCAAGGGAATAATCATCAGAAGTTCCCATCGACAGAGTATCACCGCTCTCAATTTCTGTTAATAAATCGGCCACTTTTTGATAATCATAGATTGATTTCTTATCAGTTTTACCAGCATCTGGAAAATACATTAGCCCCCTAAGGCACAAATTATTAAAATCTTTAAATGCTGTAAAAAACTCATAACTTTTATTTAAAGCCACTCCATTTTTTTTGCTCTCATCGTCTCGTATTTGAATCAAGACGTTAAGAGTTCCTTCTTGTCCTTCTCGATGAGCGTTTAGTCTTGAAGCAATTTTTACTCTATCGACACTATGAACATAACTAAAATTTTTTGCTATTTCTTTAGTCTTATTGGACTGAATCGAGCCAACAAAATGCCACTCTATATCTAGATCTCTTAGCTGCTCTTGTTTTGTTAAAGCTTCTTGTAAATAATTTTCCCCAAATCGTATTTGACCCAGTTCAAATAAATTTTTTATGGAGCTTGAGTCTTGACCTTTTGAAATTGCTAATATTTTTATTTCATCTGGACTTCTGCTTGCTTTCTTTGCGGCTTGGTCAATGTTTGCTCGTAATTGCTTCATGCGCTTTTGAAGATCAGTATTCATAAATTGATTATTATTCTCTGATTTGGTTTATAACTTGTCGTTCATCACTTGATAAGGCTATTATGTCAATTTAGAGGACACAAGTATATTGCCAAAAGAATTTAGGGAGTCTAATTAAATGGATATTGGAGAGTTACTAGCATTTGGAGTAAAAAACGGAGCGTCTGACATGCATTTGTCTGCGGGAATGCCGCCAATGATCCGTGTTGATGGAGATATGCGAAAAATTGATGTGCCGCCGATGGATAATACAATAGTGAGAGATTTAATTTATGACATAATGAATGACAAACAGCAAAAAGAATTCGAAGAGTTTTTCGAGTGCGATTTCTCATTTGAAATACCCGGCCTGGCTCGATTTAGAGTCAATGCATTGAATCAAAATAGAGGAGCAGGGGCTGTATTTAGGACTATTCCATCAACCATACTTAGTCTCGAGCAAATTAATGCTCCAGAAATATTTAAATCTATAGCAGATTATCCCAGAGGTGTTGTTTTGGTTACTGGTCCGACCGGTTCCGGAAAATCTACAACATTAGCGGCTATGATAGATCATAAAAACGAAACAGAATATGGTCATATTCTAACCATTGAGGACCCTATAGAATTTGTACATCAAAGCAAAAAGTGTCTAATTACACAGCGTGAGGTTCATAGAGATACACTTGGGTTTGAACAATCCCTTCGTTCAGCTCTTAGAGAAGATCCGGATGTTATTTTGGTAGGTGAAATGCGAGATTTGGAGACAATCAGGCTAGCTTTATCGGCTGCAGAAACAGGACATTTGGTGTTCGGCACTTTACATACTAGTTCTGCTGCAAAAACAATCGATAGGATAGTAGACGTGTTTCCTGCGGAAGAAAAGGATATGGTTCGGGCGATGCTTTCTGAGTCGTTACGGGCTGTAATATCTCAAGTTTTATGTAAAAAAGTTGGTGGAGGTCGGGTAGCTGCACATGAAATCATGATAGGGACACCAGCAATAAGAAACCTAATCAGAGAAAATAAATTGGCTCAGATGTATTCAGCAATTCAGACAGGACAACAGTTTGGAATGCAAACACTCGATCAAAATCTTAAGTCACTGTTAAGTAAAAATTTGATTACAAAAATAGATGCAAGGTCTAAGGCTGCTAATAAAGATGATTTTTAGAAGATAAGGAGAATAAAATGGACCGCGATAATGCCATCAGAGAAATGCGAGAGCTTTTAAAATTAATGATTGAAAAAAAAAGCTCTGATATGTTTATAACATTTAATTATCCCCCAGCCATGAAAATTGATGGTTTAGTCACACCAGTTAGAGACAATGCATTAGATTTAGAGTCTGTTAAGGCAATGTGTTATGCCGTCATGAACGATCGTCAAGTAAAAGAGTTTGAGGCAACTAAAGAGTGTAATTTTGCGATTTCTCCCGCGGGTATAGGAAGATTTAGGGTGAACGCTTTTGTGCAGCAGGGTGCTGCGGGTCTGGTGGTACGAGCAATTGAAACAGAGGTGCCGAATATCGAGAAGCTAGGCTTACCCAACGTTATGAAAGATGTAATAATGACCAAACGTGGTTTGGTTATAATGGTGGGAGGCACAGGTTCAGGAAAATCAACGTCGCTTGCTGCCATGATCGATCATAGGAACTCCAACTCAAGAGGACATATTATTACGATTGAGGATCCCATTGAATATGTCCACCCTCATAAAGGCTGTATAGTAATGCAGAGAGAAGTAGGGGTTGATACCGATGATTGGGATATAGCACTAAAGAATACATTGAGACAAGCCCCAGATGTGATATTACTCGGTGAAATTAGAGATAAAGAAACCATGGAATTCGCTGTTGCTTTTGCAGAAACAGGACATCTTGCTGTGGCTACTCTCCACGCCAACAGTGCTAATCAAGCACTAGATAGGATTATAAATTTTTTTCCGGAAGAGCGTAAAAGCCAACTGCTTCAAGATTTATCCCTTAATCTAAAATCCGTTGTGTCTCAGAGATTGTTAAGGAAGCCAGATGGGAAGGGTAGAGTAGCTGCGATCGAAATATTACTAAATAGTCCCCTTGTCTCAGACTTGATCATGAAAGGAGAGGTTCATGGTTTAAAAGAAATTATGGCTAAATCGAACGATTTAGGTATGAAAACATTTGATCAAGCCCTCTTTGAATTATATGAAAAAGGCGAAATAAATTACGACGAAGCAATGAAAAATGCGGACTCGCAAAATGAACTAAGGTTACGAATAAAATTAGAGAGTAAGTCGACTCAAGACAAAGATCTTATGGCAGATTTGGGCGGTCTTGTCTTAAAAGACAAAGAAGAGGTCTAGTAATTCAGACAAACAGAAAATGCAAATTATAGATTATTTAAATAAAATTATAGAATTAAAAGGTTCAGACCTTTTTTTGAGCGTAGGGTCAAAGCCGCGCGTAAAGGTTGAAGGGAAGTTAAAAGAAGTGAGCAACGATTTTTTGTCTTCCGAAAATTTAGAAGCGATGGCAAAAGAAGTGATACCACCTAGTAGCTGGGAAAAATTCAGTAAAGAGTTAGAACTAGATCTTTCAATCAATAGAAGCGATTTAGATTCACGATTCAGGGTTAATGTTTTTCGGCAATGTGGAAACATAGCTCTTGTTTTAAGAAGAGTTCCTAAAGATATTCCAAACCTAGAGCTGCTAAAAAGTCCACCTGTTTTGAGTGAATTAATAATGAAAAAAAGAGGGCTAATATTGATGGTTGGAGGTACAGGTTCAGGAAAATCGACAACTTTAGCTGCAATGATTCGTCATAGAAATACTAACTCAATGGGGCATATTCTGACCATTGAAGATCCAATTGAATTTATGCACGACGACGCACTATGTCTCGTTAATCAAAGAGAAATAGGAATTGATAGTTTGACTTATGCTGCAGCTCTAAAAGCTGCAATGAGAGAGTCTCCCGACGTTGTGATGATTGGTGAAATTAGAGACCTCGTTACTATGGAAGCGGTATTAGAATTGTGCAACACAGGTCATTTAGTAGTCTCAACTCTGCACTCAAACAACGCAAATCAAGCGCTTGATCGTATCGTAAATCTTTTTGCCCGTGAAAATAGAGATCAAGTTTTGATGGATTTATCGCTAAACCTACATGGAATTATTTCTCAAAGACTAGTTATGGGGGTTGATCAAACTCGAGTCGCAGCGATGGAGATATTAATAATGACCCCGCATATTCGTGAATTGGTTTTATCAGGGCAACTAACGGAAATAAAAGCGGCAATGGAGACAAGTGCGCAGGCCGGAATGCAAACTTTTGACTCTTCATTGTTTAAACTTTACAAAGAAAAATCGATCAGCCTAGATACTGCTTTAGACAATGCAGACTCAAGGACGGACTTAGAAAGCAAAATTAATTTTGGATAAGGAAATCGCCTTATGAATAAAAAAGTTTCCTCTGCTGTTTCCTCGAAGCAGTTTGAGACTGATGTTGTGAGAGTTACAAGATGGGATTTTGTTCCCTATTCAGAGACTGGTTGGCATATTCACGACTTTGATTATATTGTTGTACCGATTATCTCGGGTCAATTAACTATTACCAATCCAGATGGCTCTAGTATAAAATTTGATATTGATCAGGGAAATTCATATAACAGGAGGGCAGGTGTCGAGCATAATGTTCAAAATCTTACTAATAGTAAGACTTCTTTTTTAGAAATAGAATTTAAATGCGGAATCGAATGATTAGAATTCGCTCACAATTAGTAAAGACGATTTTAATTTTTCTTATTACCTTCGCTTCAAGTGGTTGTGGACCGGGACCTCAATTACCTTTTACAGAAAAGAATTCTCCAGATAATAAATTTACATTTAGCATAGCTATTTCGGAACCTAAAAAAATATTGGGTTGTCAATTTTGTAGGCGACCTTTCTATGTATATGCAACCATGAAAAACAACATTAGTTCTGAGGTTTTCAATGTGTTTGAAGCTCGCTTAGAAAATGATGGTGTGCCTTTTAGTAAGCAAAATATTTCTTTACGATGGGTTTCAAGAAACACACTAATTGTTTGTCTTAGAGCCTCTGATTTACCAAAAAAGGGATTCCACGTATCTATAGAAAAAAACATGTCTGTTTTGAATTTAGATAATTGTTAGTCTTACTCACAATTTTTTTGAGTACATTAATTTAAATAAATCATGGCCAGACTTCATGTATTTCTCTTCATGTAATGAAATCGAGGTATTTGGAAAAAACTTTGATAAACTTGCTTTGTTGCCTGTTATGAATTCAAGAGAATCTCGTGCCTCGAGAGCGTATATTTCCCAGTTGGTTCTCATTTCTAAAGAATCTGCAATGAAGGCAAGGTATTTAAACGCCGGATGAGCATGCCACCTTCTTGTTAAATGTTTTGATTTTGGCCATGGATTTGGATATAGCAAGTACGCTTTGGCGATAGGTATTTTTTTTTCCCACAATAATCTCCACAATTGGCTTAGATCAACTTGTGCAAATATAATGTTTTTACATGCGTATCTGCTAGTGAATTTGTTGGTGTGATCGATTCCGAAAACGACGGCATTTGGATTTTGGTCTGCAAGCCATAAGGAACTTAAGCCAGTTCCACACCCATTATCTAAGATTATAGGGATTTCTTGATTGTAATAGTTTTTAATTAGCTCATATACTTTAGATGTGGATTTATCAATAATTGGGATAAAGTCATTTTGATAATTTTTTTTTAAACGATATAACAATTTCGCGTTTTTTTTAATCTGGTTAGAAATTACCTTCCGTGAATTATTCTTCATCAACAAGACTTGGTCTTATGAGCATCTTTTTGTTCTGAAAAAATAATTCTGCCGTTCGCGATGGTGGTTGTTACTTTTCCTGTCATTTCTTGAGCCAAACAAGGGGAGTTTACGCCTGTACTTTCAAATGAATTAAGGGATACTTTCCATTTGTAGTTAGGATCAAATATGCAAATATCGGCTGGGCCATTTTTAAATATGCTGCCACTGTCCAGGCCTAGGATGCCAGCGGGTTTATGGGTTATGTGCTCAATTACTTCCGTATAAGAAATTTTTAATTTTCTTTTAACTTTTAGCAAAAGGGGTAAAAATGTTTCAAATGATGTTGCGCCAGCGCAGCTGCCCTCGAAAGCTCCATCCTTTTCATTAGTGCTTCTTGGTCTGTGTAAGCTAGTTAAAGAAGATATTAATTTTTTCTTTATAGCGCTTAGGATGTAGTCCCTGTCTTTCATTGCGGCTAAAGGTGGTTGAATATGATAGGCAGTATTTAACCAATCGATTTCATTTTCTGCGATAAGACTATGGAAAATACTGACATCAAAAGTCATATACTTTCTTTGTTTGATTAGCTCTCTGATAGATTTTGCGCTAGTGATAGACTTTAAGTGCGCGCTTACTCCAGTCTCTTTGATAAGGACTATATTTCTATATAACTCGATTAGCTCGCTAGATTCGGGGCTAAAAGGAAGGCCTTTCTCTATACTGCTAATACCTTCTCTAATAACGGACCCTTCACTAAGCCATTTTTCCTGACAACTTAAAAACACTTTTAAGTTGAAAGAGTTTGCATAAAGCAATGCGCTTCTCAAAACCGAGGTGTTTACTATTGAAAGATCGCCATTCGAGACGCCTAAACATCCAGCTTTTTTTAGGTTGTACATTTCGGTGAGCTGTTCGCCCTTTAAGTTGACAGTAAGCCCCCCGATACAGAATATCTTTGGGCCGACAAATTGTTTCGATAGTTGATTTATTTGATTTATTGATTCAACTGTATCTAAAGGTCGTTTTTCCGAAGGAGTCAAGCATATCGATGTAAATCCACCTTTAGCTCCGGCAAGCATCTCCTGTTGTAAATTTGTTTCAAATCTATCTTTTTTAGGGTTTAATTCTGCACTAAGCTCAATAAAACCAGGGCAGACGATCTGATTTACCGCGTTGATAGAAACTTGGGGTTTGAATCCTTTGGGCTTGCGACCAATCCCAAGTATTATTCCATCTTTTATAAAAATGTTTTCTTTTTTTTCGATTTTCGATTTTGGATCAATTAATAGACCATTAAGAATTTCTATTTTCATCTACATGCGTTCCCCACTTAGCATGGTCATGATTGCCATCCTAATGGCAATCCCATTACCAGCTTGCTCTAAAATTCTAGAGCTGGCTCCGTCGGCTACTTCTGAATCTATTTCGACACCTCTATTTATGGGGCCAGGGTGCATAACAATAGCATCAGATCTCGCATGACAAAGCTTTGCCTCCGTTAAACCGAATGTTTCAAAATATTCTGAGGCACTGGGAAGCAGTGCCGATTTCATTCGTTCTTTTTGTAATCTTAATGTAATGATAACGTCAGAATCCTTTATACCTTGTTCTAAGTTGTAGAATGCTTTTACTCCCATGCATTCAATATTAGATGGAATTAAAGTTCTTGGCCCCACGACGCGTATATCTTTGACTCCAACTTTTTGTAGGGCAGAAATTTCAGAGCGAGCTACCCGTGAATGTAAAATGTCGCCAATAATTGCAACTTTTAGTTTAGAAAAATTACCTTTATTTCGCTTTATAGTAAACAGATCCAACAGTGCTTGAGTCGGGTGTTCGTGACGACCATCTCCAGCATTAATCACACTAACTTGATTACCCATTAAATCAGCAATGAAGGCTGATGCCCCCGACTGATTATGCCGCACAACAAAAATATCGGTTTTCAGGGATGCTAGTGTTTTTAGTGTATCGGATAAACTCTCCCCTTTTTTTGTAGCACTTGACTCAATATTGATATTTAAGATATCGGCAGATAGTCTTGTGGCTGCTAATTCAAAAGTGGTTTTTGTGCGAGTACTTGGTTCAAAAAATAGATTGGCAATTGTTTTACCTCTAAGAATGGGGATTTTTTTTACAGATTTACTTCCGATTGGGAAGAAACTTTCTGCTCTTTCCAAAATAGAATTGATTACGCCAATACTGAGACTGTTAATTGAGAGAAAATGCTTTATTTCACCGCCCGTCATAATGAAAAGCTACTATTTAGCATTGAAGACTCCTTTTTGCGCCGATATCTTAACGCTTGGAGTCAAATAACTCAAGTCTTAACGGAGAAGGACCGATTAATTTAATATCTTTTTCCAATGGTATGAACACTTTTAATCCAAGTATATCTGGATTAACGGGCAGCTCTCTTTTATCACGATCAATCAGGCAAAGTAAGGTAATGCTTTGTGGTCTTCCGAAATCGAAAATTTCATTCATTGCTGCTCTTATGGTACGCCCAGTGGAAATCACGTCATCTACTAAAATAATATGTTGATTTTCAATTTCAAAATTTAATTTAGAGGGTTCAACTTTCGGATGAAGTCCAATTTTATCAAAATCATCTCTGTAGTAAGCAATATTTAATTGACCTGGCTTTTCTGATATGCCTAGCTTGTCGCAGATTTTATCTGCTATCCAGACGCCGCCTGTTTTAATCCCAATAATTTTGAACCCTTTTAGTTTATTCGAATTTATTTTATTTATTAACTCATTACCCATAGTGGCAATTAATTCATCTATATTTAAGTCAGTTATTTTCATAAGGTTTAACTCTTTAAGTAGACTCAAGAATCCATGTTTTAATAATCAAGCTAGCGGCAATTGCATCAAGTGGTGTATTTTTATCATATAAACTTCTAATTTTGTACGCTTCGTGGCTCGAAAGCTTTTCGTTAATTAGTACGACTGGTTTCCTATAACGAATTTCTAAATTATTTTTAAATTGATCGATTAGGTCTTTTAGGGGATGGTTGCCACCATTCTTTAATTCGGGAAAACCTATGATAAACATAAAAGGCTTCCATTCTTCCACAATATTGTCAATTTGTTCAAATGGGTCTTTATGTCTTTTCTTATTCAAATTAAAAAGAGGAGTTGTAATTTTAGTAAATATATTACCAACCGCAACCCCGATTTTTTTTGAACCATAATCAAAGCCTATTATTATTTCTTCTTTCATAATTTAATTATTGCGGTTAACAGAAAACTTTAATTTTTGCGGTCTTAATAAATATTCAAAGCAGATTATATTTTATGCTTAGGAAATTTTGATTACTATCATAATAGAGAAAAAATTTAGATTAATCTTACTTTAGGTTTTATTCTTTATTGGAAAATTTCCAGGTTCTAGTTATATGTAATATATCAGTTTCTTCTATTACCTTCTCAGGGAGGGGGCTAAAAGGAGAGGCAAGTTTTACAATATTAATTGCAGCGTTATCAAGAACTGAATTTCCGGATGTTCTCAAAATTCTAATGTTTTTTATTTTGCCATCCTTATCAATCGCAGCGTCTAACAATAAATCTCCTGAGATACCTTTCAAAGCTTGTTCTTGTGGGTAATATAAATTACCAATAATTTCTACTCTCCGTCGCCACTCTTCCACATATCCTGCGTAAATCGGATCCTTGGTTTCCGCAGACACTGTGTGTCTCCGTGGTAAATCAGGATTTTTTATCTTACTTGTACTACTTAAAATACTGTTCTTATTTATAAAACTAATTTCTTTCTTGTTAATAATCGCGTTCTCGATTTTATTTGCATCTTCATTTACAAAATTTCCCTCATTTTTTTCTGGCACCTCTGAGCTATTTACTTTCTTATTCTCGCTATTATTTTGTGGTAATTCCATGACTTCAAATAATGGAATTTCTGTCTTATTTTTCGCTACTATATAAATCGAAAAAAATAAAAAATGCAAAAGAATTGATAAAAAAATGAAAAATATTAATCTATCTCTTGATGCTTTCAACTTATTCATATGAATTTAAAATATAAACCTTAAATTTTTGACAATATTGATTCAATAATGGCGGCGCTAATATTTTGTTTTGTTGATTTTTCAATTTCTCGAACGCAAGTTGGACTGGTAACATTTATTTCCGTGAGATACGGGCCGATCACATCAAGCCCAACAAAAATTAGTTCTAACTTAATAATTGTATCTTTTATAGTTTCACAAATTTCCTTGTCTTTATCACTTAATTTAACAACCTTAGCCTCTCCACCTGCCGCTAGGTTGCCTCTATTTTCATTTTTTTTTGGAAAACGAGCCAGCGCATAGGGAAAGGGCTCTCCGTCAATTAATAAAATTCTTTTGTCACCTTGGGATATTTCTGGGATGAATTTTTGTGCTATACAAAAGTCTGAGTTGTAGTTGGTCATTGTTTCAAAAATAACATTTGCATTGCTGTCTTTATTAGTCACTCTAAAAATAGAGCGCCCTCCCATTTGGTTTAAAGGTTTTACAATTATGTCTTTTTGCTGATCAAGGAAACCTATAAGATCATCTTTACTATTTGACACTAAACTATTTGGTATAAGCTGTGGAAACCAATTAGTTGAAATTTTTTCATTGGTTTTCAAAATGCTTGAAGGGTTGTTAAATACCTTGGTTTGATTTTTATGGGCAAATTCAAGTAAATGCAAAGTATATATAAAGTTTTGATCCACCGGCGGATCTTTTCTCATTATAACAAAATCAAACTCACTTAGATCTATTGGGATGATTGGTCGGTCATTCAAATAGTTATGCCATTTTAACTTGGTATCGAAAACATCTATCTCTCTTGTGTACGCTTTGACTCTGCCATTAGCTAGTATTAGATCAGTAGTCCTAGCGTAAAAGATTGCAAACCTCTTCTTTTTCGCTTCTAAAAGAATTGCTAGGGTTGTATCTTTTTCGGGATTGATACAACTAATTTCATCCATTACGACCATCATCTTTTTCGTCATTTTATCGTCCTATTGATATAAACTACATTATAATGTAGTTGGCTTATAGGGTATTGTAACTGTTGAATGTAAATTAAAGTAAATCGTTGGAGAAAATTTGTGAAAAACGACAATTTATTGATAATTGCAACTCGGAAAAGCCCTCTAGCGATGTGGCAAACCTTACACACTAAAAGAAAGATTCTTGATGAGTTTCCGCATATTAACGTCAAGATACTCTCGATCGTTACGACTGGAGATAAATTAAAGGGGAAATTGACAGAATTCGGGGGTAAAGGACTTTTTGTAAAAGAGTTGCAACAGGCGCTTTTGGATGAAAGAGCGGATATCGCGGTACACTCGATGAAAGATGTACCAAATGTCTTGCCTAGCTCAACGCAGATAATTGCCATGTTTAAGCGTGAGGACCCTCGAGATGTCCTAGTAACTATTCACGGAAAATCATTAAATGAGCTTCCAGTTAATTCAATTGTGGGTACTTCTAGTATTAGAAGAAAAATTCAGATGTCGGAATTAAGACCAGACTTAAAGGTTGCAGATCTTCGAGGAAACGTGGGTACTAGATTAAAAAAACTGGAAAAAGGTCAATATGATGCGATTATTCTTGCGAAAGCTGGCTTAAAAAGATTAGGCTGTTTGAATGGCAGAAAATATAAAATATTTGATCTGAAGGAAATGATCCCTGCCGCGGGTCAAGGTGCTATTGGAGTAGAAGCTCTGAGTAATAATAATAGGGTTAATAAAATATTCGCTAAACTAAATTGCCCTAATACTTATAGATGTGTAATGGAGGAGCGAAAAGTTATAAAAAGGCTTGGAGGTGACTGTGGTTCTCCTATAGCTGCCTTTGCTAAATACAATAATAATTGCTTAAAAATGGAGGCTTTTGTAAGTAATACTCTGGGAACAAGATCAATACGAACAGTTGCTGACTTCCCTAGAGATAGCTCCACAAGAGTAGGTGAATCTGTTGCAAATACACTGATAAAATTAGGAGCGCTGAAAATCGTCGCTGGACAAAAGGGATCAGGTTAATATAGCTATGTTAAAGATAATGATCACTAGGCCAAAAGACAAAAACTCAGAGCTAGCCCATTCGTTAAAAGCCACTGGCAATTTAGCAATTTCGGCTCCTTTGATAAGAATTGAGCATCTCGAATTAGTTCCTAAAGATTTAAAGCAATTTCTAGATTGGTCAGACATTATAATATTTACAAGTCAAAATACTATTCTACCAACAATTAATAAAATTAATGACATCCGCATTTTTGATGAAAAAAAAATTTTTGCAATCGGAAATAAAACCCGCGAGTGTCTTCTAGCAAAAAATTTAACACAAGTCATTGTTCCTAAATATTTAAGTTCAACTGAAGGTTTGTTGGCACTTAATGAGTTATCGAAATTTCATATAACAAATAAAAATATTTTAATTATTAAAGGCCATGGTGGTCGTAAAAAGCTTGGGTATCATCTATTAAAAAGAGGTGCAAATTTGAAGTATATTAATAGTTATCTAAGGAAAGAGACAAACATTAGTATCAGCCGGGTATTAAAGGCTAGAGATTTAGCAGCACCAGACGTGATTATTATTACTAGCGGCTCAATTTTATTGGCATTGGTAAAAAAAATTAAATCAGAAAATTTGAATAATTTATTTTTTACCCCTTTAATTGTGGTTAGCCACCGGTTAGCGAAAATAGCAAGAAAGCTAGGTTTCATGGGATTTATTCATATAGTAGCAAATGCAAATGATCAATCAATCATAGACTCTATCAAATATTGGGACCGGTTAAATGACAAGATATAATATAGAAGAGGGAGAAGTGTTAGAAAAAAAGCCCCACAAAAAGAAATTACTTTTAGCGGCAATTTTTTTTATCTTGATTGGCACCGTGTTTTTTCTTTCGATCAAATATAATCTTTTTAGCGAATTAAAAGGGAATCAATCTGAAATTGAGTCTTCAAATAATCCAGATAAATATAGTAGCGGTGTCAATGCAAATCGTGATTTGAGCGATGATATAACCCAACTTAATCAGTTTGTGGAAAGGTTAAGCGCAGATAGCCAAAATTTTGAGGCTAAGCTGAGGGATCTAACCAGTAAACTAAGTCAAAAGGATGCCAATTTAAAAAACGAACCCAAAAAATCAACCAGGAAACAGGCCGACTTTAGAATCAATCAAGTATTACAAGCAATATTGTATAAGCTTGATAAGCAGTTAAAAGATGGCAGAAATCTAAAAACTATCCAGTCAAATTTTGATGATTTGGTTATAGTTTTAAGTCTTTACAACGAAGATATTGATGACTCAATTTTTACTCAGATAGAAGAAATTAAAACGAATATAGATAAAAAGCTAGAAACTTTAATAAATCAAGTGGATGCTGAATTAGTAGCGTTGGACAAAGAGTTGTGGGGTGCTATAACCAGCAATCCTGAGGGTGCATCGCCTCTATCAATAAACGAAACAAAAAAAGTTGAAGAAAAATCGATAAGTGATAAATCAGATGAGCATTCGACTTTACTAGGCAACAGGCTCAAAAAAGAAATTATGAAATTTATTGATATAAAACCGTTAAACGACAGAGTGATGCCTCATATCTCAGATATTAATCGCTTAAAAGTTACTGCTGAGCTAAGTGTAAAAATAGCTGTCGCTAGAATTTTTCTCTTGAATTTAGAACTCACAAAATTAAATTCTTACTTAAGCGCTATAAAAAATAATTTTGAATTCTATTTTCCTGAAATAGAGGGCGCTCAGAACTCAATCAATTCAATTTTTGACAAAATTAATAATTTTAATTTTGAAGTTGAAGAACTAGACAAAATACTTAAGCTTTTGAAAATTAAAATAGAGGAGAAATAAGCTTGAAATTTATCTTAGTTTTGTTTCTCGGGTTGGCCGGAGTGATACTGCTGTCAAATTGGTCTCCTTTTAATGCCGGCTCACTCTATTTTGTAATTGATGGCTACCGAATAAGTGTAGATCTTGGATTTTTTGCTTTTTTAATAATATTTGTTTTCTTTTTGTTTTATTTTTTCTTGAATTTAATTAATTTATTTTTAAATATTTTTCAATATCGGATTTTTAGGTTGAGAGAAAAAGCGAGTCATAATTTATCTTTGGGTTTAATATATAAAGGATTAGGAGATTTAAAAAAAGCTGAGAAATTGTTTTTAAAAAAAGCAACACATGGTGAATTGCCAGAGGCACATTTTATAGCTGCAGCAGAAGTAGCGCATCAAAGAAACGATAATCAATCAAGAGATAATTATCTTGAAAAAGCTTTTGGTGTGTCAGTTTCGAAAAAGCTACCTATTGCTATAATAAAAAAATTTGAATGGATGATCGAGGAAGGAGAGCTTGAATCAGCCAAGCAAACTTTAAACATCCTCCCATCAAAAGTAAAAAAACTAAAAAAAATGCTGGTACTGCAAAAGACTCTTTATGAAAAGACAGGAGATTATGATAAAATTTTAGGTCTACTTCCTGAGCTAAAAAGAACCGATGAATTCAGCAATAATTACTTAAAGCAATTGGAGCTATCTTGCGCTATTAATGTATTGATGGGCGTTTGTAGTACAGATTGTTCAGGATTACGCGAGAGATGGTTGTCTTTTTCTAAGAATATAAGACAAAAACCGCCGATAATAGCCGTATATACAAAATCGTTACTGAAAAATGGAGCTATTGGGGAAGCTGAAAAGTTATTAAAACGATCTATAGACGAAAGTATGGATTTTCAGCTTTTAGAAATCTACGGGTCTATATCTAGTGAAAAACCGAAAAGAATGTTAAGAGCAATCCAATATTGGGTTAAAAAATATGGAGAATGCTCTGAGCTAGAGATGGCAGCTGCCCAGCAATGTATTTACGCCACCATGTGGGGTAAAGCAAAAAATCATCTTCTGAAGGTAATCGATAATAGCCCTAGCCCTGGGGCACTAAAGTTAATCGCAGACGTCGAAGAACAATTAGGTAATCACGGTGTCTCTTTGGTTAGGAGAAGACAGGGACTTGAGCTTGCCGCAAAGGAGGCAGAATAGGCCTGTCATGGTCGGCTTTTTTTACTTTCGAGCCATTCGGTTAATGGTTTCCAATATTCTCTATCCAAAGCTGTTGTAAGGGGAGCAAATTCAAATATAGACATACCTCTTTGAGCGGCTCTGATGTAATTCGAACTCTGCCTTAATAATGTTAAAAAAGGAAATTTCCTACCGGAGGGTAATTTAAAGGAATATAAAAGATCTTCCAGACTCTTAGCGTCCCTAGAATTTTCCCTAGTTTTGTTAGCTATTGTTGCTATTTTAACGTCGTTATAAACATTTTTTCTTATTTTTTTTAATTCCCCGAAAAATCTCTGTGCCGCTCTGATATCCATTGGGGAGGGTACTACGGGTACTATGCACGTTTCAGTAATGCTAAGTAAAGACACTATTTGTTCATCATGAGTTCTTGAAGGTGCATCCATTACCATCACATCAACAGTGCTTGATAATTTAGGAAATTTTTCAGAAGCCTCTAAACCTATGATTTTAGGCAAATTTCCCCTTCTTTGCCTAAGCCAATCTATACTAGAACCTTGAGGGTCAAAATCGGCCAGAGCAACACTCGCTCCTCTCATTGCAAAGTAGCCAGCTAGATTAGTTGCAACGGTTGTTTTACCGCTTCCGCCTTTTGCATTCATTATTAAAATTTTTCGCATATTGATGTCTTATAAGTTCTGAGCAATGAATATAGCATTCAATCTTTTTTGGGGGAAGTATATTAGCTTTGATTTATTAAATTTAAGATTGTTGGTAGAAAAGCGTTTTTTAAACAATTTTTTAAGTCTTTCGGTCGTATTGTTTGTGTTTTCTTTCCTGATTCTTTGCTAAAAATGTTCCATTCTTTTAGCTGTGATTGTCCCAAATTTTTCAGTATCGATTTATTTTTTATGGTAAGCATATATATTGAATTTTCATCGGTAGGTATTGATTTAACCTTGAAAGGGTCCGATAAATCAACTAATGGGATTCTCTCTAGGTTTGCATCAGTTCTAGAAAATTGTGGGCAAATATAATTAAGGTAATCTGGTAAACGCTTGATGATAAGTTTTTTAACTTGTTCTTTTGAATAACCTCTTATCAATAGATCTCTGTGGCTCTTTTGAACCCACTCAAGGTTGATAGAAGGTGTGATCCCGATCAATAAGTCTACATACTGAGTGATGTCAATTTCATCGTCCTTGTAGCCGCCATGTAATCCTTCGTAAAATAATATGTCATAGGTTTGTTTTATTTCTTGCCATTCTGAAAAACAACCTATTTTTACC
>MDTG01031452.1_pt1 | contig 18926 bp, 12 predicted proteins | sample 811421 | NCBI WGS metagenome assembly MDTG01 (sample SAMN05326645, study PRJNA326480) | marine metagenome | isolation source: seawater | place: Pacific Ocean: South East | collected 2011
CTTCCATAGAAGCTATAGCTGACTCAGAAATAGATTTCAACAAAGAAAATAGAGAAGATATAGGAGTTATGCTAGGCAGTGGATCTGGAGGATTGCCAGAAACGGAAAAAGAAAATTTACAAATGTTCAAAAATAATAGAAACACTATTAGTCCTTTGTATGTTCCTAAAATGCTCCCTAATATGGGAAGCTCAAATATAAGCAGGCTATTTCAATTAGAAGGCTACTCGAATACTGTTGCTACTGCTTGTGCAGCTGGAACCCAAGCAATTGGAGAGGCTGCAGAAGTCATAAAAAGGGGAGATGCAAAAATAATGATCGCAGGAGGATCCGAGGCTCCTTTTTGTGAAACTACTTTGGGAGGATTCTGTAATATGCATGCTCTAACTAGCCAAAATAGTAACCCAAAAAGTGCCAGCAAGCCTTTTGACAAGAATAGAGATGGATTTGTTCCTTCTGAAGGAAGCGGAGTAATTATTCTAGAATCCCTAGAACATGCAATGAAAAGAGGTAAAAAGCCCTTGGCAGAGATTACATCCTATGCCTGTACTTCTGACGCATTCCATTTAGTTCAACCGGAGCCTGAAGGTAAAGGAGCTTCAAAAGCAATGCAAAAAGTATTAGATAAATCTAAATTAGATTTATCTCAAATCGATTATATTAATGCTCATGCAACTTCTACTCCTGCAGGAGATAAAGCAGAAACATTAGCTATAAAAAGAGTATTTGGTGAACATTCAAAAAATATAAAAATAAACGCCACAAAATCAATTATTGGTCATTCATCAGGTGCTGCAGGAGCAATGGAGGCTATAGCTTGTATAAAGTCAATTCAAGATCAGATAGTTCACCCAACAATTAATCTTATAGACAAAGATGAAGATTGTGATTTAGATTATACGCCTGAAAAATCTAAACAAATTAAAATCGAACACGCTTTATCAAATAGTTTTGGATTTGGCGGTCAAAATTCATGCATAATTATATCTAAGTTTGAAAAATAAATAGACTATTTTTTGGTCAAACTATATATTTAATTAAGTTAATATTATGCTTGAAAAATCTTTCGTTCATTTACATAATCATTCTGAGTTTAGCTTTATCGATGGAAGCAGTTCATTAAAATCTATGGCTAAATTGGCAAACAAATATGGAATGCCTGCAATAGCTTTGACAGATCACGGAAATTTATACGGCGCAATAGATTTTTATAATGCCTGTAAAAAAGAAGGAATAAAACCAATCATCGGATGTGAATTCTACGTAGCACCTAAAACTCGACAAGAAAAAGATCCTAGTCATGCATATGATCACCTAACAGTAATAGCTAAAAATAATACAGGATACAAGAATTTAATAAAACTTGTTTCAATATCTAATCTTGAAGGATTTTATTATAGAGCAAGAATTGATAAAGATCTTTTAAAAAAACATAAAGAAGGTTTAATAGTTCTTTCAGGCTGCCCATCTTCGGAATTATCGAAAAAAATAATTTTAGGAGATGAGGGAGAAATTAATGAGTGTATTAGTTGGTACAAAGAAACTTTTCAAGAAGATTATTATTTAGAAATTATGAGGCACGAATTAGTTCCAGATCAGGAAAAAATTAATCAGTGGATCATAAATAATTATAAAAAACTAGGAATTAAAATTGTATCAACTAACGATAATCATTATGAAACCAGTAAAGATTATGACAAAGAAATATTACTTAAAAATGTAAGGTCAAATAGTCCTAATGGAAGAAAAGATATTCTTGAAGATAATAGTTATTATATAATGCCTCCTCAAGAAATCAGGGAGAAATTTAGTGATGTTATTGAGGCATGCGATAACACATTAGAAATTGCTGAAAAATGCGATATAAAAATTGATTTTTCTCAAACAATGATTCCTCAATTCAACACACCTAATGAAAAGGATGCTTTTACTTATTTAAAAGAATTATGTTTTGAAGGATTAAAGTTAAGCTTTCCCGATAGTCCACAAGACATAATTGAAAGATTGGAGTACGAATTATCAGTTATCAAAGAAACTGATTTTGCTGATTACTTTTTAGTTGTATGGGACATTTTCAAGTTTGTAAACAATAGAAAAATATTAACTACGCTCAGAGGAAGTGCAACCGCGAGTCTTGTATTATTTTGTTTAGGAATAACTAAAATTGATCCAGTAAAAAATAAATTGGTTTTTGAAAGATTCTTAAACATCGAAAGAAAGGAAATGCCAGATATTGATATAGATTTCCAAGATGATAGAAGAAAGGAGGTCTTAGAATACTGCACAGAAAAATACGGCTCCGATCACATAGCACAAATAATCGCCTTCAGTAAAATCAAAGCGAAAGGCTCAATAAGAGATGCTGGAAGGGTTATGGAACTTCCATTGTCCTTTGTAGATAAAGTTGCAAAACTCATTCCAAATAGGGATCCTAGCAATCCTACTGCAGACATGACTCTAGAAAAAGCATTAAATATGAGTCCAGAACTTAGGCAAGAGTATGATACCAACGAAGATATAAGAAATCTTTTTGAAAACGCAAAAAAAATTGAAGGTTCAGTAAGAAATATTCAAACTCATGCAGCAGGTGTAATTATATCTAAAGACCCTTTAGATAATGTTGTTCCTATCCAAAAGCCCCCAGCAAATGCAGGTGATGATGCTACACCGCTAACACAATTTGAGATGTTTGCTCTGGCTGACTTAGGGCTTTTAAAAATGGACTTTCTTGGTCTATCTAATCTTACTATAATCGATCAAACCGTAAAAATGATTGAACATAAAACTGGAGAAATTATAGACTTAAATTCTATTCCAAAAAATGATGTTAAAACCTTCAATTTACTTAGTGATGCTAAAACTTCTGGAGTGTTTCAATTAGAAAGTTCTGGAATGAAAAGATACATAAAAGACCTTAAGCCTTCATCAATAAATGATATTTCTGCAATGATTGCATTGTACAGACCTGGCCCTATGGAGCACATATCTACTTTTATTGATTCAAAGCATGGGAAAATTCCAATAAGGTACCCTCACGAATCATTAGAATCTATATTGAAAGAGACTTACGGAATAATAGTTTATCAAGACCAAGTTTTATTAATTGCTCAGTCTATTGCTGGATATTCTTTAGGTGATGCAGATAGATTTAGGAAAGCAATGGGAAAGAAAATTCCACAGGTTATGAAAGAAGAAAAAGGGAAATTTATACAGGGAACTTTAGACAATGGATTTAATAAGGAATTAGGAGAAAAGGTTTTTGAATTAATTGAACCTTTTGCTGGATATGCCTTTAATAAGGCTCATAGTGTCAGTTATGCAATGATTGGGTACTGGACTGCATACTTTAAAGCAAATTATCCAGAAGAATTCATGTCTATTTTAATGAAAAATTCTGCAGATGATAAAGAAAAAATCTCTGCTCTTATCACAGAATGTAATTCAATGAACATCGCTGTCTCTGGGCCAAATATAAATATGAGTGAAATTGATTTTGACCCTTATGTTCCTGTTATAAAAGATCAGGTAGCACAGGAAGGTAAAGAAAAAATTGATACAATATCTGAAATTAACTCCTACTTAAACTTTAAAGGCAACAAGCCAATTAGTTATGGGTTAGGCACAATAAAAAGCATTAGTTCAAATGCAATACTACCTATTATTGACGAGAGAAAAAAGAATGGTAAATTTAATCATATTGAAGATTTTATAACTAGAATGTCTAAAAATCCTATTTCAAAAGGCTCTCTAGAAACCTTAATAAAAGTTGGAGCTTTTGACGACATTGAAAAAAGAGAAATATTACTTCCTTCTGTAGAAAAAATTGCCACAGAAATGTCTAGAAGAAACCAATTAGAAGCCAGCGGACAAGCAAACATGTTTGATTTGTTTGGGGATGAAGTAAAAATTCCTTTAAATTTAAATTTAATTGAAATGGAAGTAGATTACAAAGAAAGAATGTTTTGGGAGAGAGATTTATTAGGTACGGTTCTGAGCGAGAATCCAATTAATAAAAAAATAGAAACTTATTCAAATTCTCATATTGTATTAGCAGGACAATTGAGCTCAGAACGTGCCAATTCTAAAGTTAAAGTTATTGGGCAAGTAATATCAACTGTAAAAAGAACAACTAGAGCAAAAGATATGTTTTTAATCTGTCAGTTAGGTCTATTAGATAACACAATTGAGCTTGTAATTTGGCCAGATAAAATGGAGGGTTCACAAGATTTGTGGGAAAACGGAACATATCTTGAGTTGGGTGTAAAAACAAATTTAAGAAATGGTATTACAAATCTAATTTTTGAAGACGGAAAAAAACTAGAGTTTGAAAATAACGAACTTGAAAAATTTGTTTCTGAAGAAACTATTGATTCAAATAAGGATAAAGAATTGTCATATAAACAAGAAGAGTTAAACCAAGATCCTTTCGAAGAAAAAGAAGTAATTGAGCCAGCACCAAGTGAGGTTATTGAGCCTTCATCAACAGGTAATTTAAAACTTGAATTCATTGGTTCAAAAAATCTAATTGAAGATAAGTATAAATTTGAAGATATTGTGAAATTACTACTAGAAAATAAATCAACTGAACAAAAAGAAAATGTATCTATAAAAATAATTTATGATGAAAATTCAATAGACTTAGAACTCCCAATATCTGTAAATGTTACTGAAGAACTAAATTCAAAACTAGACTCAATAATAGGTCATAGCAATATCATTATTACATAGTGTAATTTAACTGAATTAATTTCTGTAATATACTCTATATTATGAATGATTTAGTTTATCCAAAAATATTAATGTACTCTCGAAGTTTTTGCTCAGATTGTGTAAGAAGCAAGGCTTTTTTGGATAATAATAATATTCCTTATACAGAAATAAATATTCTTGAAGATACAAAAGCACAGGAAAAAGTGATTAGCCTAAATAATGGAAGAGCTACAGTTCCCACTATAATAATTAATAATTCTCAAAAAAAAATAATTCTTAGTGAACCAACTGATGCTGAATTAGCAAAAGCAATTAGTAAACTATCTTTAGATTAATGAAATATTTCATTTTCATTCCCCATATGAACATTGGCGGGGTAGAAAGAAGCTTCCTAACTTTATCAAACCAACTCTTAGAAAAAGGTAATAACGTTTCTATAATTACTCTCAATCAAAGTAAAAATTTATTAAATTATGACAATAAAATTGAAATAATTTCATTAAAAACTTCAAGGTCAGTACTTTCATTATTTAAATTATCTAAAATGCTAAGTCAAAAAAAACCAGATGTTTTAATTTCAGCTCAATATTATGCAAACATAATTGCAGTATTTTCTTCAATTTTTTCGAAGCATAAAGTTAAAGTAATTCTCTCTGAAAGACTTCATCTTTCATCTACACTAAAACAATATAATTTTTTAAAAAAATTAATACTAAAATTACTTATAAAACTTACTTACCCTAATTCAGATCTAATTTATGGAAACTCTGAGTCAGTTTGCCAAGACTTAAGAGAAAATTATGTAAATAAATCTACAAAAATTATAAAAATATTCAATCCTTCATCTTTAAAAAATATCCTTAAATTATCAAAAGAAAAGGTTGATGATACATGGATATCAAAAAGTTCTACTCCAATTATTTTGTATGTTGGAAGATTATCGTTTCAAAAAGATATTCCAACTATGCTTAAAACTTATAAAATTATTGCAAATGAATTTGATTCAAAATTATTAATAGTTGGAGATGGTCCACAAAGAAAATTAATTGAGGAATTTAAATTAAATAATCCCGAACTTAAAAAACAGATTAAGTTAATTGGATATAGCGAAAATCCTTATAAATTTTTTAAATATTCAAAAGTTTTTCTGTTAACTTCTTTGTATGAAGGCCTCCCAAATGTACTCATAGAAAGCCAGATACTTTCTACGCCAATAGTTGCCACAGATTGCCCGGGAGGAACTGCAGAAGTTTTAGAAAATGGAAAATCTGGCCTGTTAGCAAATATCAAAGACACTAAGAAATTATCAGAAAAAACCTTAAGTATATTAAAAAATGAAAATGTCTCTAATCAATTAAAAAAGAATATGAATCTATCAATAAAAAGATTTGATCCGTCAATAGTTACAGAGCATTTAATTTCTGAGCTAAAAAAATAAATTTAGTATTTTAACGTGCCAATAGTTGCTACAAAATTTTGCTCCAAATAAAATTCTTCAATAAATTCAGATTCATTAAAAAGCTCTTTAGTTAAACTTCTTAATGTGCCATTACCGTGTCCGTGAACTATTCTTACATGTGAATAATTAGAGTTAATGCAATTTATAATGTGATTTTCAATTGCAATTCTAGCTTGACCATATCTCATTCCGTGTAAATCTATTGATATTTTTTCCAATTTTTTCCTATCTTAAATATCCACTTCAATTTTAATGGGCGAATGATCAGACTTTCTTGCACCCAAATCATCTGGAGGAGATATTAACACTTCTTCGTTATGAATTAGCGGAAGAATTGACTTAGAAGCAAGAAAATAATCAATTCTCCAGCCTGTATTATTTTTATATGCACTGCTCATGTAACTCCACCATGTATAAGGCCTAGATGTTAAATTTTTCTCTCTAAATACATCTACGAATCCTTCAGATAAAAAATTTGAAAAGCTTTCTCTTTCTTCATCAGTAAAACCTGAGTTGCCTCTATTAGAAGCAGGGTTAGCAATATCTATTTCTTGATGAGCAACATTGAAATCTCCGCAAGCAATAACAGGCTTGTTAATTGCCAAAGTTTTTAAATACTTAAGAAAATCTACATCCCACTCTTGAGTCCTATAATCTAATCTTTTCAGCGGCTCTTTCCTGTCAGATCCTGAATTAGGAACATACACATTAACAACAAAGATATTGCCTAAGTCTATTGTAATGACACGACCTTCATTGTCATGCTTTTCTATTCCAATTCCATATTTCACTTCCTGTACTTTTTTCTTTGAGAAAACTAAAGTTCCAGAATAGCCTTTTCTTTCAGCGCTATTCCAAAACATTTCATATTTCTTAATATCTAAATCAACTTGACTTTGGTCTGCTTTTGTTTCTTGAATGCACATAATATCTGGAGAATGATGATATAAAAATTCCTCAAACCCTTTTTTAAGGCAGGCTCTAATTCCATTTACGTTCCAAGAGATGATTTTCATAGTTTTTTAAGAAATAAAGTATATTATAATTAAAGTATGTTACACCCAAGTCAAAATAATCTCATCTGGATAGATCTTGAAATGACAGGTTTAGGTGATGATAACGTTATATTAGAAATTGCTGTAATAATTACAGACGAGAAATTAAATATAACTGATAAATTTCCTAATTCTAAATTAGGTTTAGCTATAAACAGAACCAAAGAAGAGTTAAAAACTATTGAACCATGGTCGCTTAATCAGCATACAAAATCTGGTCTTCTAAAAAGGGTTGACGAATCTAATTGCTCCTTAAGTGATGCTGAGAATATAGTATATAAATTTATTTCTGAAAGAATTGAGCAGAACAAAGGAATATTGTGCGGCAACTCAATTTGGGTTGATAGAAAATTTTTAAGAAAAGAAATGCCAAAACTTGAAGAATATTTATTTTATAGAATGATTGATGTCTCTTCTATAAAAGAATTAGTTCAAAGATGGTACCCAGAGACAAAATTCCCTGAAAAAAGCAAAACACATCTTGCAATGGAGGACATCCAGGAAAGCATTGAAGAGTTAAAGTGGCTCAGACAATACTTTTTTTCAGATCCAGATTATATAGGAAGTAATTGACCATTACTTGAACTTGAAACATTTGCATAATAAACAAAGTTAGTTCGCTTTTTATTAGTTTTTTCAATTACTTTCTTACCAGCAGAGGGATTCAATACTTTTTCTACACCTTGTATCGATGCCTTAGAATCTTCATTACTAATAAATATTTTGTCCCCATGCACTTCTTTTGCAATCATATCAAGCAATGTAAGCGAACCACCTCTCGGAGCATAGACCCCTGTTTCCCACTCGCTAACTGTTTGTTGCCTAATTCCTAATTTCTTAGAAAATTCACTTTGTGATAAATCTAAAGATTTTCTTAGTTCTTTAATTGACTCAGAATTCCACATAATTATTCCTATTATTATTAATATGAGTAAATTTAACTCATTGCTTGACTGAGATTCAATAAGTTTTTGTACAATTATTCAGAAAATTTGTGAATTTTTAGTTAAATCAGGAATATTATCAACAGATCCTGCAACTGAAGCAATAACTGTCGAATTATTAAAGATATATTCGTAAGCATCAATAATATCTTTTAAAGATACCTTTTTGAGCATTTCAAGGCTCTCCTTTATAGAAACAATCTTATTATTCAAAAGGTGCTGTATTCCATAATTCATTGCAATTGCTCTTGAGTCCTCATACCTCATCATCATTCTGCCTCTTATTAATTCTTTAGAGGATTCGATTTCTTCTTTGGACAGATCAATTTTTACTTTTTTAATCTCTTCTATTACAACTTTAAAGGTCTCTTCTGTATTTTCAGGAGCAATTCCAGCATCTATATAAAAAATTCCACAATCTGAATAGCCCTGAGAAGTAGCGTTTATTGAATATGCCAAACCTCTCTTTTCTCTTACCTGTTCAAAAAGCCTGCTAGTCATGCCTCCTCCCAGAAGCACTGATAGCACTAATGAAGCATGTCGCAAATTATCAACTAATGAAAAATTTTTAAAAGCGATAGTCAAGTGAGATTGATTAGTCTCCATTTTATCTAAAACTGTTAAAGGCCTGTCATTATAGTAAGAAGAAGGAGAAAATTTCAATGGATCTCCTTCCCTAAAGCCTTCAAAAGCTCTTTCAGATGCGTGAATAACTTTTTCATGATCAAGGTCTCCAGAGACAACCAGAACCGCATTTGAAGATGTATATTGCTTATTAAGATATTTAATTAAGTCTTCCCTTGATGTAGCTTTAACAGTTTCTATAGAACCTGCTACATCTACTCCCATAGGTTGATCAGGCCAAATATGCTCATCAGCCTTATTTGATGCTCTACTACCAGCTGAATCCATAAATGCTTTTATCTCTTCATATACAACATTTTTTTCTAATTCTAAATCTTCAGTTTTTATCAAAGGATTTTTAGCCATGTCGACCAATACATCTATCCCATCAAGGTAAAATTCAGAAGGCATTTTACACCAATAGCCTGTGGATTCTTTGTCTGTATAGGCATTTAATATGCCTCCTTTTGATTCAACTATTTCTGCAATTTCCTTGGGAGTATTTCTTTTTTTAGTTCCTTTGAACAACAAATGCTCGAATAAATGCGAGGATCCAGCAATATCAGGTGTTTCATATCTAGACCCAGCCCCAAAAAATAAAATAACTGTTGTTGCTCTGGTATTTTGCATCGGAACAGTAATAATAGTTGCTCCATTTTCTAATTTTATTGTTTTGAAATTGTTCATGATGAATAATTAAACCATGATTAATGAAAAAATTGTTAATTTTATTAAAGAAAAGAATTTCTATATTGTAGTTACTGCCATTTCAATAATTGGCTTTCTATTAAGATTTTATGGAATTAATTGGGATAACGGCCTGCTTTTTCATCCTGATGAGAGGCAGCTCCTAATGATTTCTAGTCAGATGAATTTAAACAATCTTGATCCAGGCTGGTACAACTATGGAACCTTTCCTTTATATCTTCTAGAATTCTTCTCCCTGAATAGTGAATGGAATATTTATGAATTAAGATTTCCAGGGAGAATTCTGAGTTCAATTTTTGATTCATCTACAATAATTATTTCTGGGCTTATTGGAAGAAAATTATATTCAAATATTACTGGAATACTTGCTAGCTTTTTTTACTCTATATGCGTCTTAGCAATTCAAACTTCTCACTTTTTCGTTGTAGATACTTTTCTTACTTTCTTTACAACTTTAATAATTTTTTATTGCATAAAATTAAATGAAAAATTAACTGTAAAAAGAACCATAATCGTAGGCATACTTTTTGGCATCTCATTAACTATAAAAATTAGCTCTGCCTTAATACTAGGCATTATCTTAATTGTAATTGTATTTAATATTAATTCTTCAAAAGGCAGATTAAATGATTTATTGAAATATTATATTTTGGTTTTATTTTCATCTTTTCTTACTTTCTTTATATTAAATCCATTTTCATTAATTAATTATAGTGACTTTTTATTAGCCTCAAAAACACAATCTAATATGGCACGTGGCTTAATTGATTTTCCCTATACTAGGCAATATATAAACACAACTCCATATATATATCATCTAATCCAGCTAGTAAAAACTTCATTGGGGCCAATAGCAGGCTTGATAGGAATTTTTTCAATTTTATTTGCTTTCAGGAAATTAGAAATAAATAATCACAGAAATCTATTGATATTATTTTTATGGTTTTTAATATATTTTGGATTTTTTGGGGCAATTCACACAAAATTTTTAAGATATATGCTACCAATAATACCTATAATAAGCATATTCTCCTCGTACATGATTTCTTATCTATTATCAAAATCAAGGAAGTACAAAAGATTATATATAGCGATGGTCATCATACTGCTATCTGGATCATTGCATTACACGTTTAGCTTTATGCAAATATACTCTGGTGACCATGAATCGATAAACGCAGGAAAGTTTATAGATAAAGAGTTTGAAGAAGGAAGTGTTTTATTAAAAGAACATTGGGACGAAGCACTAAAGACAAATAAAATATATATAACAAAAGAGCTAAATTTATACGACAATGACTCAACATCTAAAGCTAGAAATTTAGCAAATCTTTTATCGTCATCGGACGGAATATATTTAACTACCAAAAGATTGATTTCAACTATCCCAAGGCTTGAAGAGAGGTACCCATTAACAACAAATTATTATAGAAAACTTTTTTCAGAAGACCTTGGTTACAAATTAATTAGATCTAATATAATAAGCCCGTCGTCTTTAGGCTTTACCTATAATTCAAACCCTTTTAGCAGGATAAAAAATATTGATTTTAATTCTTATGAAAAAAATGATTTTGGAATAAATCTTGGTTGGACTGATGAAAGTTTTTCTGCATATGATCATCCAGAAACTTTTATTTTTAAAAATACAAAAAAACTTTCATCAGATGAAATATTTAATATAATTATTAGAATAAATCATAATGAAAATTATCTAAATAGCATAAGCTTAAAAAAGGTTAATGCTAATTATGGAGATTCTTATTTTGGTTTTTTTAACTCAAGAGGATCAATCTTTTCTATAATATCTTGGTATATTATTTTGCAAATAATGTCGATCATATCGATTCCATTATTATGGCTTATTTTTAAATACTCAAAGTTTCCATTTATAGGGTCAGTAAAAATTATATCTTTGATTCTATTCTCATTTATTTTATGGATATGCCTTTCATTCAATTTATTTACATTCAGCCTATTCAATTTATATTTTTTAATTTTTATAGTTTTCATTACCTCTTTTGTTTTATTTATAAAGAACAAAAGAAAAATGATGATTTTTATCTATAAAAATAAAAAATCTTTTATAAAATATGAATTAATTTTTTTAGCTTCTTTTTTAATTTTCATATTAATAAGAAGTCTTAATCCAGATTTATGGCACCCATATAGAGGTGGCGAAAAACCGATGGAACTAGCCTATCTTAACGCTATTCTTAATTCTAGGTATATGCCTCCAATTGATCCTTGGTTTTCTGGAGGAATAATGAATTATTATTATTTTGGTTTTTTTATATTTGGAATGATAATTAAGCTTTCACAAATAAGTCCTTATATAGGATTTAATTTAGCTGTGGCAACAGTATTTGCCATTTCATTTACCACATTGTGGAGCTTGGCAAGCAATATATCTAAGAGTAAAATATTTCTTCCAATAGTGATGGTTTCAACTACATTAATTTTTGGAAATTTTCAGCCTTTTATACAAATATTTAACAAGATTAAATCTGGATCAATAAGCAGACTATTTGAAATCGATTATTGGCAACCATCTAGAGTCTTGCCTCAGGATTCCTTGGGTTATGAAATTTCAGAGTTTCCATTTTTCTCTTTTCTATTTGCTGACCTGCACCCTCATATGATATCAATCCCAATTATGATTCTGAGCCTAACTTTCTTAATTTTAAGCTTTTCAAAAATAAAAAATAATTCTAGTCAGTTCTATATATCTACTATTTTATTTAACTCTTTGCTATTAGGAGTTTCATGGGCCACCAATACTTGGCTAATACCTGTTCAATTATTTTTAATATTCAGCTTTTCTTTAATTCATTTTAAAAACTGGAAGGACCTTCTATACACAATAAAAGCTGCCACACTATATACTGGCGCAATTTTGTTTATTGGTTACTTATTTTTCTTACCGTTTCATTCTAATTTTACTTCGCCTTTCACAGGATTTGGCGCCAATGAATTTCACACTAGAATATTTGATTTTGTAGAAATTCATTATTTAAGTCTCACGGTGATTTTTATTTTTATTTTTACTGTCTTATTACCCAAAATAAGGAATAAATTTAGTAAAAACAAATTCTATCCACAAATAATTACACTACTTATTACTGCAATATTAATAGCGATCTTCGTAGAAACATTTAAAGTTCAAAATGACATTGGAAGAATGAATACTTTTTTCAAATTCTATCTTCAAATTTGGATCTTGATTTCTATTTCATCTTCTTTCTTAATTTTGCAAATTTCAAAATCTTTAAAAAAGAAATTTAAATTATTCTTTTTCTATCCAATAATTGGGTTTTTGTTTTTATCTGGTATGCTCTTTCCTGTTTTAGGGACAATAAATCGAATTCAGGATAGATTCGTAGATACAAATTTAACTCTAGATGGGTCAAAATTTGCAGAAAAAGCTAAATACAAAAATAATTCTAATTCTATATCACTTAAGAATGATTTAGATGCTATAAATTGGTTAAAAGAAAATGAAAGAAAAACAAAAAACATAATTGAAGGTCTGTCCCCTTTATATACATGGGGTAATAGATTTTCAATATATACTGGATTTCCATCTGTAATAGGTTGGGATTGGCATCAGATACAGCAAAGAGAATACAGGACATCATTAATAAATGAAAGAAAAAATGACGTTAGCGAATTCTACTCAACATTAGATCTGAATCAAAAAATAAATATATTAAATAAATATAATGTTGAATTAGTAATTGTGGGAGAGCAAGAAAAAGTTTATTATCCTCCGGAAGGAATTAAATTCATACACAATTTAGTAGAAAATAAACTATTAAATATAATATATCAAAATAATGGAACTACTATTTATGAGGTTAGAAATTGAACAAGATTAATTGTGTATTTTTTGATCTTTACAATACATTATTTAAATTCTATCCAGACAGAGAAGAAACTCAATATAAAGCATCTAAATTAATAAATTTAGAAATCGAAAAATCTAAATTTAAAAATGCTATTTTGAAGTCAGATCAGTGGTTTGCTAAGCAAACTGCTAAGAAGTCTATGCACCTTTTAAATGATGAAGAGAAAAAAATATTTTACTGTGAATATGAAAGAAAAATATTTAGCTATTTAGGTCAAAATTTATCAGAAAGTGAGTCTGAAAAAATTTGGTCTTATGTATATAGCCAAAAAAGCTCTCTTAAAAAATATGATGATGTGTTGCCTTGCCTAAAATTCCTAAAAGAAAACAATTTTATGGCAGGAATAATTACAAATATTGATGCAAAAGGAGAGGATTTAATTAAAAAACTTAATTTATCAAATTATATCTTAAAAATAATAACATCATATGACGCAGGGGCATCAAAGCCATCTAAAAAAATATTTGAATACGCTTTAAATAGTTTTAATTCTGCGCCCTCCGAGTGTTTATTTATTGGAGATCAAATAGAAACAGATATTATAGGCGCAAAAAATTCCAATATAACACCAATTTTATTAGATAGAGAGAATCATAATAATTCTTACAAAGAGTGCAAGGTAATTAAAAATTTAAACGAACTACACTCTATAATATAGAAGAAAATTGTTCAGAAAATTTTGATTTAAACTGCTCGAAATTACTTAAAATATGCATAAGCTCTGTCATTTCAATTTTATCATTAATCTTAATTTGTTTATCAGATATGTAGAATTTACTTTTAAATATTTCCTTAATAAAATTTTCCATGCCAATTATCGAGAATTTAAATCTAATTAGGCTTTGATCTTTCTTAATACTAATAGAGCTAATTTCTAATTTAGAACAATAAATTTTTATTTTTTGGTGATCAATCAAATTCATTAAGCTTCCAGGCAATTGTCCGAACCTGTCTATTAATTCATCTCGATAATCGGACATTTCTTTTAAATCAAAAATTGAAGATAAGTGATCATATATTTCTAACCTTGATTCTATATCTGGAATATAATCAAAAGGTATGCCAATATCCTCCAATAAATCTAAATTAATTAAAGAATGTTTAAATTTTAAATCATCGTAATCTATTCTATTCTGTTTCCTTGAAACAGCTGATTCTAAAAATTTTAAAAATAATCCAAGCCCAATTGTATTAACATTTCCACTTTGCTCTTTACCTAAAATATTTCCTACCCCTCTAATTTCCATATCTCTTAAAGCAATCTCTTTTCCTGCGCCTAAATATTGAAATCTTGTCATAGCCTCAAGTCTTTTTTCAGTTTCAATATTAAGTCTTGTTTTCTTAGGGACAACAAAATATGCATAAGCCTGATGACTTGACCTTCCGACTCTCCCTCTGAGCTGATAGAGCTGAGCTAAGCCTAACTGATGAGGATTGATTATCACGATTGTATTAGAGTCTGGCAAATCCAAGCCAGACTCAATAATTGTTGTACAAACTAAAACATCAATATTCTTATTTGCAAAATTATTCATGACCTCTGATAGCTTTCTAGGGTCCATTCTTCCGTGAGCATAGTCAACATTAACTTCTGAAGCTATTTGTTTAATTTTTTCAGAAATTTTTTCTATTTTGTTTACGCGATTATAAACAATAAATACCTGCCCATTTCTATCCTTCTCTCTTAAAATTATCTCTCTTAATAATTCATCATTTTCTTCAATAACGTATGTTTTTACTGATCTTCTATCTAATGGAGCTGTTTCAATCATGCTTAAATCTCTTACTCCTGATAAAGCTAAATTCATTGTTCTAGGAATTGGAGTTGCGCTTAAAGAAAGCATATCTAAATTAAGCCTCATGCTTTTCAAAAATTCTTTTTGTTTTACGCCAAACTTATGCTCTTCATCAATTATAAATAATCCTAGATCTTTAAAATCTATAGCGTTCTGTAATAATTTATGTGTTCCAATGCATATATCAATCTGCCCAGCCTTCAATTGTTTTTTTATTTCATTTGACTCTTTAATTGTCTTAAGTCTACTAAGACATTTTATGTTTACTGGAAACTGACCGAGTCTTGCTCTAAATGTCTCATAATGTTGATCAGCTAATACTGTAGTAGGAACTAATATTGCAACTTGCTTTCCACTTTGAACGGCCTTAAAACTTGCTCTAATTGCTAGTTCAGTTTTCCCAAACCCAACATCACCGCAAAGCAATCGATCCATAGGTATACTACTTTCCATGTCCTCATAAATCTCATTTATAGATCTTTGCTGATCTTCAGTTAAAGCAAAGGGGAAACTAGACTCTAATGCTATTAGCCAGTCATCATTTTTATTAAAAGAAAAACCTTCAGCATTTTTTCTACTTGAATGTATATATAAAAGCTCTGATGCCAAAATCTCTGTAGATTTTTTTACTCTATTTTTTTGTCGCTCCCATTCTTTTCCATGGAGCCGATGTAGTTTAGGGGCATTTTCCTGACCTCCTCTATATAACTCAATTCTAGATATTTGATCTGCGGGCACAAAAAGTTTATCTTCATCTGCAAAATGTAATTCTAAGTACTCTCTGTCGCTATGCCCTTTTAACTTTGTTACTCCAATAAATTTTGATATTCCATGATCTTCATGAACAACTAAGGTTCCTTTTTCAAATAGTCTTGATTTGCGACTCCTGCTTATAGATTTATCTAAATTCCTGATTTTATTTTTTATTCCAAATAATTCTTGATCTCCTAGAAATATAACCCCGCCTTGATTTGCGACTTTAATTCCAAAAGAATTATTGATGGACTTCTTTTCAAAATAAATTCTTTTTTTCAATTCCTTGTCTTCACCAAAATGTTCATTTACTCGTTCTGTTAGCCTTTCTATATTGTTCGAAGCAACCATTACTATAAAATTTTTGCTATATTCAATTATTTGATTTGCTGCTTTACCGATTGGATCTAATGAGCCTGGATTATGTACATTCAAGTCTATTTTTTCGACCTTAACAAAATTTTTTGTAACCTTATTTGAAATCATAAGATTTTTTATATTTATTCTATTCTCAAATTTCAATAACCTTTTCGCTATATCTTTTTGTCCATAAGTAAATCGATCTTTTTTATTAAAAGAAAATCTTTTTTCGTATTCCTTGAGAGAAATCTCTACTGATTGTGGCTCACCAACAACCAATATAGAATTTTCATCAAAAATATCTAACAGACATCCATCTGAATTCTTTTTTGGAATTGATGTTGTTGTTGTAGGCAATTGGCTAGAAACCCTAATTGATACGTTTTTTAAGTGCTTTATTGTTTTTTGAGATTCTTGGTCAAAATTTCTTATGCTCTCAATTTCATCTGAAATAAAGTCAATTCTTACAGGATTCTTATTACCTACAGGAAAAACATCTATAAGGCTTCCCCTGACACAAAACTCTCCTGATTGCTCAACTACATGGGTTCTTTCGTATCCCAAAAATGAAAGTTTATTAACTATTTCACTAATTTTTATTTTTTGGTTAATGTGAGCATTCAAGGTTCCTTCATTTGCTAAAAATTCTAAATTAGGGGTTTTCTGTGCAATGGAAAGCCCTGATGTAATAGCCAAAAAATTTTTATTTTTTAAATCTAATATTTTTGATATAGATCCATTGCGCTCAATATTGGAAAAAGAGCCAAATTCCAAGCCACTCATTGGGTGGGTGTCAATTTCGGGAACATGAATGACATTTACATAATTACCTAAAAACTCAGAACAATCTTCGTATAATGATCTAGACAATTCTGGGGTATCAACAATTAAAATAACTCCTTCATTTCTGACCCTTGAAATTGTAGAGGTTATAAAAGCTAAACTTTCACTTGGAGAATATATCTCTAATAAACTTTTATCTAAATTTGAAATCTTTTTTATTAAACTCTCTTTTTTATTGAGAATAAGATCTGAAAAAAATAGTTCGAATTGGTTATTATTTTTTATTTTGGATTGAACTTTCAAATTTTGACCTTATGCTTGGATATAAATCAACTTAAAACTATACTCTAAATTATAATCAAAAAAAATTTGAATATGATATGAAAAGAATTGTCGTAAAAATAGGATCACAAATAATTCTTAATGATGCTCAAGATAATAATTATAATTATCTAGATCAATTATTAAATGAAATCATTAATTTAAGATCAAAAGGCTTTGAATTTACTATAGTTACATCTGGTGCGGTCGCACTAGCAAAACATCATTTACTAATAAAAGGGTTAGAAAATTCAAATCAAACTTCCTCAAAACAAGCCCTGGCTTCTATAGGACAAACATTTTTAATGGAGAAATACAGTAAGTTTTTTGAAGCTCATAATATTTATTGCGCTCAAGTATTAGCCGGTCGGGATAATTTTAATTCTAGGGTTGCTTATTTGAATATAAAAAATACCTTAGAGAAACTTTATGAATTAAATGTAATTCCAATAATTAATGAAAATGACGTCGTTTCAACTAAAGAAATTGAGGGTCGATTTTATGGAGATAATGACAGGCTTTCATCTGTAGTTGCGAATGCAATTAATGCCAATCTACTGATTTTATTTGGAAAAATGGACGGATTATATACAGAAAATCCTGATATTAGCGATAAAGGAAAATTAATTAAGCGAGTAGATACAATTGATGCCACTATTATGTCTTATGCGAAAGATTCTGAAGATAAAATTGGTTCAGGAGGAATGAAAAGTAAATTAGAAGCAGCAAAAATATGCCTAGGGTCTGGAATTAGGTGTGTAATAACAAGCCCAAGAAATAATGTAATAGAAAAAATTATTAACGAAGATAGTATAGGAACACAATTTATACCTAATACTTCTAAATTAGAGAGCAAAAAGAGATGGTTATTTACTGGTGTATCTGAAAATAAAGGAATAATAATAATTGATGATGGTGCAAAAAAAGCTCTAGTTAGCAAAGGTGCAAGCTTATTGCCAGTTGGAATCTTGTCAATTGAAGGAAAATTTAATAGGGGTGATATTTTATTAATAAAAGATTCAAAAAATAATGAAATCGCATACGGAATAACAAACTATGGCACTAAAGATTCTTTGATGCTAAAAGGGAAAGATTCAAAAGAAATAGATGAAATTATTGAAATTAATTATGGTACTGAAATGATACATAGAGATAATCTAGTATTATTAGAATCAACTAGTGAAAATAATCTATGAATTTAATATCAATTTGCAAGTCTGCAAGAGAATGCTCTAAAGAAATAGGCTCATTATCTAACTTAAAAAGAAATCAGATATTAAAAGACATATCTGAAAATTTAAATAGCCAAGAAAGCCTGATTCTTAGAGCTAATAAAAAAGACCTGGCCAATAATACGAGGCTACCAATTGAGATAAGGGAAAGGTTAATTTTAAATCCTAAAAAATTAAGAAATATTATTACTTCTATAAATAATATTAGGAAGCTAAATGACCCTCTTCTAAGCAATGAGGAATTCACTAGAAATGATGGCTTAGTGATAAAGAAAC
>MDTG01074910.1_pt1 | contig 18925 bp, 18 predicted proteins | sample 811421 | NCBI WGS metagenome assembly MDTG01 (sample SAMN05326645, study PRJNA326480) | marine metagenome | isolation source: seawater | place: Pacific Ocean: South East | collected 2011
CCATATTTTTTACTGATTCAGGTAATAAATAAAAAAACAGTGCGGGATCATTTTTTAAATAACTGTTTACCATATAGTCTTTACATACTGATTTTAAATTTTCATCTGAACCATCTTCAAGTCCATGAAAACGTTCCATAGCTACAGTTGATGCACTAAATAAGCACCCTACTATGGCCGTTATTAATGTTTTATTTTTCAAATTAATCTCCTTTAGCTGAAAGTTTTTGAATAGTTAACGATTGAGGGGCATCGGCGCAAGATGAAATATTTTCGCCGTTGCCTGAGTTCACTTGTATAACTAATGTATTAGTAAATAAACCCGATTGATTATTTTCCTCAGTTGTTTCAACACGGCCACTTGTATCACCTACCTTAATACTAACATTGTCAGACATACACGAATAATATGTCGCAAGCATATCAGGTGCAACTAAGCCCTTAAATTCAAGGGTATATTCTCCAGGCGTTACATTGTAAGTAAATGTTTTGTTTCTCTGACCTACAGAAGTTTTGTTGATCTCTACACCATTATTGTATATCGCAAACTGATCGTCATCGAAATTACCATTATCTCCATACATAATTTTGATAAAACTTTCTTTTACTTCTATGTCTACGGGTTCCGAACTGAGTGTTTTGTCTTCACTCGTCACTTCTAACAATATAGTGCCAGTAACAGCATCATTAGGAATTTTTATTTTTGCGATATTATTTTGCGGTTCAGACAATAAAGGGATCTTTGTTAAACCACCTTTGTTATTTGTTATATAGAAGCTATTGTCATTTATGCTATCTGAATAGCCAATTGCACTAACTTCTATTATTTGTCCTTTATAAACTGGGCTTGGGTAGATATCACCAATAACAATACCATTACCAACTGTTATAAACTCGGGTTCCGCCGGGCTTTTATTATATTCTGGAAGACCTGCTGATGAAGCTCGATCATCTTGATGTTCCACTGAAACTTTAAACTTTTTAGAGCCAAACTGCTCTACTTGCTCCAAAAATTGGCTAGGGATAGTTAATGTAACTTTTCGACAGTCACTGCTTACATCTTCTTCTGTAATTGGATCCAAAATAAAGGAAATTTGGTCATTTTCATAATCGGTAACAGTAAACTCTGGAATTTCATCATCTTGAAACCAATACCCTTCTTCTACACAAAAGCCAACCCCTTCAATTTTTATTTCAGCATCTTCTTCAGATTCAATAATTGCAGGCGACATACGTTTGATTTCTATTCCCCAAGCAATATTGAATTCAATTCGACTTGGAACGGTTGCCAAGTCAGCAATTGTACCAACAGCACCTGCAGCTCCATCAACTAAGTCCGCCATATCTTTCAAGGCTAGAGCTTGACCTAAATAAGGAACCGCATATAATGCTTTTTTTGCTGCTGCAGCAACTAGTGCAGCTTCTAATTTTCTCGTTATAATCTCTTCAACAATTTCCTGATACAATCGAGCATCTGCAATATCGGTAGCGAGCGCAGCGTCAGGGTCAAGTACGAGTGCAAGAATAACTTTTGTTAAAGGGCCAAACTCACCTGAAGATAGTTTTTTGAATTCATCTTGTAGCATTTTTTCAACTTTAGTTTTGGCCACAAGATAAGGATCTGAATTACTACCGTTTGAATTATTTATAGCCGTTAATGCGTCTACAACATCTGGGTAATATGTAGATAATACGTCATATAAAAATGTGACGGGGACGCGGCCTAATTTTTTTTCATTTGTTATTAATCCATTTGCACTAAGCGTTGACTTTAGGGGTGCTAAAATCACTTTTTCGAGAATTGTTCTAATTTTTAAGCTTGATGCAACATCTTGATGCTCAGCTGTTAACAGTAAGTGGGGGTCCTTATAACCGGAAGTAATCACTTCAACTAAACAATCATCAAACTTACACACTCTTAGGGCAACATCTTTATCTAAGAACTCAAATCCTAAATAAGTAAAATAAGCGGGAGGTATTATATTACCATCACCAAGATTGGTTATATGTTTATACAGTTTGGTTTTTCCTGAGTCATCCTTACCAGAAGCGGGTTCAGTAGATACTGTCCCGTCTGGTAAGTTTTTAAATACAGCCACACTTAAATAAAGTTGAGTATCATTATTTAAGTTTGTATACCCATAAGCCGCATCATCGTAGAATGAATCCCATCCACTGCCAGAAAAATACCTTGAAAGCTCAGTCACTGATACATCTGCAACCTCTTCAGGAGTAATAGTTGCAGTAAGTTCTCTATCTGTTGATTCTGACTCTTCGTTATTTTGCTGAGAATTATAAAGAGAATACCGTCTCTCTTCTGTCCCCATTAATTGAGGTTTTGAAATAAACTTTATTTTAGTAGTGTTAAAAGAGGTAGCCTTATATGAATCAATAAATGTATTTAATTCAGTAAAAAACTCAGCCTGCGCTCCCTCTTCTGCAAAGTCAAAAAAGTAAATATTTTGCAGTAATTCAGCATATATATAGTCATATAGTCTTTGATATGATTTATCAGACTGGATTTTTGCTAATGTTAACTGACTATCGAACGGCTTAAGCCAAGTTAATAACGTCGAGTCGATAGAAACAACATTAGGTACACCGCTTTGTAAATTTGAACTTAAAACTCGAACATATTTTTCACCTTTTTGTACATACAGTGTCAATATAGGATCCGCTAAGCTAGGTAGATTGACCTCATTACTATCATCAATAGGAAACTCCTGTAACTGCTGATTATCATCATAGTAATAAAGATTACTCAGCCTATTTTTTAGAGTCTCTGGAATATCTATGCTAGCAGACATTTCATTTATAATATTTATTCCGTAAACATTTCCCATACCCCAACCGTTTTCAAGTTGAATAGTATGGTCTGTTATATCATCGGGTATTTTAAACTCTACTTCTTTACTAGAAACAAAGTTAGTAGAAGGGACATTAACATCACCAAACCAAGCTGTTGTTTTATTATTAAAATTCCAACCTTTTAATGTTATTTTATCACCTTTTGAATATTTAATATTTTCGACTTCTGTGATTAAAGGCACTTGAGGTGCTAGGAGTTCAAAGTTACTTGAATTAGTACGTACGTCTGCTTCTGTGTAAATAAACACACCAGAATTTAACGACTTTGTTTGAATAAGATCAAGATTAGGGATATTAACTTTAATCTTCGCATTCTCATCACTTGAGGCTGAAATATTAAAAATTTCACTTCCTATTTGAAGAACAACAACATAATCAGTAAAGGCCGTAAATTTACCTGATATTGATAATTCCTGACCTTGGATTGATTGCTGTGAAAGCTGAACCTGCTCACTTAAGACAGTTGATACACCATACATTTTTATGCTTGACGAGTTAATATCTGCAATATCTACGGTAGTCAATCTGTTTTTATCATAAATATCAAATACTCCATCCCCATCATCATCGATATCGAGGTAATTTGGAACCGAATCAGAATCTGTATCTATTGGGTTATCTAATGAGACTGCTTCAACACTGTCTAGAATACCATTGCCATCGCTATCTATATCAACAAAGTTAGCTAGACTATCTTTATCAGGATCAGAGAATAACTCTTCACTGTCAGGTATATTATCATTATCAGAATCATCGTCTAAAAAGTTAGGGATATTATCATTATCAATATCTGTATTTAGTTGTCCATTTTGGTACACGAAATATTCATAACTATCTAATACTCCATCACTATCTGTATCCGACTTTTGAGGATCCATGCCTAAAGAAATTTCTTTAATATCACTCAAGCCATCAACATCGTTATCCACAAACACCTCAGCAGTATAAGAAGCAATACCTTGCTGGCTTAATGAGGAAATACTTAAAAATACGGGGGTTGAACTTTTTGGAATATAATTAAAAAAATATTTTAAACCATTCACAGGCTTAAAATTAGCATCGACATAGGTATCTAGTTGAGCACCTGAGCTGTCAAATAAGTTTGCTGTCGGATAGAAATTATTACTACTAGAAGTAATTATAACGCTTATTCTATCATTATTTTTGGTTGTTTCACTTGGAAAAGCAAATTTAAATACATCAGTATCACCTGAGTTCTCTAAAGTACCTAAAATTCTAACAGGGAAATTATCTTCAAGTGAATTTGCAGTTTCTATAAGATTATTATTCTCAGTTTCAGTTAATCCATAAAAACTTGCTTTATCAGCATCAAACGGATAATCATCCTGTTCATCAGGCACACCATCGCCGTCTTCGTCTTTATTTTCCCAGGTACCTACGTTTTCAATAGGTTCGCCACTATCACCGCCGTCACCTGAGCCGTCATCTCCACCGTTACCATCATCTCCGCCGCCATCATCACCATTACCTGGTTCAACTGGCTTTTCTATTGGGGTGTCTTCTAAAGACTCATTACAGCCAACAAGCGATATACTTAACGTACCAGTTAGCAGTAATATTAAGAGTTGTTTTGCACTCATATTCCTTTTCCTTAAACTAAGTTCTATCCTTTACATCCGAAATGGCGTTTGCATTCGGATTAATGCGTAAGATTTAATGGTAATGTAATAACCGCTGTAACGTGTATCACCGGTTGTTGATGTTGTTGCACCTAACGCTGAACATTTCAATTGTTCCTCATTTGGTACGAAGTATACAAATTTATCAGATAATGGGTCTGGGTCAACATCTGTTAAAGTCAAAATTTTCCCAATAACCCAGTTTGCAATGGGTACTTCTAGGCGCTTACACCAGTCCACTTCAATTTGTAATAAGTTAGCATCTTGTATATTAAGCTTTTTATCACTTGATATAGTTAGAAGCTTTGGGTTTCTGTACATTAAATTGTCGTTCGGTATTTCGTAAACAGATGAGCCGCCCTCATAGCGTCTGCGTTGTTTAAATTTACTAAACACATCACTTGTCGGGTTTAACACTGTTATTTTTGATGCTATTGCTGTGTAGGCTTTAGATTTTGTATACGCTGCGGCAACATCAAGTGCGGTAGGATCATCGCCTGAGTCAACCATAAATAGTGGCATCATGCCTTGGGCTAATGCATCTTCCATTTTTTGCTTATTGCCATGATTTAAAGCACCTGCACGCACAGCTTCAAAGGTAGCAGCGTTAAGTGTTATTTTATCTTTGTAAATAAATACCCATTGAATAAGCAGCATGATAAGTACTAAAATCAACGGCGCTAAAAATGGTAGCGTTATTGAAAACTCAACCATTGATTGCCCATGTTGTTTTTTTAATCTAGAACTTTGCGAATTCACACTAACCATTCCTTAGTCTTTTTTACCTGTTTGTAAACGCATTAATTGAATAAATAATTCATCAATTTGGTCTTTAGTTTTAGTCTCTTTCTGTAAATACTTTTGAGAGTCAATAAGAACATCGGTTGCTTGTCTCATTCTTGCTATTGCTAAGTTGTACCATGCTTTATCAAACTCTGCATCTAACTGAATACAACGTTGATAGGCACTAATTGCGGCATCGAGTCTGTTGGTACGCGTGTAAATATTTCCAAGTCTAAACCAGGCTTGAGAGTAGTTATCTTTTGATTTTAGTAATGTTCTGTAAAGCCCCTCAGCCATGTCTAGATGCCCAGCTAAATAAGCAGCTTCAGCTCGGTTTTCTAGTTCAACTAAGTTTATTTTTTCCCCTGCCTCAGGCTGTGGCGTTGAGCTACAGGCTGAAATAAATAAAATCATTAGTATTACAGATAAAGTTTTCATATTTCTCTCATTAATTCGAATCTTAAGGTATCGCCGACTTTTAACGTTTTTGTTTCAGAATTTTTTGTTGAAAGTTCGAGCACTTTATGTGCTTGGCGACAAGCACTGAATTGCCATGGTCTTAAGTTTTCTGTTATTTTTACAATAGCATTTTCTTTATTTAAATAAACAATATCAATAGGATACTTCATACCTACCATATGCACTGAATTACAGGGTGTTATTAATATGCCTTCTTGGTCTTCTAATTTTCTTCCTAGTAAACCTCTCAGCCTCAACCACCATGTATTTGCTATAAGCGCATTACCAATAACATCGCCATTTAAACGTTTAATTTTATGAGTATAAATACTACAAGTCATACATAAACTTCATAACTATTGGGAAGAATAAAATCATAAACGTAACGGGAAAAATAAACATTATTAGCGGAAAAACAAGCTTAACTGGGGCCTCTAATGCCTTTTTCTCTGCACGTTGAAACCGCTCTACACGGCGTTGATCAGATTGTATTCTTAAGGTTGACCCTAAACTGGCACCTGTTTTTTCGGATTGTGCTAAAGCACTTACAAGGTTGTTTATTTCAGAGGTTTGTACACGTTCTGCCATCGCTCTAAAAGCATCAACTTTATTAACACCAGCTCTTAAATCTCGCAACACTTTTCCAAACTCAACCCTTAGAGGTCCATCGGGTCCTTTATCGACAGCTTGGCTAAGGCCTCCTGTTAAGTTAAGGCCGGCCTCAACAGACATAGTAATAAAATCAAGATAAACAGGGAGTGACTTTACAATGGCTAATTGACGCTTCTTTTTTAAGTCGTTTAAAGTTAAAAGTGGCAAAAAGAAACCAAATATAGCACCATAAATTAACGTCATAATTGTTACAGCATCGAGCATTGCTGAGACTAATAATGTAAACGCTGTACAACAGATGGAAGAGACAACTCTGACACCAAAATATTCTTCTGCGGTTAATACATAAGAAAGGCCTGAGATTTGTAACTTTTTACCCGATTTCTCTAAATAATCAATTGGTAAGCGTTCGCCAATATAATATGCCGCTATGCGAACAAATGGCCATATAATTTTTAAAGACGGTGGTAATGGATCCATAAAATCGCGACTATCTTCAGGCAAGCCTTGCTTGATTTTATAGCAACTATAAATAAGTAAAAAAAGTGATAAGCCGGCTGTTATTAATATTAAAAGCATTTAATCACCTACACATCTATGTTTACGATTTTACGGATAAATATATAGCCCACATAGAGCATGATCGCAGTAATTGCACATACAGCCCACCCCATTGGCTCTGTAAATAATCTCATCATATGTACAGGCTCCATATGATACAAAATAAACCCGATAAAAATAGGCAGTGCTGTCATTACAATACCTTGCATTTTACCTTGGCCAGTTAGTGCATCAATTTTGCCTTCCATTTCTAGTTTACGCCTAAGCGTTTCTGCAAGCCTTTCAAGAGTTTCAGCAAGGTTTCCCCCGATTTCTTTAGAGATTTGCATTCCAGAAACCACTAACTTAAAGTCAAGTTCAGGAATACGCGTTAACATATTGTTTAAACCATCGTTAAAATCGACACCTAACCGCTGCTCTCTTAAAAATAAAGAAAACTCTTGGCTTATCGGAGCTGATTGCTCTTGTGCCATTGCCTCTAATGCATTGGTTAAGCTTGAACCTGAACGCATTGATGAACAAACCATATGTAAGGCATCAGGCAGCTGTTTTATAAATAATTTACGTCTACGCTTTTGTAAATACTTATAAAAATAAGGAGGTAAAAAAGCGACAATACTAACTAAAATTAAAGCGAGTACGATTGCGCCAGAATATGCCCAAACCACTAAAAAAAATACAAACATCCCAGCCATATTGAATATAAAAAGCTTTTGGGGCTCAATAAATAAGAACATATCTGATAAATTAACTTTTGCAGCGTGGGTGAATGTTTCTCGATACTTTTGTGCTAGCTCACGAGATACAAAATTACCTCCATACACAAGCAAGGTAACTGTAATACCAACTAACAACATTATGACTAAACTATTCATGATCTTGACCTGTTTTAAAAATACCTAAGTCAACATCGACACCTCTTTCACGCAATTTTTCGTAAAACTCTGGAATCATACCTGTAGGTACATAATCACCTTGTACTTTTCCGTTTGTATCGTAACCAGTTTGCTTAAATTTAAAAATTTCAGAAAGTTGGAGTACATTCCCTTCAACGCCTGTTACTTCACAAATTGATGTAACACGACGCGAACCATCACTAAAACGTGATTGCTGGACAATCATGTTAACAGCAGAGCCAATTTGCTCACGTATTGCTTGAATAGGTAAGTCCATACCCGCCATCATAACCATGACTTCTAAACGTGATATACAATCTCTTGGCGTGTTAGCGTGAGCTGTAGTTAATGAACCGTCGTGACCTGTGTTCATTGCTTGAAGCATATCGAGAGCTTCTCCACCACGACATTCACCAACAACAATTCGGTCTGGTCGCATACGTAAACAGTTTTTAACCAAGTCACGAATTTCAATTGCGCCTTTACCCTCTTGGTTTGGCGGTCTAGCTTCAAGGGAAACTAAATTAGGCTGATATAACTTAAGCTCTGCGGCATCTTCTACGGTAATAATACGCTCATCATCTGGAATAAAGTTTGATAAGACATTTAATAAGGTTGTTTTACCTGAGCCTGTACCACCAGAAATAACAACATTGCGCTTATTAACTACGGTCATTTGTAAAAACTTAACCATGGCCGGAGACATTGAACCAAAATTTACTAAATCTTCAGCTTCAAGCTTTCTGGCCATAAATTTACGAATGGTTATGCATGGGCCCTTTAACGCAAGTGGTGGAATTATTGCATTAACGCGCGAACCGTCTTTTAAACGTGCATCAACCATTGGTTGGCCTTCGTCTATACGTCGACCAAGTGGAGTAACAATACGCTCAATGGCGCTAAGGACTGCTTGGTCATCTGTAAAAGCAACGTCTGATAAAAAAAGCTTCCCCGCTTTTTCATAAAAAATTTCGTCGTGAGAATTAACCATGATTTCTGAAACATCGGGATCACTAATTATATTTTCCAGTGGTCCAAGTCCTATGGTTTCATCTAAAACTTCTTTACAAAGCTCGTCAAAGTCGACATTTACGGGTATTTGCAATTTGAAAATGATTGATTCAATGAGCCCTTTACTTTGTGTTCTAAGCTCTTCGTCAGACATTTCTGAGACATTAACTCGACGCAGGTCAATTTGTTTTATTAACTCTTTATGAACTTCTTTTCTGAGTTCATTTCGTTTTTTTATTCTTTTACGGGTTAACGTTTCATCTTCACTTGGCTCTTTATGTACTTCTACCGATTGACTATTTACCTGTATAAAATCATCACGTGATTCGGTTTTTGTATTGGTCTCACTTACCTCTGGTTCTTTTTTCTTTAAAGAATCAAAGTTTTCATTAAGCTCAACCCTAATGTGATAACCACCAATCTCGATTAAGTCAGAAATAGTTAATGGACCTGCCGAATCGACTTTAATGCCATTTACTTGTGTACCTGTTCGGCTTGCTCGATCTTCTAAAAAGATACCTTCATCATTTATGTAAAGTTTTGCATGCTCTTTAGATACCTTAAAGCCATGTAAACTTACTTTATGTTGCTTATCTTTTCCGATTACACAGGTTTTCTCATTGCATTTAATTTTGTCAACTGGTCTGCCTTTGGCTGTGCTTATAATAATATCAAACATCACACTATCCTTAGTCTAATATGTAAAAAGCTTCTAATTTATCAGCTGTATCAATCATTTCTTGAGCGCGTTTTAAACGACTTTCATGGCTATCGCTTTGTAATGAAACTATGTTTGGCGTTACAAGAATAACCAATTCTGTTTTATTATCTGCAAAATCTCTAGATTTAAATAACTCACCTAAAATAGGAATCGATCCTAAAAAAGGTACTCTGCCGACCGCTTTTGACATTTCACTTGAAACTAAACCAGAAATTACAATAGTATCGCCATCTTTTACATTAACCACTGATTCGGTTTCACGTGTTTTGAATCCCGGTAAGCTACCCACCTGAACAGATGGATCAACAGAGCTCACCTCCGCACTAACAAAAGAAACAATATTTCCATGCTCATCTGATACTGGCTCTATTTCTAACTTAATGCCATATTCTTTAAACTCGACGCTAGGAACGCCATCTGATGAAAGTAAAGGTATAGGAAACTCACCACCTGCTAAGAATCTTGCCTTTTCACCACTTCGTGTACTTAATGTTGGCTGTGCAAGCATTCTGGCGTCTCCCTGTTCAGACAAAAGCTGTATTTGAGAAGTAAGACCAGTGGCTATACCAAAATGAGAAAAACTATTTGAACCAATTACGGCATCACCGATTTGATCAACAATTGAACTTGAAACATTACCAGGAGAATAAACAGAAAAAAGGTCATTACTTGTCCAGTTGCTAATTGCACCAAAAGCGGGGCCTGAAGCAGAGCTTCCCCACTTTACACCTATGTTCTTTAATGTTTTTTTACCGATTTCTACAATTTTCACATCCATACGAATCATTTGACGAACTTCAAGCTCTTTGAGAGTAACCAGTGAAGTTAAATTAGGGATTAGCTTTGCAATATTTGCAACTTTGTCTGCTGTTTCTTTATTTACTTTACCCTCAACAACAACTAAGCCACCCACTTCTCTTATATGAATGCCTTCTAAATCAATTGTTAGGCTTTTTACTTTATCAATGAGTGCTGAGTTATCGACAAGATTTACGTTAATGTTTAACTTAACTTTCTTATTAGCATCATCCCAAACTTGAATTTGTGTTTCACCTGGCGATTCGGCAATTAATAATAGGCTATTATTGTCGATAACTTTTGCACTCACTACTCCGGGCTTAGCAACAGCAATTCTCTTTATATCTTCGATTGGTAAAAGGTTTAAAGTACCTACCTTCATGTGAATATTTGTTGGTGTTTTCCCATACGAGGTAAACGAACAAAGTACCAAAAAAATGGTACAAAGCTGAATAATACGGCGCATAAATGTATTCCTTCACTACTTTTTTAAAGTTTATTATTTGGTTCTGAAGCAAGTTCAGTTGTATTTGGTTGAGCTACATATGTTTTTATAGTTTGAGCGACTCCTCCTGAGCCCCCAAATATCATTTCAACTTCATCTTCGTTCTTAGAAGACTTAAAAAGAGAAGATGAATCGATAACACGATCTTTAACTACTACCTCATCTACTCGATTACGCAATAATGCCACAAATTTACCATGTTCTTTAGCAAGGCTTACACGCCCTGCATTTAAAACTGAAACATCAAGTGTTACTGTGCTGTAGTTAGTAGGGTCTGTGTATACTTCGTCCACAACTTCTCTATTTTTATCAACCGTTATTTGCCCTGTAGCGAGCACATTTACTCGCTCTATAAGCAATTCTAATTGTGGGTTATCTTGCTTTTTCTCAGACAATAAATACAAATCAACTTTGTCTCCTGCTACTAATAAACCTGCTGTTGAGTTAGTTTCGTCTATTTGTATTGTGACAGCTCTTCTACCATCCTTTAAAATATCAGAAAACTGTTGCAGCTCTTTGCCAGGCAGAAGTGATCTTAATAAAGGCTGACCAGTCGATACTCCCTCAAGTAGCATTTGACCTTCAACTTGAGGAAATTCACTCGGGTGAAAAGTTCCAGCAGGAAGATAACTCTGTGGTATTTCTCTTACAGCAACTGATGCTTTATTAATAATAGATCCTTTAATAAGTGGCTTTGTAACCACTATTACAGGCACCTTAATTACATCACTTTTTGAATACTGCGTTTTAAGTTCTTGTTCTTTAGATTGAATATATTGCCCTACGGACCAAGCGGCAATGCCACCAAGTAATATGGATACCAATAACAAAATCCAGTTTTTATCTAATACGTTTTTTAATTTCACTTTTTCATCCTTGCTTTACAAACTTTCAAAATCATCAGGTAACGGTGGTAGTGCTTTTGCATAACTATAGTTGTTGTAAGCTCTTTTAAATTTGTCTGCTAAAATTTCTACTATATTTTTCCCTTGATATTGCGTTAACCAATTGTTACTTGTTAATTCATTGTCAGGAACTGGCATCAACAAAGCAACAACCATTGCAGCTGTCAACACTAAGTATTCAACAGATGACTGACCTTTTTGGCTATTATTTAACATCTTCTCTGACCGCAGTTATGAATGTTCTACCCTTTTGACGCATAAAAGTAATGTTGACATTGTTTGGGCCATTTCTAGCAATAAATACACCGTTATCTAACTGCTTGGTGTAAGCAACTTTATCAATTGCCCAATTATACTTTGTGTAATATTTATTATAAAAATTTAAATTACGCTTAACTGACAAGTTGTTATCTAAAATCATAGTATTTGATATTTTACCTCCATCTTCAGACTTTATTTCACGCATTACTGTTGTCCCATTAGGCATTGGAAAACCCTGCAGACTATTACTAAGTTTTTTTAGCCTATCATCAGGCTTTTCTGAAGTACCGAGATAACCAAATGTACCTTTGTTACCAACACTGCGCAGCTTAGCCGTATAAATAACACCATCAATTACTGCGTTTACGACATCCCATTCATTTAACTTTTTTTGGGTAAACACATCACTTTTTGATTCCCATTTATCAGTGAAAAAAGCAATATTGTCATCCAAGCTATTATTACTTTTAAATTCCCATGCTTTCATTTTTAAACCATCAACGAGCATGCCATCAGATATAACAACCAGGGTTGAGTTTTCAGGAATTGATATTTTTGCTTCTACTTTTAAATTAATTAACAAAAATAATAGTATTAGGTAAAAGGACTTTTTCATTTCGTATTCCCTTCTGTAGTCGTGTTTCCTTTACGAGAACTTGGTAGCTCATCCATTTTAATGTAGCCAAACTTCAATGAACTAGTATTTAATTTTTTAGCAATAGGTATTTCTGAAAAACCATCACGCAAAGTATCTAACATACCAGAATCAAGAAGGTTTGATGGTACTAGGCTCCTAACTCTTTTTTCATTATGCTTTTGCCCTCCAGCATTCCAACCCGATGCAACCAAATATGTTTTAGACTCTATAGGGATTTCGAATTGATGAGGTCGCTTATTTTCCTCCTCAGCATTATCGTTAGGGGGATTTTTTTCGCTATCTTCATTTATAAATTCTAATAACTTATGACTCGTTATTTGTATTTTATGCTTTGCTTCGTAATAGCCTTTTTTTTCAACACTAAAACTACCAAGTTCTAAAACTGAAAAAGCACCCGATATTAAGGATGACATTGTTCCCGGGATATGTTCATTTTTTGAATTGTAATCAAAATAATTATGCTTGCTGCTGTCTTCTTCACGAGGGTTAAACTCAGCAAGTAAAAACTCCTCGTTTGATTGCGAAGCCTGATTGAACTTTAAGTACACTGCTGCATCATCTTTGTTCCAATTTTGATCTTGGGTTTGTGAAAATACCAGCGACTTATGGCTATTGAGTATTCGCCAAGGGACTTCTTTGTGGACAACGCTCGAATTTTTTATTGCTAATGAACTATGATCACCACTCCAATTGCCTGGCGTTTTTTCTAACCAAGCTGTTCTTTCCCATGCAATATAGCGCGAGGCCATATCTGAGTAATGTTTTGCTTCGATAATCTTACTAAAGTATGGGATCAACAACATTAGCGGTGCAATAATAAAACTGATAAAAATAGACAATTCTACTAAAGATTGACCTTTTTGATATCTCATATTACCTCACAAACCGAGTGCAAGAGCACTTAGAGCTGTTCTCTCGCTATTAGATGTTTCGTTTAAGGTAACTTGCCAGTATGGATTATATAAGTTTCCATACTCCCACTTAGAATCACTACGCTTCCATAGCGACTGATCGCGAAAATAATATATTTTTGCTTTACTTAAAACAGTTATTTTATCATTTGGTAAGTTGGTGTTTTCTTCAATATTTATATCAATCAAACGAGTTGAATCTTGATTTTTAGTGCCAATGTCCAATGAGCTAGATGTAATAATGTCTGATTTATTTTTCGAGACTACAATTGTTAGCATTGGTGCATTATTTGTTTTTTCAGGCCGTGAAATATCATAAAAGTTTTGCAAACCAGAATATAATGAATTGAAGGCGGCTTCATTTTGTCTGGCTAAGTTTGAAGAACGTCTATTTTTCGCTCTCGAACTACCGTAGTAATCATTCTTTGTATAATTATTTGTATATTTATTACTGCCTGCATGACTTGCACCCCAGCCGACAGGAGTCTCACCACCTCGCCATTTGCAACCACTTGTCAATTTACAGCTAAACTTATGCAAATGAAAACCTAGCGTGTCCATCCCACTCCATACCTCTGCACTATTTCCATTTTTAAAAAGTTCAGTGCCGCCGGCTTGTTTAGTCTTCCACTTAATAGGAAACCCTGATACTGAAAAAAGCCCCCCCCAATCAAAACTACGATTTTTAGTAAAAGGATCTACGGAGTTTGTTATTAAGTCAAAATGCTCTTGGTAGCGCCCTGTATCATCTCTTCTATTAAACCGACCTTGAAAATTAACCCAATCGGATAAAATAAACTGACCAATTCCTACAGCTGAAGCCACATCAATATAAGCTTCTTTGTCATTTGCATTTAAAACATTATTAGAGGTTTCTACTAAAGCGACCATGGACGCAGAATTCATCAACTCTTGAGACATAGAAAGCCCAATATTAACAAGATCAGTTAGTAATATTGCTCCCTCTGCACCAATCTGTATTCCTTGGTTCAATGTAGTTAGTGCTTGTTGAATAACTGAAGTTGCTATAACTGCAGGAGTAGCAGCAGTCAAAATCTGCAGGTTTTGTCCCGCTTTTTCACCCATATTCCCCCAAGAAGATAGGCCGACATATTGGGCAACAGCGACATGATTAGCTACCATGGCTCTATTTGTATAGGCTTTAAAATTTAGATCTCTTGCGAGTAAATTTGCAGCGCTAATAACTGTTGCATCAGCACTATTTTGGAGCTCGGTTTTATTTAGGTTTTGTTGTGATACGTTAAAAAGATAGAGAAACGACATTACAATTGTCGCTAAAAAAACACTACCCATAACTAATGATTGCCCACGTTCCTTGTGCATAACGTCCCTTAAAAAATGCCATAATTGAAGCTCAATTATGGCATTTATTTTTCCTAATCAACAGTGCCTGACCCACCACCTGAATCGCCAGAGCCACCTTCACCTTGTGCTGCACCTTCATTGAAGTTGCCAAGATTATAATCTTTATTAGCATTTGATGTTGCCGCATTTGCGGATGACTGGGCTGCATCGATATTGGCTTTGGAATCTTGCCCTGATACTTCACTAGCTAAAGCTGAAACCTGATTACGTACAGTTTTACCAAAAAAACTATAAACACCAATTGCAGCTACCGCTATAAGAGCAACAATAATGATGTACTCTGTCTGACCTTGCCCTTTTTGACGAGTAAGCATTATAACCTCCTGGTCTATTTAGTTTCCACCTGAGCCACCGCCAGACTCGCTTTGAGCAGCGCCTTCATTAAAGTTGCCTAAGTTGTAGTCTTTATCAGCATTTGTTTCAGCAGCATCGGCAGATTTTTGTGCAGCATCGATATTAGTTTTAGAATCTTGACCAGAAACTTCAGATGCGAGTGCAGAAACTTGGTTACGTATTGTCTTACCAAAAAAGCTGTAAACACCTATAGCAGATACTGCAATCAAGGCGACAATAATAATATATTCCGTCATACCTTGTCCGAGTTGTCGTTTTTTCATATCCTTATTCCTTGTTAAATTAAAATACGTTGGCATTCTATATAAAAGCCATCTGTAAAGAATCATCCTATAGGAGGATTTTATTATTATTTACTGCATAGTGAGCTTATGAACGAGTGCGGTTCTGTTCTTCACATTCACTTTAGATAATATATTTTTTAAATGAGTTTTAACTGTAGTTTCAGAAATATATTTATGATCAGCAATTTCTTTATTAGACATACCTTTAATGACTTGTTTTGTTATATCAACTTCTCTTTTTGTCAAGCCATATTGATATATACTTTCTAATTGATTTAGTTTTAATTTTTTAATTTCACTATGAAGAGTTATTCTATCGAACCAGACACTACCAGATTTTATTGTGTTAATTAACTGGTCAACATGTTCAAAGTCTTGTGGCAACCAGACAGAACCTAAAGAACCTTGACTTAAAAAAAATGCTCTAGAGATAGATCTTTGGTCGTGGTCAGTACCATTAATTTACCATTATAAAACTCTTTACTTACATGTATGTGTTTAGTGTCAACATAGAGGGTCTCTATGCCATTGTTGTTCACTTTGGACAAAAAGGCTTTTATTTGTTTATTTGTCATACCCTTCCCTAGGTTCTTGTATTTACCTCAAATGTAAACAAATTTAACGTTTTTTTTCAAGTTTTAAATAATAAATTTGATCTTGAATTATTGCCAGCTGAACGGTACCTTAAAAAAAGGAATAAATTAAAAGGGAATAAGATGAAAAACTATAAATTACTCACAGCAATAATCATGTTAACCAGTGTCAGCACTTTTGCATCTCAAAGTATAGGTGCACCAGAATTAAGTTCATTCCAAAAGGTAGCTGGAATAAATGTATCTGAATATAAAAAATATAATTACACCCCTTTAAAACCACCTTATTATTTACCATCGGATGTTAAAACCAACATAGTTACTGAATATGCCAATTTAAAGTTTGAAAGTTATAATGAAGGTTTAAACTTCCTGTTAAAACAAAAAAAACTTTATGAAGCTTCTGGGTTTAATGAAGTTGATTCATGTTCTGCAATACGTTGTGGTAATACTATAGAATTAGCAGAGAAAATTGATTCAAATAACCCCATAAGTGAAAAAAGTAAGCAAGAATACTTTTTGTTATACGGCACTTATAGCTGGATATCATTTCACTTAGCTTCTTTTGAAAATAGTACATTTTTATTTATGAGAAATGTACTATTAGAAGACTTACATCCTCATAAAAAAATGAATTCAAAAACTTTAATCGGATTTTCTAAAAGTGATTTTTCCTTAAACTCAAAATCAACTGAATTAATCGACTCGCAATTATCGGATTACCTAGATGGTAATTCTAAGATTTTTATTCTAGGTCATGCTAGTAATGTAGGTGATGATTTATTTAATTTTAACTTGGCCAAAAGAAGAGCTCATGAAGTTTATGACTATTTGATTAACAAAGGTGTTGCAAAAGAAAGGTTAAAAATTATGTCTTTGGGTGAAAAAGCACCTGTTAGCTTTTTGAAATCAAAGGAAGGCATTCAAATGAATCAAAGTGTTGAAATTATTACAATTTAATACAGTGTACACCATGTAGTTAATTTACATCGAGCTACATGGTGCACAGCTTTTAGCGAAATAAAACATCTTCTTTTTTAAACCACTTCACACAAAAGCTAAGGGTTAAAATTGCAATTGATAAGGTTGAGGTAAATATTATATAGACAAAGCTGTAGTCTATCGTTCCTTTTAATAACTCTCTGATTGCTAATGAAGTACTCACAATAGGAATTAAAGATGTCTCTGCGTTTAAGTCCATATTAGGCATCATTGATATGGCTAAGGGAACAAAAACAATCATTGAAAGTGGCCCCATATAGTTTTGAGCTTCTTTAAATGTTTTTGAATAAATAGAAATTGCTAACACTATACTCGAGAATATGGCTGAAAGTGGTAATAAAAGAAGTAAAATAAGTAACAGATCAAAATTATCAATTAAAGTAATGGCATCAGTTAACATCTCAACAGAAATGAAAGTCTTTGATATAAATAGCCAAGCTCCTAAACTAAATACAGTAACTAATGATGTAATCATTGACGCAAAAAATATAGTAAAAAATTTACCAAGAACTATGTTAGTTCTCGTAATAGGAGTTAACAGTAAAGTTTCTAGTGTTCCCCGTTCTTTTTCTCCTGCGCCTAGATCTATCGCAGGATAACTTGCACCAGTCAATACCAGTGGAATAAGTAAATAAGGTAATAAAATACCAAGTTTCTCTCCTATATTTTCCCTCAAATCTGCAGTGTCGGTTTTTATTAATTTTACAGGTTCTAATGTATTTGTTATATCTTTAGCTGCTATACCATTTAGCGTTAACTTTTCGAGCTGCTTTGAATGCTTAAACTCTTGATATATTTCATTTACTTTGTCATAAATATAATTAATTCTACTTGAATTATTAAATATTATTTCTATATTAATTGTCTCGCTAAGCGAAGAATCATCTGTCTCAGTATTAATGACAATACCAAGATCTATTTCTTCTTTCTTAATTTCATTAATTAGTTGTTCCCTAGTATTGTTATGACTCGGTGTAATCAAACTAAAGTTTTTATGATAAAAAATACTTTCACTAAATTCTTTAGCATGTTTCTTCCCTATAATTTTATATTTATGCACCTCTTGGTCAGCATCAATCTGTGCTTGAACCATAAAGTAGCCTAAGGTACCAAAAATAATAGGGAAAATGGCAACAGGTAAAGCAACAACAAACAACAAGGTTTTTTTATCGCGTAGCAGCTCTGTTAATTCCTTTTTAAAAACTTCAAACATCTTGCTTCTCCGTTAATATGTTCATAAACGCTTGGTTTAATTCTTCGCTGTTACCCGCTTGTTTAAATTCAGCGAGGGTGCCATCAAAACAACTTATACCTTCATTAATGACCGCTACACGGTCGCATAAAAGTGCAACTTCATCTAAATGGTGCGTTGAGAAAATAACCGGAGTTCCTTGTGCTTTTAAGCCTTTAATAAAGTTAATTACTGTTTGCGTGGTCATAATATCAAGCCCGGTAGTTGGCTCATCAAGAATAACAACATCTGGGTGATGCACTACAGCACGCGCTATATTGGCTTTTTGTTTCATACCGGTTGATAAGTTTTCAGCGCGCTTATCAATAAATTTATGCATATCGAGTAAGGTAAATAACTCTTCACAGCGTGCCTTGATTGCTTGCTTGCTCATGCCATGTAGCTTTGCAAAATATTCGATATTTTCTTTTACCGTTAGACGGCCATATAAACCAGTAGAGCCAGACAAAAACCCGATAGATTTGC
>MDTG01137076.1_pt1 | contig 18925 bp, 21 predicted proteins | sample 811421 | NCBI WGS metagenome assembly MDTG01 (sample SAMN05326645, study PRJNA326480) | marine metagenome | isolation source: seawater | place: Pacific Ocean: South East | collected 2011
CCATATCTTAAGACAAAGTACCATCGGCGCTGAAGGACTTAACTTCCGAGTTCGGGATGGGATCGGGTGTGGCCCCTTCGCAATAATTACCAGGCAAAGGGTTTATATTATTTTTATCTAAATATGTAAATAGATGATTAGGCATGAAATTACTTATTTATAATTGATTATTTATTAATTATTGACAATTTTAAAAATGGTGGGACTTGTAGGTTACGCTCCTACTACCTCTTGCATGTCAAGCAAGCACTCTACTATTGAGCTAAAGTCCCTATTGTTTAATTTTAATAGTTTTATTTATTAAATCATCTACAATTTTTTCAACAAAAAAGTCTGCGTTTTTTTCATTTACTTTAAAATCATATTTTTTTGGTGATATAAACATTTTATTAGTATCCTCAAATCTACCCTTATTTATTGTATCCATCCAAATGATATAATCAGCGTTAAAATCTTTCCTTGTTTTAGGTAATGGGCATATAAAATCAGCTAACACAATTTTATAATCTTTAAGTAATTTGATTGATAAATCTTTCATTCTCTTCGACTGCCTATTTCTGCCAGCGACACTAAAGTCCCAATCATTATATTTTTTACGAATTTCATCAGCATTTAAATGTTTTGCATTTATTGATAATGAAAGTTTCTGAGCAAGCGTAGTTTTTCCTGAACCTGGCAATCCCATTATTAAAATCTTAAAATCTTTTAAATTATTTCTTAAATAATCTATTTTTTTTTTATAATCCATTAAAAAAATACTTTTTCACTTCCTTTATTAAAATATATCTTCTTGAAGTTTTCATATTCATTATCCGAAATTTTTTTTTCATTTAAATTTTCATTTTTTTTTAAGTAATTTAAAAAATCTTTTTTATATAAAAATAAATTATAAAACTTTTTTGGTATTTTTAATTTACTAAAATATACCTTGTCACAGGGATCAATGATTGGAATTAATAGTTTACATTTATATGAAATAGCCTCAAGTGAAACAGAAGACAAGCCGACTCCGCCTGTAATAGCGTATTTTGAATTTTTAAATAGTTGAGGTAAATTTTCATTTGTAAAGTAAAAATTTTTATTTTTTTTAAATTTCTTAATTTCCTTACTCATATTTAAAATTTTAGGAAGTTTAATATAAAAAAAACACTCTGCACCGTTTAAATTTGTATAGTTAAGCCAATTAAGAAGTTGTAAATTTGCACTTTTAATTTCATTAAAAATTACAAGAAACTTAATTTTTTTTTTCTTTTTAAATTTTTTAAAAATATCTTTAAAAACTAAAGTTGGACCTACTTTTACTTTAATATTTTTATAAAATTCAGTTAGTGCCTCTTTATATTTTTGCGAAATAACAATAATAGTTTCAGGAATGACCTTAAACCTTGACTCGTATTTAGTTGGAAAAGAATTCATTAAGGGTATTAAAGGTGAAAAACCTTGATAGCCAAATGTTTGTACGTTTGGAAAAAAATTTCTTAAACCCATATTCCAGCCTTTGAGTTCATGATTTTCATACCAACATAAGGCTTTTTTTATTTTTATTTTCTTTAAATTAAGCTGTTCTATAAATTTATAATTTAAAATTCCTATAACATAAGTATTAAAATTTTTAAGACTACTTATTTCTAAAAATATTATTTTACTTAAATCAATATTCTTAAATTTTTTATAAGTTGTTTTAAATTTTTTAATTCTAAAGATAAATTTAAATGCAAATATTAAATCATTAAAATTTAAGTAATGTTCTTTAAAAATATAATTTTTTTTTGAGATTTTTAAAATAATTTTTGATAAAAAATTTAAATTTTTGCTTATTATGAATGATGGTACAAAAATGTATTTTTTAAAGTATTTTTTTTCTTTAAATTGAAATAATCTCTCTACTTTTTCTAATTTGTTATTAGGGTAAGTGTGAACTATTATATTTTCTTCAAATTTCTTTTTTTTTATGAATAAACGTATAAATATAAATAGAAAAAGTTGGAAAATTAAACTTTTAAAAAAATCAATAAAAAAATAATTTTTAATTTTTTTTTTTTTAATCACATTTATCTTTAATTTATTTGAAATATTTTTTTTTATTAAATCTTCTAAAAGCTCATGTGTATTTATAATTTTTATAGACTCCTTTACTTTAATTTGCTTTATAGTTTCGATTATACAAATATAGTGAAATAAGTTTGAATAATTTGGATTTCTGCTTGATGGAAATAATAGCCACCAATCAATATCTTGAGAAAAATCTTTATTTAGGTTGTCTATCCAATCAGTAAATTTTTTTCTTTGTGAAATATAGTTTTTAAAATAAATATTTTTAATTTGTTTAGGATATTCAGAAGCATGTGAGTCTAAATCCCATATAATTTGATTGTTCATTTATTCTATTTAAATCCTAAGTATAAACTACAATTTAATATTGTAAATTTTTTGCCAAGCTTCAGCGTGGTGTTTGCCTAGAACTGTTCCTTCAGCATTGCAGGAGGTGCAAGGATTGTCACATCTTTTACCTCTAATTAAATTTTTTCTGTATTTTGTTATCATTTTGTCTGTCCATATTTCAAAAAAACTTGATTGCATTAGATTTCCCATAGAAACCCTTCTTTGCCAGTCCTGAGGGCATAAATAAAAGTTACCATCCCAGTCTATCAAAACAGAATATGATGGGTAAAAGCAAAAAGAAAAATTATTTACAGTATCTTGTTTGCCAACATCAATTGTTCCTGTTCTATTTGTAAGTTTTATTCCATAATCTTTTGTCTCATCATGCCATCTGTCTCTTAAAATCACAAAATTCGAAGGAACACCAGAGTCCTTTGTCATTTTTTTGAATTTTTTTACCTGCTCAGGTCCATCATATAAACTAATTAAAATTTTATTCACATTGGAGTTGTATAAGTTTTTGATTATATCTTTTGTAAGTACATCTCCATTTGTAACTATTTCCACGAAAGCTGCTTCGGCAAGTTTTTTTGAAATTTTATAAATTTCTTTATGCAACAAAGGCTCTCCGTAACCACATAGAGTTACTGAACCTTTAAAACCAATATTTTTTAAATCTTTAGTAAGTTTATTAATTAAGGGCATTTTCATTTTTTGATAAGTATCAGGTGCAATTTCGGGTTTTGATTTTGGACAAAAAATGCATGATCTATTGCATACATCAATTATACTAAGTTCTATCCAGCTTGGAATTGGAACTTTTTTATGAAAAACAAGTTTATCATCAACTATTATTGTTCTTCTTTTTATATTTAGCTTAATGTTTTTATGAATTCTTTTAGTTCTTTTATGTTTTTGTATTGACATTATTTCCTTACTAACAAATTTTTTAGTTTTAAAAAAGAGAAATTTTCATATTAAAAAAATTTAAATTTTTTCAAATAATATTTTACATTTAATTTAAAAATATAAATTCTTTGATAAAAAAGACTTAAGTTATGATCTTTTTCTAAAAATTTATGGTTTTTAAGCCAATTACTAAGTTCTTTTATATAAAATTTCATTTGTCTATCTGAGTAATTATCATCATGTATTCTATAGTGTGCTAATGGTAATTGAATACACCCTATTTTTTCTTTTAAACTTAAGTTAATAAAAAAGTCAAAATCTCCAATAATATTATAATCATTATTAAAAGAAAATTTGTCAAAAATTGATTTTTTTAAACACACTGTTAATATACCTAATTTATAATCTCTTAAAAGATTTTTAGTAATATGGCCGTACGGAAGAAGTTTTTTGGATCTAATTGTGATTTTTTTTTTTATTTCGTTATTAATGTAATAATTTGAATAAACAATTTTAAAATCTTGATTTTTTTCTAAAAAATCCACTTGTTTTTCAATTTTATTTTTTACCCATGTGTCGTCTGTATCTAAAAAAAGTATATATTTGCCTGTACACTTTTTTATAGCACTATTTCTTGCTTTGTATAAATTTAAAAACTTATCTGAATAAAAATATTTTATTCTTTTATCATCAAAACTTTTTATAATTTTTTTACTTTTATCTGTTGATAAATTGTCCCAAAAAATTAATTCCCAATTTTTATAAGTTTGTTTTAAAACACTATTCAAGGACTCACTTAAAAATTTCTCACCATTAAAACAGTTCATTATGATACTTACTTTCGGTTTATTAACTTCTTCTATAGAGTTCATAATATTTTATTGTTTTTTTTAAGCCGCTTTTTAAACTGGTTTTGGGTTTCCAATTAAAATTTTTTTTGATCTTCTTAGTATTGGGATAAAGACTCATTGCTTCATCTTTTCTCATCTTTATTTTTCCAAAAACAGGTTTGCCGAATTTAATTAATTTATTAATTAATTTAATAATATCTTTTACTTTTACTGGTTTTCCAGATCCCACATTATAAATACCCGACTTAATTTTTTTTTTATTAATTATTTTCAAAATTAAACTAACAAAGTCCTCTACATATAAAAAATCTCTTTTTTGATTACCTTCTGAGCATTCAAATTTTTTCTTTTTTAAATAACAATTAATAGTTTGCGGTATCAATCTGTCTAATTTCTGGAAGGGACCGTAAATCTGATAAGGACGTAAAATAATCAATTTAAATTTTTTTGATTTAAGATTTTTAATTAAATATTTTGTGGCACTTAATTTAGCTTTACCATAACATGAATTTGGTTTGCAGAGCTGACTTTCTATTTGTGGTGACTTGGATGAACCGTACTCCAAGCTGCTTCCAATTTGAATAAATAAATCTAAATTCTTGAGACTTAGATTGTTAAATAAATTTTTTAAACCATAGTAGTGAGCTTTCCGTGTTTCTTGTGGATTCTGATGATCGATATTCCCTCCCAAATTAATGACAATATTAAATTTTTTTTCATTTAATCTTTTTAATTTTTTTGTGTTAACTATATCTAAAGATTTATACTCGATGTTATGCCTACTTTTAGGTATAGATTTTTTTTTAGATAAAGATAATATTTTGAAATTTAAAAATTTTAATTTATTTATTAAATTTTTACCAATAAATCCTGTGCCACCAACTATAAGAATACTTTTTTTCAATTTTATTTCAAACTTTGTTTTAATTTGTCTAAGTCTCTTTTAGTATCTACGCATTGCCAAAAGCCGGTGTGTTTAAAAGCTGTTAACTGACCAATCTTTGTAACTTTTTCCAATGGCTCTCTCTCTAAGTAAGTACTATCTTTCGATATCATTTTTAAAAATTCAGGTTCAATAACGAAAAACCCTCCATTGATCCACCCCTCTTCAGTTTTAGATTTCTCTTTAAAATAAGAAACCTTATTTCCCTTTATTTTTACAAAACCAAATCTGGCTGGAGGCCTTACAGCAGTTAAAGTTACAAGTTTTTTATTTTTTTTATGAAATTCTAAAAGTTTTTTAATATTTACATTAGAGATGCCATCTCCGTAAGTTAAAAAAAAAGGCTCGTTTCCAATATATTTTTTTAATCTTTTTATCCTGCCGCCTGTCATAGTTTTTTTACCAGTGTCTATTACAGAAATATCCCAATCATGACATTTTTTTTTGAAAAATTTTTTTATTACGTGACTTTTATAACCAGATGCAACAATAAATTCTTTGAAACCATACTTCACATAATTTTTCATAATATGATAAACTAATGGTTTTCCTTTAACACTGATCATCGGTTTTGGAATAAATTTTGTATACTCAGATATTCTTGTACCTAAACCGCCAGCTAAGATAATAACTTTCATACTAAATATTTTTAATAAATTTATTTTTATAGTTTTGAATTTGTTTTAAAGATAATTTTTTTATTTCTTTTTTTTTGTAATAATACATTCGATACCAGTCTGTAGTAAGTTTAACTTTTTCTTCAAATTTAAGGATATTTTTCCAATTTAAATACTTTTTCGCTTTATTGCTATTTAACTTAAGAAGTTTGCTTTCTTTAAATTTTTTATTGTTTTTAATTGAATAATTTACATTATGCCAATATTTTTTCATCGTTTTAAGTAATTTTAAAACACTGTAATTTGCTTTGTCGCTCGGGCCAAAATTAAAGGCGTGTCCGTTTATTTTATTTACCGATTTTAATTTGTAAGCCAAAAGAATGTATGCCCACACTACTTCTAGAACATGTTGCCAAGGCCTTGTAGAATGAGGATTTCTTATAGAAACATTTTTATTTTTAGACCAGCAGCTTACACAATCTGGAATTAACCTGTCCTTTGACCAGTCTCCCCCTCCAATTACATTTCCAGCTCTTGCAATACCTAACTTAATATTTTTTTTTTCTTTTAAAAAAGAGTCAAAGTATGATTTAATAGCTATTTCTGCTGAAGATTTAGATGCGCTATAAGGGTCTACTCCAGCTAAAATGTCATTTTCTTTATACCCTTCTTTCTTTTCAACGTTTTTATAAGCTTTATCGCTTGTTATAATAACAACAACTGTTTTTTTTTTTTACATTTTTTAATATTTCTAATAAGTTTAAAGTTCCTAATAAATTTGTTTCCCATGTTTCTTTTGGGTTTTGATAAGAAGAGCTAACTAATGACTGAGCCGCCAGATGAAATATGAAATCAGGATTATAATTTTTTATTATTTTTTTTATCTTTTTAAAATCTTTTACATTAGCATTCACTGATTTTGTTTCTTTATGAACATCTAATACAAGATAATTTGATGGATTGGTTGGAATATTTTTTGAAATTCCTAAAATTTTTGCACCTAGACTTTTTAATGACAATGTGAGCCAAGAACCTTTAAATCCAGTATGACCTGTGACAATTACTTTTTTATTTTTAAAAATTTTACTTATGTTCACTTTTTTATCCAAATTTGATTTCTACGTTTTGGTCCACTATTATTTATTTTTTTGTAATTACTTTTACTTAAAAATGCTTTTACTTCTTCATTACTATTTTTTCTCGTTTCTATTAAAATAGTTTTGCAATCTTTAGCTAAAATGGTGTTTTCAGCTCCTTTTAGAATTTCAACTTCATTTCCATCTACATCGATTTTAATTAAGTTTGGGCTTGGAATAATATTTTTTTGCACCAAGTAATCTAATGTTAAACTCAAGGTCTGGAAATTATTATCCATTTTTTCTTCTCCATATGCAGCTGAGGCCTCACCAGCACATAAATATCCATGTGAGAAAAAATTAATAAGTTCTTTGTCATAGATTGGATTTGATATTACAGAAATTCGATCTTTCAAATTATTTAAGTTTATATTTCTTACAAGTAAATCTAAATTTCTAAAAGAAGGTTCAAATGCAAATACATTACCGCCAACATATTGGGCGTAATAAAGTGAATAAACTCCTATATTCGCGCCTATATCAAACAAAATCTTGTCCTCACTTCCGTGCTCATCTATCCATTCAAGAGTATCTAGTTCTTTTGAAAATAAAGTTTTTGCTCGCCAACTTGCAATTTTAGTTGGAGTATAAAAATTTATTTTTTTGGTAAAATCAAATCTATTTGATTTGTGTTTCACCTCATTACTAAGTCTTAATCTAGAATTACATCGTTTATCGATTTGTTTTTGACTTAATTCCTCCCAATAACACTCGGTTCCGTTTGGGTCAACTATACTTAGAAATTTTGAATAAATGATACTTAACCTATTAAATAAATGTAATGGAAATAATAAAAAATTTCTAATTATATTTTTTAAAAATTTTATTAACTTCATTTAAGCCCTTTTATAAAAAAAACGTAAAACGAGTCTTTCTGAAAATTTTGTACAAGAACCTCTGTGAATACCACTTTCATCGAATACTATTGCGCCACCTTTTTTGAGAGAGAAATCAAATTTATTATTGTTGTTTGATTCACTTAGTGCCTCCATTGACTGCTTCATAAAGATATCAATATCTTCCTTTTTTACCTCATTGATTAAATATTCTTTACTTTTTCCAGATTTGAATAGATTTCTCAGATCTTTTAAACTCCAGTAAGGCGAATAAGGTATTTTTTTTTCAAAAATACCCTTTCGAACAGCATATGTAATAATATTACTTTTCGGTATGTAAGATAAACAACCATTATCGGGAAATACATCGCTCAAATAGAAAAAAAATTTGATTGAATAATCATCAGGATGGAGAAAATTTTTTATATTTTCCCTTCCTGAATACGCTGCATCACAATGCCAATCAAGGACGGGTTCGCTAGAAATTTGATTATAATAAAAATCTGTTCTTATTATTTTTGCTTTATTCTCAAAAATTTGTTCTGCAATTTTTTTTAGCTCTAGTTTTTTTTCAATTTTTTTTAAAAGTAAAGAAATACCTATTTTTTCATAATTTAATTTAAAAAATTCAATTATAAAATCTTTATTACTTGTGCAAGCCAAACTATCATTTGTGCCCTTTTTAGGTTTATTTTTTTTAATATATTTATATATCATTTCTTGATCATTTTCTTCTAACCAGTTAGCAACTAGAAATGAGCCATTATCTTTTACTGCTTGAGATATTTTGCTTGTCAAAATTGCTCTGGTATTATTCATGATCGTTTAAATTTATAATCTTACAAATCAGCTATAATTTCGTGGTTAGTTTTTTTATCCTTTCTTGATGTTAAATATTTTTCTAAATATTGATTATAAGTTTTTTTATCAAAACTTAAAAGTTGATTAATTTTGTTTTCATTAAGAGGTTCGTCTATATTAATAGGACTTAGTCCCATCTCATTAGCAAAATATCTTTGTTCATGCAGAATACTACTTTTACTTTGTTTTAGTTCATTAGAATATACAAAAATTGCTGGTATCTTATAAATTGCAGCATATGAAAATCCTGCACTATTACGGCCAATTAATAGCTTTGATGTTTTAGCAGCTTCTACAAGTGGCTGACAACAAAATTTTCTATTAAAATAATATTTTAAGTTTTTTTTTTCATACTTTACTTTAGGATGAGGAGCAATCATTATTTGAATATTTTTAAGATTTTCTAAAAAATTAAAAAATAGATTTAATGACGAATACCATTTTTCAGGTGTCCCAAAATTTTTTTTATTACTTGCCATTAATATATTGTCATTATCGTATATAGGTGTCGGGGAGTCTAAATAAATACCAACATTCGCCTTATTAAGATTTAGATTAAAATTATTTTTTAAATACAAATTATAATCATAACTATTTCCATTTATTAATTTAACACCATTTTTTTTCTGGTTTAAGAATTCTTTTTTATTTCCAGTTGTAATCAAATAATCCGGAAATATTTTAAAATAATTTTTAAATAATTGTAGAAATTTGCTACTAAAATATATTTTAATCTTTTTAAAGTTTAATATTGCTGTTTTGATTAAATATAATAATCTTGAAAATTCTATTGGAGAAGACTCTAAAAAAGGATGAACATATCTTGAAAATTCTATAACTTTTATTGACTTATTTTTTTTTAAAAAATAATTAACTCTAAAAGAATTGAAATTAACCCAATCAACAAAATTTATTACAAATAAATTTTTATCTGATAAATTAATCATATTTAACAAATATACTTTCCAATCTCTAAAACTATCAAATGATTTTGTATTTATATAAGAAAAATTTCTTTTTAAAATATTTTCTAGGTTAGGATTTATAAATTTTCCGATTTCATGTATTTCAATTTCAAAATCATGTCTCTCTTCAAGTTCTGTAATATCAAATTTTTCGTAGTGGGTTTTTGTTAATTTAAAATGAATAACAAATATTATTTTTTTTTTCATTTAAATTTATTATTTTTTTTCTAATTCTTTTTGTAGTTCATCATATTCTTTAATTTTTTGTTTCATGAACCGTAAGGTAATTTTTGTTTTCTCTGCTATACCCTTTGGGGTTAATAAATAAATATAATTTATCTTATTATTATTTCTTTTAAAATTTCCGATTTTAATCAACCCTTTTTTTTTTAACTCTACTAGACAATAATTAACTTTTCCTAAACTTAAATTAAGTTCCTTTGCCAATTGTCTTTGAGATAAGTCAGATTTTTTAAATATTTTTCTTAAAATATTAAAATGTTCTATTTTTATGCTCATAATCTTTAATAAAGATAATATTATATCTAAAAATTAAAAATTTATTTATATCGTTCAATTTTTGAACTGTAAACATATAATTTCCTATTACTTTTTTGAGATCTTCTGATATTAATTTAATTATATGAATTTTTTTTCAAATTTAAACAAACTGCTTTTCATTGCAAATAAAAGGCCGTTAAATTTAGTACCTTATATTCTACTATTCATTATTTCAGCTAGTATTGACGTCATTGGACTTGGGTTAATTGCTCCAATAATAAATTTGATTGTCAGTCCTCAAAGTGAGGCAACTCAAAATATTATTATCTTTGCAAGTAAATTTATAGGCGATCAAGAATATAATTATTATATTATATTTTTTTCTATTTTACTTTTAATTATTTATGTAATCAAAAATATTATTTCTCTTGGGTCGCAAACATTAATAATGAATTTTGCATATAAACAATTTGCATATTTACAATCAAGATTAATGTCTATTTACCAAAACATGGATTACTTAGAATATATTAAAAGAAAAAATGTTGATTATATAAGAAATATTAATGAGCTTTGTAAACATTGTATTGATAGTCTAAATTTTTCTATAGTAATAATTGCCGATCTCATAGTTTTGTTGCTTATTGTTTCCTACCTCTTTTTTTTTAATTTTAAAATTCTTATTTTTTTAATTTTAATATTCGTAATAATATATGTAACTCTTCAACTTTTGTTAAAACCAAAAAGTATGAGATACGGGAAAAATATAATTGAAGCTGTGTCTGAGATTTATAAGAATATTTCAGAAACTATAATTGGTTTCAAAGAAATAAAAGTCATAAAAAAAGAAGAATTTTTTTTAGAAAGGATTAAAAGCGCTGCTAACATAATTTGGAAAAATAAAATTAAGAATCACATTGTTATAAATGCTCCAAGACATATTTATGAAATAGGTATGATTTTTTTTATTGTAAGTTTTATTATTTATTTCGTTCTTCAAGGAAATGAAGCTAAAAATATATTTACTATTGTAGGTGTTTTTGGCGTTGCTGGAGCTCGTATGCTGCCTCTAGCTGCAAGTGTATCTAGAAACATGATCAATATCGGCCATCATAATGAGGCAATTAAAATTATATTTTCTGATCTTAAAAATTTAAAAGAAAATAAGGTATCTAATTTTAAAGATATTAAAGATAAAAACTTCAAAAAAGTTGAATTTAAAAATATTTATTTTAGATATCCTGCTGCTAGTGAACCAGTTTTTGAAGAAATAAATTTAAATATAAGGTCAAAAGAGTGTATTGGAATTATTGGAAAATCAGGTGCTGGAAAAACAACTTTAATTGACCTTTTTCTAGGTTTCTTGAAACCTCAAAAAGGCGAAATTTTTATAAATGATAAATTAATTGAGATAAATGATTTGAACCTTTCCTCAATTACAGCATATTTGCCACAGCAAGCTTTAATTTTAGAAAGTTCATTAAAAGATAATATTACTCTCGAAAATGATAATAAAAATATTGAAATAGAAAAAATAGATGCTGCGATTAAAAATGCCAATTTAGATAATTATCTTTCAAATTTACCTAATAAGTATGAAACTAAAATTGGAGAACAAGGCTTGAGACTATCTGGGGGTCAAAATCAAAGACTTGCTTTAGCAAGAATTTTTTATCATGCTAAAGAAATTATAATAATGGATGAGGCCACAAGCTCACTTGATAAAGAAACTGAGAGCATAATAGTTGAAAATATAAATAACTTTAAAGGAAAAAAAACCATCATTGTAATAACTCATAAAGAAAGTACTTTGAAATATGTCGATAAAATTTTTGAGATAAAAGACAGAAAACTTAGAATAATCAATAAATAAATTAATTTAATCTGACTAACTGATCAAATAAATCTTTTCTTATTTTTTTTTTTAAATCTATTCTTTTATTTTTTCTTTTTTTTATTTTTTTTAATAAAGAAACTGTTTTCGATGTCTTTTGTAAATTAAACTTTCTAGATATATCATTAATGACCCTGCCTGGGTTTGAAACTAATTGATCGTAATTAATTTTATATAATTTCTTGTTCTTGTTAATAATCTTTTTTAATTGGATTGTATAAAAAGCTGCCTTATCGAAAGAATTAAGTTTTCTCCACACTTTAAAATTTTTTTTTTTCAGCCAAAATGGATAAAATTTTTTCTTATATTTTATGTATGGAAAATGTCTATTATCATGATTTTTTTTAAACCAATTTTTTTTTATTATTGAATTTAATATTTCTAAGCCATTTCTTTCTATAATTATAAATTTAAAATTTTTGAAATATTTTTTTAATTCAATCACTTCTTGAATTAGACCTGGAATTTTTATTATAATTTTTGTTCTCGGTACAATTTTATTTTTTTTAAAAATATCAAATTGTTTTGTTTTAATATTGAGGTTTTCTTTAAAATTTAAATAAAAGCTTTCATCATCTTTATTCAAGTTTATTTGTCTGTTGTTAATTCTATTTCTTAATAGATCATTATAAAAATAACACTCAAATAACATTTTCCATTTATCTTTACTGATCTTATTTTTTAAAAAAAAAATAGGATATAGTGTATCTGGCTCGTAGATATACTCAGTGCCTTTTAAAGAACCAATAAGATTTCCTAAAACACTAGTGCCGCTTCTCTCAATTCCAATTATCCAAATTATTTTTTTGTTAATATAATTTAAATTTGGCAATTTTGCTGTTATTTTCATCAAGATTTTAATTGTTCAAATTTTGAACATAATTAAACATTAAATTTTTACAATACTTTTTATAATTTATATATTAAAAATATCTAGTTAAAATAGTTCTTATGTCAAAAATTATAAATAAATTCAATTTAAACGGAAAAACAGCAATTGTGATAGGAGGATCTGGCCTAATAGGGTCGCAAACTGTAAATACACTTATTGATGCAGGATGTAATGTCATAAATGTAGATCTTTATAATAATAAAAAAAAAATAAAAAATTACAACTTTTTTAAAGTAGATATTCAAAGTGAAAAAAGTATAAAAACTTTCAAGAAAAATTTTTTAAAAAAGTTTAATAATCTTAATATTTTAATAAATCATGCATTCTATAAAGGGAATCCAAAAAAAATTATTCCTAATCAAAAATATTTTAGTAGCCTTGATAAGTATCCATCATTGGAGTGGAGTAAAACATTAAATGTGAATTTAAATGGAATGTTTTTTTTTACAAAACATTTTATTAATTTATTGCTTAAAAATAAAAATTCAGTAATCCTTAACACCTCCTCAACTTATGGAAAGGTTTCTCCAAATAAAAATATATATGGAAATTCAGGAATTAATTCTCCAATAGGATATGCTACGACTAAATCCGCAGTTATTGGTTTCACAAAATATTTAGCAACACACTACGGAGACCAAGGCTTAAGAGCTAATATTCTAATACCTGGGGGAATAAAAAGTCCGGGGCAATCCATAAAATTTAGAAAAAATTACGAAAAATTTACACCGCTAAAAAGAATGGCTAATTATAATGATTATAGTGCTGCTATTTTGTACTTAGTTTCTGATGCATCTGAGTATATGACAGGCACAGAATTCATAATAGATGGCGGTTGGACTGCATGGTAAAAAAAATAGGAAATATCTGTATAATCGGAAAAGGTTCAATAGGAATAAGGCACGGAAGAATTTTAAGCAAACTGGGTTTTAAAGTTTTTTTTTTTAGGGAAAGAAAAAAAAAATTAAATATAAAAATAAACTATAAATATGAAGAAATTTATAGGTTAAAAGATTTAAAGAATAGTAATTTTGATCTTTACGTAATTTCGAATCCGTCTAGCAAGCACCTAAACGCTTTATCAAAGATAATTTCAAACAATTTAAACATTTTGATGGAAAAACCTATTGCCTCTAATTTATCAGATCTAAATAAAATGAAAAAATTTTATGAAAAATTTAAAATAAATCTTTTTCCTGGTTATCAACTCAGATTCGATCCAAGGATAAAATTAATGAGAAAGATCATAAATAAAAAAAATAAAAATCTTAGATATGCAAGTTTTCAACTAAAAACTTTTTTTCCTAATTGGCATCCATGGGAAAATTATAAAATTTCTTATGCTTCCCAAAAAAAATTAGGTGGGGGTGTTTTATTAACTTGTTCTCATGAGATAGATTTGGCAATCCATTTTTTCGGTGAGGCAAAAAGTGTTTTATGCGTAAAAACTATTTCTAAATTTAAAACAAGTGGAGTAGAAAACTCAATTATTTTGATAATAAAACATAAAAAAAACGGTTTTATCTCAACACTAAATTTAGATTTTGCTAACAAGAATAAGGAGGAAAGAATAATTGACGTAATTTTTGAAGATTTAGAGTTGAAATATGATCTTATTGGTAAAAAACTATTTATTAAAAAAAATTATGAATCAAATATTATGAAACCAAAAAGTTCTTTTAATCGAGATGGAATTTTTAGAGAACAAAGTTTAGATATTTTAAGTAAAATTAAAAGTAAAAATTTTATAAGACCAAATTTTGAAAATATTTCTCAAGCGGAAAAAGTTATTTTTGCTGCAAAAAAATCCATCATATCGAAAAAATTTGAGCAAATTAAATAGTTCTATCGTTATAATATTTTTGTGTATCTATTTTCCAAAATTCTTTCTTAACAATTATTTTAAAAAATTTTTTGTAACTATTTCCGTCTCCATAATATTTTTTTTTGTTTATTTTGTATGTTTTTAGAAAATGTTTAATTAAATTTAAATTTAATTCTTTGATATCGATATTTTTTACCATTTTATTTTTTGACCTTTTATATTGTCTAGTTCCAATATTTATTGCGGGGGTATTTACTTGAGGCGCCTCATAAATTCCACAACTAGAATTTCCAATAATAAAATTAGCATTTTTTAATAAAGTTATGAAATATTCAAATCGAAAATTTCTTTGAAGAAATGTTTTTTTTCTATTTAAGTATTTTTTATAAATATTAATTATAATTTTTGATCCTAAGTCATTGTTGGGATAAACAACTATTGTATTAAGATCTAATTGATTAATTACCCTTACAATCTTAGTTGTCTCAACTTTTAAATTCTGAATTTCTGAAGTGACTGGGTGCCAAAGAAGTATAGAATACTTTTGAAAGTTTATATTATACCTTTTTTTTACTTCATGAATACTAGGCAACTTTTTACTGTGAATTAAGTCTATATCTGGAGAGCCAATATTAAAAATCCCGTTTGCCTTCTCTCCCATACTTCTTACTCTTTTACCTGCTAAACTTGAGCCAACGAAATGAACATGACTTAACTTAGTAACAGCATGTCTTATGGTATCATCTATTGTCCCTGAAACTTCACCTCCCTCGATATGCGCAGTAAGTATATGCTTCATTGAACCAACTAAAGCGCAAGCTAAAGTTTCAATTCTATCTCCATGAACAACTATCAAATTTGGTTTGTGTTTATTGATAATTTTTGAGAATTGATAAATAGTATTTTTTAGTATTTCATTAATATCATCGCCTAATTTTTGATTTACAAACTTAATGATCCTTTTACCAAAATTTTTTTCTACCTCCATATAAGTGCTTCCAAATTCTTTTAAATTGTGCATACCAGTTACAATAATTTTCACATCAAATTTTTTACTTTTTAAAGTAATTTTTATTAAAGATTTCAGCTTACCAAAGTCTGCTCTGGTAGCGGTAACAAAGAAAATTTTTTTTTTCACTTTATGTCACCTTTATTTATGAAGTTATCCTCTTTTATATTTCTCGCTGCTTTTTTATTCAAAATTTTAGAGAAATCCTTTGCTAAATATGTGCCTATTCCTGGTCTTTTTACCCAAATATTTTTTTTTGTAAACTTTTCTCCTTTTTTTATTTCTTTTATTGATACAACGGAAGCGAAAGCAAATTTTATTGTTGATTTTTCCTCTTTTAGAGCTTGTTTTGTTTTTGATGATCTTAAGTTTTCAAAAATTGTCTTTGAAGCATTTAAAAGATCTTTGAAATCCTTTTTGTCCATCGAGGCAGAAATATCTGGCCCCTTTCTTTTTTTTGTATCAGTATAATGTTTCTCTACTATACTTGCTCCTAAGCCTAAAGCTGCATAGCTCGAGTAATTATTAATAGTATGGTCTGAAAGTCCTATGACTGCTTTTGGAAATTTCTTTTTGAGTTCAAGCATGCAATTCAACCTTACTAATTTAGCGGGTGTTGGATACAAATTAGTACAATGTAGTAAAGCATAGGGAATTCTTTTTTTTTCGATAATTTTAACAGCTGGTTTTATTGAAGATATAGAATTCATTCCTGTACTAAGTATTATTGGTTTTTTATATCTACATATATGTTCAATTAAAGGATAGTTGTTGCATTCACCAGAACCAATTTTAAAAGCTGGAATATTGAATTTAGCAAGTCTTTCTGCTGCCGCTCTTGAAAAAGGAGTGCTTATAAAAATCCTTTTTTTTGATTGAATATAATTCATAAGTTTTTTTTCATCTTTTTCTTTTAAAGAACATTTTGCTATTAAATCATAAATATTATTTTTAGCATTCATCGGCACTATTTTTCTAGCATGGTGAGTCATTTCGTCTGAGGGAATATGTGTTTGATGTTTAATTATCTCTGCTCCTGCTTTTATCGCTTTATCAGCCAAATGAATTGCACGATCTAGAGACCCGTTGTGATTAATTCCAAGTTCTACTATTATAACTGGGAGTGCACCTTCACCAACTGTTCTGTTTCCTATTTTAAATCTTCTCATTTAAATTTTTTTTAAGAATTGTTAAAATTTCCAAATCTAATTTACTATCTATGTCTATTGAGCTATTTGCGTCAACGTTTAGTCCATATAATTTGCCTGACATAAAATTTTTTTTCTTTTTTATAAAACTAGGTTTTAATGCATATATGCTCGCAACATGCTCATAAACTTTTGGTGCATCTTGTCTTCTAACGGGTATCTTATTTAACTTTTTTGAAATCTTCAAATATTTCTGCTTATTGAGTTCAACAAGATTAAAATAAGGATTTTTTTTAGCCTCTGTAATTGTAATTAAACCATCGAAATTTTTTTTTTGTTTTTTTTTCTTTTCAAATAATCCTAGAATTTTTTTTATATCATTAAGTTTTCTTAACGGGCAAGTGCAATCAAGATCTAAAAAAACATCATTATCTTGAATTTTATATGTTGAGCTAATCATTTTTAAACTATGTTTCCATACAAGAAATTTAGAACAGAAATCATTAGAGTATTTTTTTGGTCTTTTTATTAAAAGATCAGCACCATATTTTTTTGAAATTTTTAGTATTTTATTAGAGTCAGAACTAACTATTATTTTTAATCTTTTTTTGAATTCCTTTTTCAGCCTTGTTCCTTGGATAAGAGACCAAGCAATTAAAGGTTTTCCAAGAAATTTTATTATATTTTTGTTTTTTACATTTTTGGATCCGCCCCTAGCACCAATATGAAGAAATATATTATTAGTCATCTACACCTGTTCTGCCCACAGAATGTCTTAATTTCCAAGAATTTGATTTTTTTGTCCAAATGTGAGGAGATCTGAATTTATCACAAATTTTGAAAAATTCCTCCTCATCTAAACTCAGGTATTCCATCATTTCCTTGAAATATCTATTTGGAAATTCACCATCATATTTTTCTACTAAATCTACACCTTCTTCTCTAGTAATATGTTTGTTTCTTATTTCATGAGAGGCGTCATATGTTGCTCTTCCTATTCCGAATTTTATAAATGTTGTATACCAGTGTAGATCATCAAATTTATCATCTATACTACTGTATTTACTATATGTGCCTTGAGATCGAAAAGGTCTTGGTTTGAAACCAGAATTTTCAACCGCATGATAATAAACTTCCTGGGGCTCCCATCTAATATAATATCCTAGTGCTAATACCTTGATATCTGATTTATCAAAGTCTTCTTCTTTCATTGGAAGAAAATTGCTCAAATCGTTGTCAGAAATTTTGTACTTATCTCTTAAATCTGAATATTTGGCGCCTGCGATGTAAATTTCATCTAAGTTAGAAAAGGTATGAAATGATTTGTTCCGTAAGGACTTACTAGTTTCAATAATTGGGCTACCATAATCTGCGTGAGTTTCTCCATAGAATATAAGTTTAATATCGAATTTTTTTGCTATTTTAGGAGGCATATTGTATTGACCCAAAATAAAAGCTTGAAAAGGATGTAATAAATTTTTTGTGGATAATGCTACTAATTTTTTAAGGACATCTCCATTAGGATGAAATGATATATTGTCATAACCAGTATCAATCCAACTTTTAAAATTTTTGTAACCATAATCAGTATACATTATCGGAGGCCATGTAACAGTAAGTGGATTCATCCCATATTTATTTTTAAGTATGTAAGATTGAAAGCTGCTGTCTTTTCCTCCGCTCCCTGGAACAATGCAATCATAGCTTCCATCTTTTTTTCTATACTGATCACAAAGTTTCATCAGCTCTTTTTCTCTTGTTTTCCAATCAATTTTATTTTTTTTCCACTCAGCCATCCTACAAGCATCACATTTACCGTTATTGTCAATTTCTAAATAAATTGCGCCCTCCCGATTTTTTTTGTGTTTAAATTCTGCTACAGAGTGTGGTCTTTGATTAGATAAGACGCAATGTTTACAAAAAACAATTTTTTCTGGCAAATTATAAAAAACATTATTTTTGTTCATTTTAACTCTTTTTAATTATCTTTCCAAATTCTTCGTATACTTTTAATCCCTCTTTACCACTCTTTTCAGGATGAAACTGTGTTGCAAAAATATTTTCTTTATAAATTGAAGAACAAAAATCTAAGCCACCATAATTGGTTTTTGAAGCTATTATATCTTCGTCATCAGTATTGACAAAAAAAGAATGAA